>Ga0207757_100392_pt1 | contig 30195 bp, 34 predicted proteins | sample A23P3SouthBayCA_2_FD_187752 | JGI IMG/M metagenome (GOLD analysis project Ga0207757, IMG submission 187752) | Aerobic enrichment media microbial communities from Eden Landing Ponds, California, USA - A23 P3 (2) (SPAdes) | ecosystem: Environmental > Aquatic > Marine > Unclassified | place...
GAGCGTACCGAGGGCTTTCAGCGCCTACTGTCGATTGCGGTCGCCGTCGCTCGAGTTCATTTCAGAACACGCTCGCTCGAATCTACCGCTCGACTCGCAACACGAACCGAACACTGCGGATAACCGATCCGAATCCTGAAGGCCTGCGGGGTCGACCCATCCGTCAATGCACGTCAGCATCGTGGGCAGCGGCTACGTCGGAACGACGGTCGCCGCCTGTCTCGCCGACCTGGGGCACGACGTGACGAACGTCGACGTCGACGAAGACATCGTCGCCGCGATCAACGACGGCGAGTCGCCGATCCACGAGCCCGGGCTCGCCGACCTCGTGGCCGAGCACGCCGGCCAGAACCTCCGGGCGACCACCGACTACGACGCCGTCCGCGAGACCGACGTGACCTTCCTCGCACTACCGACGCCCTCCGAAGCCGACGGCGCCATCGACCTGGCCTACATGGAGGCCGGCGCCGCCTCGCTGGGTGAGGCGCTGGCCGAAAAGGACGGCGACCACCTCGTCGTCGTCAAGAGTACGGTCGTCCCCGGCTCCACGGAGGAGGTCGTCACCCCCGCGATCGAGGAAGCCTCCGGGCAGACCGCCGGCGAGGGGTTCCACGTCGCGATGAACCCCGAGTTCCTCCGCATGGGCACCGCCGTCGCGGACTTCCTCGACCCCCAGAAGATCGTCTTCGGCGCCCGCGAATCGGCGGCCTACGACACACTGGGCGAGGTGTTCGCCCCGCTGGTCGAGGAGAGCGACGCCGCCGTCGTCGAGACCGGTATCCGCGAAGCCGAGATGATCAAGTACGCCAACAACGGCTTCCTGGCGGCGAAGGTCTCGCTGATCAACGACATCGGGAACGTCTGCAAGGAGTTCGACGTCGACGCCTACGAGGTCGCCGACGCCATCGCGCTGGACGACCGCATCGGCGGGAAATTCCTCCGATCCGGTTTAGGGTGGGGCGGTTCGTGTTTCCCGAAAGACACGAACGCCATCATCGCGGCCGCCCGCGAGGCGGGCTACGAACCGCCGGTGCTCGAAGCGGCCGTCGAGGTGAACGACCTCCAGCCCGAACGCCTGCTCGGGCTGCTGGACGAGCGGGCCGACGTCGCCGGCGAGCGCGTCGCGGTCCTCGGGCTGTCGTTCAAGCCCGGCACCGACGACGTTCGGAAGACCCGAGCGGTCCCGGTCATCGAGGGACTGCAGGAGCGCGGGGCCGACGTGGTGGCCTACGACCCGGTGGCGGCCGAAAGTTTCGACGAACACTACCCGGACGTCGAGATCGAGTACGCCGACAGTGCGGCCGAAGCATTGCAGGGAGCTCACGCCGCGGTCGCCGTCACCGACTGGGACGAGTTCGCCGCGCTCGACTCGGAGTTCGACGCGATGGCGACCCCCCTGGTCGTCGACGGTCGCCACATCGTCGAGCGGCGCGACGGCATCGACTACGTCGGCCTCACCTGGTGAGTGTCTCCGCTCGCCGCCGCTTCGTCGGTTTCGGCACCGATGGCTACTCTGCGGTCCCGCGCCGGCCGAACCGGCGGTCGGCGGCGAACACGAGCGCGGCCACCGCGACAGCGACGACGAGCACACGCGGATCGGACGTAACGTAGAGGCTCGGCGTCGGCGGTCGCCACCAGGTGACCGGGTAGAGCCACGGGCCCGCGCGGCCGTCGGCATACACGCGCAGTCCGTCGACCACCAGCGACAGCGATCCGCCGGCGACGAGGAACCCGAACGCCCGTCGCCGGTATCGGGGCCCGAACGCCAGCGCGATGGCGCCCGCCACCAGTCCGACGCCGCCCAGCGTGCTCACCGGGCTCCAGGTGAACGGGACTCCGAGCGCGCCCTCGACGGTCATCGAGTCGAGCACGAGGTCGACCTTCACCAGATCGGGAATCGCCCCGCCGCACATTCCGACGGCGACCCAGGAGGGCGTGATCCGCTCGACCCGCCAGCTCGCGACGGTCAGGACGACGTAAGCCGCGAGGACGTGCGTCAGCAGGTCAGCCATCGGCACGCACCTCGAAGGACAGCGACTCCCGGTCGACGCGCCAGCGGCGAAAGAACGACGCGAGGGCCAGCAGGGCGCCGACCGCCGAGACGGCGTACTTGTAGCCCTTCGAGGCGCCCGCGGGGTTGACGACCTCGACGGTCGACGCGTCGATGGTTCGCCCCGCACGGAGGCTTCCGTACACCTGGACGACGCCGCCCGGTTCGACACGCTCGGCGAAGCCGTTCACGGCCATCTCGAAAGCCCCCTCGTCCGAGTCGACCCGTATCGCCGCACGGTCGGCCGCCGCGTCGACCCGCTGGACCGTCCCGAACAGCAGCGTGTCCTCACCGACGTGCGCGCCGTAGTCGGTGGCGAGCGCCGCGGTCTCGGGATAAGGGGTGTGAGTCGGCGCGGCGCGGTCGTAGTGGACGCAGAGCCCTCCGAGGACGCCCAGGAGCGCGAGCACGCCGACCAGTCGCACCAGCGGATGCACGTGCCCGTCTCGCGAGGCCGACGGCAAAACGGTTTCGTGGCGGCGCTCGCCCGCGACCCGAGACGGTGCGACCCGCGTCCGCCACACTTCGACGGAGGTATACCGCGACCGCGTCTCGCCTCGCCCATGCGCCAGTTCGTCGTCCTCGGCCACGACGCGCCGACGACCCCCGACTTCTCGCTCGACGACATCGCCGGCGGCGCCGGCCGCCTCGACGTGCTCTGTCGCTGCGTCACCTCGGCGTTCTTCCTCTCGCACGACATCCGCGAGGCCGTTCGGGTCCACCTCGTCCTCGCCGACGAGTTCACCGTCACCTTCGAGGGTCGGGAGTTGCGTCGACTCAACCCCGACGAGCGCTCGACGGCCGCGCTCGTCCGCGGCGCGCTGGACGAACGCGAGGAGGCCATCGGTCACCAGCCCGTCGAGACCTCCCCCGGCGTCTCGCTCACTCGCAGCGGCTTCGAGCCGACCCTCGACGCCGCCGCCCGCGACGGCACCGTCGTCCAGCTCCACGAGGACGGCGACCCCGTCGTCGACGCCGAGCCGCCCGCCGACCCCGTGTTCGTCCTCTCGGACCACCGCGATTTCGGCGACCGGGAGGCGGACCTGCTGGCCGACGCCGCAGACCGGCGGGTCCGGCTCGGTCCCGAAGCGCTCCACGCCGACCACGCGATCACCGTCGCCCACAACTACCTCGACACCGACGGCTTCACCGAGTACTGAGCCACCGCGGTGGCGTCGGCCGATCCGAAGCGGCCCGCCGTCGGGCGATGGCCGCGCTTCGGAACTGTTAAAAACGGCCAGCGTCTCTCTTCAGGTGCTACCAGCACGGGCCGGTGGGGTAGCTTGGTATCCTTCGGCCTTCGGGTGGCCGTAACCGCGATTCGAATTCGCGCCGGCCCATTACCTTTCCCGCACTCGACGACCGCCGAGCGACAGCGAGACGTTCCGAGTGCGAGAAGCCGTGTCGCCGAGCGAATTCGAGCACTCGGGACGAGCGCAGCGGGTCCCGCGGCGTTCGACATTCGACCCGGCCCACGTTGCCACCGCACTGCACCACGAGCCGCACCCGTCCCCACGCGGGACCGTCTCGCCGAGATGGTCGTGCAGGGGATCGAGGCCCCGAGCCGCCGAGGACTCGCCGACAGTTCTTCCGGGCGGGCGAACCGCGATCGGCGCTCGTCCGGACGGAGTACACGACCAGTTGGGCGGGAACGTTTAGGGGTCTGGCCCCAAATAGTTCTGACATGAACGTACTCGTCGTCGGTGGGAGCGGATTCGTCGGGACGCATTTGAGCGAAGAACTGGTCGAGCGAGGGCACGAGGTGACGGTCCTCTCACGGAGTCCCGACGGCGATGGGCTGTCTGCGGCGGTGAACACGTACGCGGGCGACGTGACCGACTACGACAGCATCGAAGCCGCCTTCGAGGGCAAGGACGCGGTCGTCTACCTCGTGGCGCTGTCGCCGCTGTTCAAGCCCGACGGCGGCGACGAGATGCACGACCGGATCCACCGCGGCGGCACGGAGAACTGCCTGCGGGCCGCCGAGGAACACGGCGTCGAGCGGTTCGTCCAGATGAGCGCGCTGGGCGCCGACGCGGACGGGCCGACCCACTACCTGCGGGCGAAGGGCCGCGCCGAGGACCTCGTTCGCGACTCGGACCGCGAGTGGGTGATCTTCCGGCCGTCGATCGTCTTCGGCGAGGGCGGAGAGTTCGTCGAGTTCACGAAGAAGCTCAAGTCGTGGTTCGCCCCGGGCGTACCGGTGTACCCGCTGCCCGGCGGCGGGAAGCAGACCCGCTTCCAGCCCATCTGGGTCGGGGAGTTCGTCCCGATGATAGCCGACGCCGTCGAGGCGGACGAGCACGTCGGCGAGACGTACGAGATCGGTGGCCCCGACGTGCTGACGCTCCGGGAGGTGACCGAACTCGTCTACGACTCGGAGGACAAGTCCGTCTCGATCGTCCCGCTGCCGATGGCGATGGCGAACATCGGCCTCTCCGTGCTGGGGAGCGTCGGGTTCCCGATGGGCAAAGACCAGGTCCGGTCGCTGCGGCTGGACAACACGACCGACCGCAACGACGTGGACGCCTTCGGTGCCGACGCGTCCGGGTTGACGACGTTCCGGTCGTACCTCGGCGTCGCCTGAGTGACGATTCCGCCGAGTATCGACCCGCTACCCCGCGGTATCGGTGACTTTCTCGCTACCGACCCGTGACGTGTGGCCACCCCTCTCACGGGGGTTCGCCCGGCTATCGTTCGGTTCCTGTCGGCACTCGGAAACGACCGCTTACCGCGCCCCGGTCCGGCGGTTTCGCACGCAGTAGTTGTTCTGCTGACGATTTCGCGTTCGATACCCGGACAAAAAGCTTATATCCGCGTTGGGATTGTTTATTTCTCAACGGTAACGGTAGCTATGAAACTGGCGATGATCGGCTTCGGGCAGGCCGGCGGGAAGATCGTCGACAAGTTCCTCGAATACGACGAGGCAACGCAGAGCGGGATCGTCCGCTCTGCAGTCGCGGTCAACACAGCGAAAGCGGACCTGCTCGGGCTAGAACGAATTCCGGAGGAGAATCGAGTACTGATCGGTCAGGCGCGCGTGAAAGGTCACGGCGTCGGGGCCGACAACGAGCTCGGCGCGGAGATCGCCGAGGAAGACATCGACGAGATCCAGGGGGCCATCGACAACATCCCCGTCCACGAGATCGACGCGTTCATGATCGTGGCCGGGCTCGGTGGCGGGACCGGTTCCGGCGGTTCGCCGGTCCTCGCGAAGCATCTCAAGCGCATCTACACCGAGCCGGTGTACGGCCTCGGCGTGCTGCCCGGCGGCGACGAGGGGGGCATCTACACGCTCAACGCCGCGCGGTCGTTCCAGACGTTCGTCCGCGAGGTCGACAACCTGCTCGTGTTCGACAACGACGCCTGGCGCAAGTCCGGCGAGTCGATGGAGGGCGGTTACGAACAGATCAACGACGAGATCGTCCGGCGGTTCGGCGTCCTCTTCGGCGCCGGCGAGGTCGGCTCCGGCGACGAGGTCGCCGAGAGCGTCGTCGACTCCTCGGAGATCATCAACACGCTCTCCGGCGGCGGCGTCTCCACCGTGGGGTACGCCGCCGAGACCGTCGAGGAGCAGGACTCCGGCGGACTGCTCTCGCGGTTCAAGGGCGACGACGACGGCCTCGACGACAGCGGCATGGACACCGCGAACACCACCAACCGCATCACGTCGCTGGTGCGCAAGGCGGCGCTGGGGCGGCTGACCCTGCCCTGCGAGATCGACGGCGCCGAGCGGGCGCTGCTCGTGATGAGCGGTCCCTCGAACCACCTCAACAGAAAAGGCATCGAGCGCGGTCGCAAGTGGCTCGAGGAGCAGACCGGGTCGATGGAGGTCCGCGGCGGGGACTACCCGGTCCGCGAGAACAACGTTGCGGCGTCGATCCTGCTGTCGGGCGTCCACAACGTCCCGCGGATCAAGGAGCTCCAGCAGGTCGCGATCGAGGCACAGGACAACATCGACGACATCCGGCAGCAAAGCGAAGAGAACTTAGAGGACTTGGTTGAAGATGACGAAGATGAGCTGGATCCGCTCTTCTAAGAGCGCCGCTCTGGTCGCATTGCTCGCCCTCTCGCTCGTCGCGGTCGGGACAGCCGGGGCTATCTCGGTCTCGCCCGGCGAGGTCCCCAACGAGTCGCAGGTCGGTGAGACGGTGACGACGACGGTGACCGTCGAGGACCCGTTCGTCGACATGCCCGACGAGTGGACGCTCCAGGGGAGCACCGAACTCACCAACGTCAGCTGGACGGTGACGGTCCGCCAGCAGGGCGAACAGGTGAGCCAGGAGACGTTCGGCGAGCAGTCGTTCGAACACCCGCTCAACGCGAGCAACAACGGCGACACCGTGGTCGTCGAGCTCACCGGTGACACGCCGGCCGTCGAGAACTACACGTACGAACCCCGTGAGACCTACACCCTCTACGACTTCGACACGGTCCAGGGGAGCTCGACGAACGACCTCAACGCGACTTCGGTCCACCACTACACGAACGCCAGCAAGAGCGCGCGACAGGCCATCGACGAGGCCGCCGCGGCGGTCAACGAGTCCGGCACGGGGCAGAACGACCTTGACCAGGCGATCTCCTCCTACGAAAACGGAGTCTTCGACAACGCCGAGTCCAACGCGCAGGACGCGGTCGAGGCGGCCGAACAGGCCCAGCAGTCCTCTCAGCGCAATCAGACCATCCTGATGGGTGTCGGTGCGCTCGTGGTCCTCGCGATCATCGGCGGCGGGATCTACTACTGGCGCTCCAACCAGAACGAACCGACGAAACTGCAGTAGATGCGCGTCGTCGTCCCGTTCGCCCCCGAGCGGCCCAAGACCCGCCTCGCGCCGGTGCTCGACGAAGCCGGGCGGGCCGCCTTCGCGCGGGTGATGCTGGACGACACCCTCTCCGTTCTCTCGACGCTCGACGACGAGCGCGGCGTCTCCGTCGACCCGCTCGTGCTCTCGACGGCACCGGTCGACTGCGACGCGCCGGTGGTCGTCGACGACCGCCCGCTCACCGACGCCGTCAACAACCACCTGCCCGCGAGCGACGGCGACGACCCCGTCGCGGTCGTCATGGCCGACCTCGCGCTCGCGACGCCGGAGGCACTCGGACGACTGTTCGAGCGCGACGCGGACGTGGTGGTCGCGCCGGGTCGTGGCGGCGGAACGAACGCCCTCGTGGTACGGGACCCGGCGTTTCGCGTCGACTATCACGGCGCGTCGGTCCGGGACCACCGCGAGATCGCCCGCGAAGCCGGGCTGTCGCTCGCGCACGTCGACTCGTTCCGTCTCGCGACGGACATCGACGAGCCGGCCGACCTCGTCGAGGTGTTGCTTCACGGGCCGGGCGAGGCCGCGGCGTGGCTCCGCGAGGCGGGCTTTTCGGTCGTCGCGGCCGACGGCCGGGTCGATGTCGAACGGAATTCGGGGTGAACCCGAACGAAATTCGGACAACGGTTTTCATGCAGTGAGACAACGATCCACATGCACGGGTCGATCCCGTGCAGCCGGATCGCGTCTCACCCAGCGTCTCTGGACCGTGTCGTCGGTTTCGTTCCCAGACGTCCCAGCCGTCGGGGGAACGGCTGGCCGTTCCGCGGTCGGCGGCCCGCCGGGTCCGTCACCGGCCGTCCCATTGTTCACCCCGGTTCGACGGACCCACTCCCCCGCTGGCATCCCCGCCGCCGACCGCTCGGTACCGAATCGGTCCGGTGGTTGGTTCCTTCGTCCCGACTCGCACTCGTCCGTCTCCGGGAGCGTCAACGCTTTGCCGGTCGAACGTGGACGGGGGAGTGTGATCCCCGGCGCCGACGAGTACGACGTGACCGTCGACCCCGACCCCGAAGCCGTCGAGCGCCTGCTCGCGGTCACGCCCGACGACGTGGCGGCGGCCGACGAACTCACCTTCGCCCGCAACGTGTTCGTCCCGCTGACGACCGCCTGCCGGTACACCTGCACGTACTGCACCTACTACGACCCGCCCGGCCAGGCCGAACTCATGTCCCCCGAGGCCGTGCGCGAGGTCGTCCGCCGGGGCGCCGACGCCGGTTGTACGGAGGCCCTCTTTACCTTCGGCGACGACCCCGACGACCGCTACACCGCCGTCCACGAGCAACTGGCCGAGTGGGGCCACGACTCCATCCACACCTACCTCCGGGAGGTCTGCGAGATCGCTCTCGAGGAGGGGCTGCTCCCCCACGCCAACCCCGGCGACCAGACGCGCGAACAGCTGGCCACCGTCGCCGACGTGAATGCCAGCATGGGCGTGATGCTCGAAACCACCGCCGACGTGCGGGCCCACGGCGGCCCCCGCGCCAAGAACCCCGGCCAGCGACTCCACACGATCCGCACCGCGGGCGAACTCGGCGTCCCGTTCACGACCGGCGTCCTCGTCGGCATCGGCGAGGACTGGGCCGACCGCGCCGAGAGCCTGCTGGCCATCCGCGAGTTGCACGAGCGCTACGACCACGTCCAGGAGGTCATCGTCCAGCCGGTTCGGGAGAACGAGCGCTGGACGGGCGGCTCGCCGGGCGTCGAGACGTTGCGGCGCGCGGTCGCGATGGCCCGCGTCGCCCTGCCCGAGGAGGTCTCGGTACAGGTGCCGCCCAACCTCGCGCCCGTCCGCGACGTGCTCGACTGCGGCGTCGACGACCTCGGTGGCGTCTCCCCCGTCACCGACGACCACATCAACCCCGACTACGCGTGGCCCGCCCTGCGGGAACTCGAAGACATCGCCGAGTACGCCGGCGTCCCCCTCTCCGAGCGGCTCCCGGTCTACGAGCGGTTCCTCCCCGCTCGACTCCGGTCGGCGGGCGTCGAGCCGGCCGACCCCCCTGCCGAGGCCGACCGCTGGATCTCCGCGCGGATCGCCGATGCCATCGACGCCGGCGACGACGCGGGCGAGCGCTACCGGTCGGTGCTGTCGGGCGAAGCCGCGGACTGAGTCGTCCGCTATCGCCTGATCCGCGGCGCCAACAGCCACCGCCCGGTCCCCGCGCCGCCCGCGATCGGATGGTCCAGCGAGAGCGGACAGCCGCCCTCACCCTCGCCGACGAATTCGACGGTCACCGAGACGCCGCTCGGGATCGCCCGCGCGATGTCCCTGAGGTAGTCGACCGAGTACAGCGACTCGACGGCCCCCGCTTCGAGCGCGTCGAGATCCGACTCGTCGAAGTCGAGTCGCACGTCGTCCGTGTCGCCGCTGGCGGCGACCGTCAGCGTCCGCTCGTCGGCGTCCACCGTGAACGTCGCGTGGTCGGCGACCAGGTCCGCGGCGCGGACCGCTCGCCGGAGGTCGCCGGCCGCCATCGTCGCGCTCGCCGCGACCGACCCCGCGTCGACCCATTCGACCGCCCTGACCGCCTCGGCGGCGATCGGCGCGAACGCGTACTCGACGGCACCCGCGCTCACGTCGAAGCGGCCGCTCTCGCCGAGTGTCAACCGGACCGGCTCGTCGCCGGCCAGCGAGACCGCGTCACCGAGGCGGTCGAGCGCCACGCCGAACGTCGCCTCGTCGGCCTCGTAGGCGTCGAAGGCCTCGCGGTCGAGGCGTAGTTCGGCCATCGCCACGTCCGCCGGGTCGCGCGCCCGGAAGGCCATCCCGTCGTCGACGGTCAGTCGACACTCGTCGGCGATCGCCATCGCGGCGTCGGCGGCCGTCGCCAGTCGGTCCGCGTCGAGACGTACGTCGAGGCTCCCGCTCGCCGGGTCCGTCGTCTGATTCGCTGTCGATCCCTCGCCGTCGCCGTCCTGTCGTTGTCGGAGAGTCATGTCTGTGGTCGTCGGTCGCGTGCGGGAGGAAGCGTTAACCGACGCGCCGACGAACCGGCGGCCGGGCGCTTCGCCCGCGTGCTGCGCGGCCGGCGACACCTGCCAGGGAGCCCGGCCGCGCGTCGTTTCGGCCCGAGCGACTGCGTTCGCGCTCGGTGTATCCCCTCGTTCCCCGACGACCCCGTTAAGCGTTGCGTCGATACGCTCGGTCGTAACCTATTTCGAAGTATATCTGCTTAAATAGTGTTAGAATATAATTCGAAATAGATTATGTCGAACGGCGATCGACCGCGGGGAATCCTCTCGCCCGCGGACCGGGCGTATCTACGCGGCGAGACGGACTTCGAGAGCGACCAGAGCGAGCGGAACGCTCGGGCGCGGATCCGCGAACGGGTGCTCGCGGGCCTACGGGACTTCGACCTGCTGGCCGACGCGCTCTCCGAGCGCGACCGGGAACTCGTCTTCGGGAAGCACGTCGGCGACGATCCCGAGGCGGTCCGGTCGCTCATCGCCGCGCTCGCCGTCTGTTACCGCGGCGCGGAGGACGCGAGCCTGGACTTCGAGACGCTCCTCGAAGAGGGCGTCAGCCGAGCGGAGGCCGACCGCGACGTCGCCGCGGGCGTCGACTTCGAGGTCCGTCGCGAACCGCTCGACGCCGACCGGCTCACGCGGAAGCTCCGGCGGACCGGCTCGCTCACGCTCTCGGAGCTGGCCTACCTCCGCGAGGCGGACGACGTGAGTCTGGACCGTCTGCTCGACCGCTACGCGACCGACGTGGAGACCGACGAGGGCGGCGACTGGGTGCAGGCGAAGATGACCAGCTTCTGACCGTCAGTCCCTCGTCCGGGTTCTCCGCTGGTCACCGACAGCGTCGGATGCTACCGACAGGTGACTGAGTGAGCAACTGCGGTGGCGCACGCTGTCGAGCGTGCCGAGCGAACGCGAGGCCGCTCGAAACAGTCGTGCGAGGGACGAGCGAGCGGAGTGAGCGAGTCGGTTGGGGAGGTGTGTGGCGCGGTGGCTGTGCGCGGTTGTGTATTCCTGGTGAATTGAAAGCCCTCGGCACTCCCTGTCGAGTGGAGTCGCCGTCTCTCTACTTCGGTTCACAGCAATGCAGTACGAAACTCCCGCTACACTTGCACCCACACCGAACGCTCCCGACGGGGTCGCCGACAGGTATTTGACCGCGAATCCGAATACTGGGACGATGCGTCGGTCCTCGGTCGCCCTCGCAGCCCTCCTCCTCGTCGGCGCGGCGGCGACGCTGGCACTCACCGGCCCCCTCCCGGTCGGCGATAGCGCGACGAACGACTCCGCGGACACCGCCCCCCTCGGCGAGGAGGCCACGGCGACGCCCGCCAGCGACGCTGACGGCGACGGCCTGGTCGACGGCGTCGAGCGCGCCGAGTACGACACCGACCCCGCGAGCAGCGACACGGACGGCGACGGCCTCGACGACGGCGTGGAAGTCGAACGGGGACTGGACCCCGCCGCCGCGGATACCGACGACGACGGCCTCGCCGACGGCCGCGAGACCGAACTCGACACGAACGCCACCCGCGCGGACTCGGACGGCGACGGGCTCGGAGACGGCGCCGAACTCGAACGCGGGACGGACCCCGCGGTCGCCGATACCGACGGCGACGGGCTCGAAGACGGGCGCGAGGCCGACCTCGGGAGCGACCCGACGGTCGCAGACACGGACGGCGACGGGCTCGACGACGGTGCCGAACTCGACATCGGGACGGACCCCACGAGCGACGACACCGACGGCGACGGCCTCGACGACGGCGCCGAACTCGACATCGGGACGAACGCGACCCGCTCCGATACCGACGACGACGGGCTCGCGGACGCGACCGAGGTCGAGGGGGCGACCGACCCGACGGTCGCGGACACCGACGGCGACGGCCTCGACGACGGCGCCGAACTCGATATCGGGACGAACGCGACCGTCCCCGACACGGACGGCGACGGGCTCGTCGACGGCCGGGAGATCGATATCGGCGCGAACGCGACGCTGGCGGATTCGGACGACGACGGCCTCACCGACGGTGAGGAAGTCGACCGCGGACTGAATGCGACGGCCGCCGACACCGACGGTGACGGGCTCGCTGACGGCGAGGAGCTGGTGCGTGGGACGAACGCGACCGTCCCCGACACGGACGGCGACGGACTGTCCGACGGCCGCGAGATCGAACTCGGCGCCGGGCCCACGGTCGCGGACACGGACGACGACGGGCTCGTCGACGGCCGGGAGGTCGCCCTCGGAACGAACCTCACCCTCGCGGACACGGACGGGGACAGCCTCCGCGACGGCGCCGAGGTGGCCGGCCGCACTCGCGGCGGCGCCCGCTTGCCCGACGCCGACCCGCTGCACAAGGACCTCTACGTCCAGATCAACGTCAGCGAGAACGCCGCGGCCTTCGACGAGGGCGAACTCGCCGACTTCCGCGAGGCGTGGGGAGCGATGCCCGTCTCGAACCCCGACGGCGAGTCGGGGATCGCCGTCCACGCCGACCAGGGACCGCTCAACCGCTCGGTCACGATCGCCAGCGACCGCGACTACACGGCGCTGAAACGCCAGTACGACACCGAGTCGTTCATGGGCAACCGCAGCGGCGTCTACCACCTCGTCACCGTCGTCGACGTCGACACCGAGTGGGCGGGTCGAGCGCCCGCGCCGGGCACGTTCGCCGTCGTCGGCACGCAGTACCACACCGAGTTCGACGGGACGAGCTACCGGACGTTCATCGCCGTCCACGAACTGCTGCACAACGTCGTCGGCCGCCTCGACGAGGGAAACCGCTGTCCCAGCGAGCACGCCGGTCGGAGCGGCGCCTACCACACCTGCGAGGGGTATCTCAGCTACGACGACCCCGGCTCGGCGCAGTTCCTCCCCGAGTCGGTCGCCGCCGAACTCGAACGCGACGGGCTGTTGAAGCGGTTCGAACTCGTCGAGTAGCCGGACCGTCGATCGCCGAACAGCCCCCGCTCGCGGGCCGACCGTCGCCACGCATTTGCACCGACGGCCCCAAGGGCGGCCATGGCAGACCCTCGGGGAAACCCCGCCGCGCGGGAGCGGGGGTACTGTCCCTGCTGTGGCTATCGGACGCTCGCGCCGGGACCGCCCGGCTCCTACGAGCGCTGCCCGGTCTGCGACTGGCTGGACGACCCCATCCAGTTCGGCGACCCCGAGTTCGTCAGCGACACTAACCACGTCGCCCTCGCCGAGGCCCGCGAAAACGTCCGGGAGTTCGGCGCCTGCGTCGAGGACGCCGCGCCCAGCACGCGCGAGCCGACGGGCGACGAACCCCGGGACCCGAACTGGCCCTACGAGCGCGAGGAGTGAGGCGGGACGGAAGGCGGCCGGAACGGAGCGGAACCGTGCGACGTCGACCCGTCACGGACCCGAAGGCTTATTCGCGAACGAGGCGGAGACACGTGCCACGATGGACGTATCGCGCGGCAGCGCCCTGGTCCTGCTCGGCGTCGGCCTCTTCCTCGTGACGATGGTCGTCGGCGCCGCGACCGCCCCCTCCGGGTCCGCCGGCGGCGTCGACGCGCCGGCGACGCCCACGCCCTCCCCCGACGGCACCGCGACGCCCTCCGACTCCGGCGCCACGGCCGCCCCGGGCGGCACGCCCTCCTCCGACGACCCGCAGACGCTCGTCGGCAACCAGGGCGGCTGGGTGACGCACGGCAGCGTCATCGCCTTCGACGGCCGGTCGGTCGCCTGGCGAAACACGCAGGCCGACGGCTACTTCGAGGTGAGCAGGCTCGACGACGGCACCGTCCTCGCCGCGTTCGCCAACGAGAGCTCCGAGGACTGCGGCGAGATCGGCGCACCCTGCGCTCGGACGGGCTACCGGATCATCGAGCCCGGGAGCGGGGAGATCCTCTCGGAGTACAGCTTCCCCGTCGGTTCGATCACCAACAGCGAGGTCCACGCCGCCGACGCCACGGGCGACGGCGGCATCGTCTACACCGACATGGACGCCGAGCGGGTCGTCGTGGTCGAGAACGGCACCGAGGTCTGGGAGTGGCGCGCCAGCGACTTCTACGAGGCGCCCCCGGACCCGACGAGCCGCGACTGGTTGCACATCAACGACGTTGACGCCATCGGCGACGGTCGCTTCCTCGTCTCGGTGCGCAACGCCAACCAGCTGGTGGTCGTCGAGCGCGGCGAGGGCGTCGTCGAGGTCGTCAACGAGGACACGGGGGCGAGCGACGCCAACTGCCTCGCCAGCGGTCGGCTCTACGACGCCGACGGCGACGGCGACGTGCGCTGTGGCGACCCGAGCGTCATCAAGGAACAGCACAACCCGCAGTGGCTCGGCGACGGCGCGGTGCTGGTGGCCGACAGCGAGAACGACCGCGTGGTCGAACTCCACCGGACCGACAACGGCAGCTGGGAGCCCGTCTGGGCGGTCGACCGGGCCGGTGGCATCGCGCTCACCTGGCCGCGCGACGCCGACCGTCTGCCCAACGGGAACACCCTGATCGCCGACTCGCGCAACCGCCGCGTGATCGAGGTCAACCCCCGGGGCGAGATGGTCTGGAACGTCTCGGTCGGCGCCGCCGCCAGGCACGGTCCGGGCATCGTCTACGAGGCCGACCGCCTCCCCTACGGCGAGTACGCGGGCAGCTACGACGGCGGCTCGACGCCGACCGACGGCGACGGCACCGCGACGGACGGCGGGACCGCGACGCCGACGAAGACGCCCCTGCCGCGGATGACCGCCGCGAACGGCTCCGCCGCCCTGACCGCCCCCGACGACAAGATCCCACTGCTCTCGGAAGCGGTCGCGGGCCTCCAGGGGACCTTCGCCTGGGTCCCCATCTGGTTCGGCGAACGCCACCTCGCCGCGACGGCGCTCGGACTCCTGTTCGTCCTCGTCGGCGGCGTCGACCACCTGCTCGCGGCGCGCGGCGTCTCACTGTCCGGGCGGGAGTAGACGATGCCCGCGGCCGACACCACCCCGCCGACCTATTCTCCGACCGTCATCGACAGCTCGTCGAAGGAGACGAACGCGGTTTCGTAGCCCTCGTGACGGGCGATCTGCGGGATCGCGTCGACCGAGAGCGTCAGGTCGTCGCCCGACTGGACGCCCGCGACGGCACCGTAGTGATAGCCCAGGTCGGGGTCGACGGTCGCGGTGAGCGGCCCCTCGAAGGCCGTCGTCCCGTCGCGCGCGACCGTCGCCGACAGCGACGCCTGCGGGATCGGGTAGCCGTTGTACGGCGTCCGCATCGAGACGGCGAGATACGAGCGGGCGCCGTCGGCGGAGACGCCGGCCGGCGGCGACTCGAGTCGCGAGACGACGAAGCGGGCGTCGCCGCTGGTCCCCTCGCCGACGACGGTCCCCGGCATATCCCCGGGCGCGGGCGTCGCGGAGACGGGCGTCATGTCCATCGACACGGGGTCGACGGCGTCGCGGTTTCCCTTCGTATCGGGCAGCGTCTCGTAGGATATCTCTTCGAGCGCCGACTGGGAGAACTCCAGGGAGAAGGAGGCGCTCGCCAGTTCGCCGAAGCGGTCGCGGAGCGCGCCCGCGCGGCGAGTGGGGAGCGGCGGGACGGTGACTTCGACCTCGTAGGTCCCGTCGCCGTCGAGCGCAAGGTTGTCGCCGGCGTGGACGCCCATGTTCTGGGAGAGCATCGGCCAGAGCGACTTGCCGCTGGTGAGCGTCTCGCCGTCGCGCGTGATCGTCGTCGTGACCGACCCGTGCGGGAGGACGGTGCCCGTCTCGGGGTCCCAGACGGTCGTCATGAGGTGCAGCGAGTCCGACCCCTCGATCTCCACCTTGTTCGGGCTGTCGCCGCTGACGAGCCAGAACCGATGGGGGTAGCTGTAGGTCAGCGCGACCCGGAAGTCGCCGGCGGCGGCCGCGCCGACCATCTTCATCCCCTCGACGTGACTGGGGACGTAGACGGCGTCGGGGCGGTCGGAGACGAGCGGCGGCGACCGCGCCGAGCGAGTCTGAAACAGGGATCGACACCCCGCCAGCCCGACCGACGCCGCGGCCGCGCCCGCGGCGAGGAAGCGTCGTCTGTGCATACCCGGCCCTAATCGCTATACCCAAAAGCGGCTTCTGGTTGGGTTCTCGAAAGCCATCGGTCGCGTTCGGCGACCGGGACGGCCGCGCCGTCTGTCGCTCGCCGCGACTCCCGCACGCCAGTCACTCCCCGAGTCGCGGCGTCGGGAGCGCCCGCGACGCCCGCGGCGGGAGCAGGTAGTTGCCCCGGCGGCGGACGTTGATGTACTGGAGGATGCCGTTGTTGGCGCGCTGGCCGACGGCGCCCTCGGCGGCGGCGTCGGTGCCGTTCATCGACTCGCGGGTCTTCACGAAGTCGGCGATCGACTCCTGGAGCGCGAGGAAGTGCAGGCCCGCGCGGTCGCCGTCCGTCGAGTCGAAGTCCCGGCGGAGCATCACCGGGCGCCCGTCCTCGCGGGCGCGAGCGTTCTTCTGTGCGTGACCGACGACGCCCCCGCGGGCGTCCTCTTCGACGGTCTCGGCGCAGCCGCCGACGCCGCTGGAGTCGCCCAGGTTCCCGCCGGTGCCCTCGATCACGTCGTTGTCGGCGTGAGCCGGGCAGAACATCGACGCCTCGCGGTGCTCGCGGCTGTCCTGTTCGTACCACTGGGTGAGATTGAGGTCCATCGAGGAGACGTGCTGGGTCGTGCCGCCGGCGAACGGCCCCTCGCCGATCGTGACGCGATCTTCGGTGGCCTGGGTCTTCTCGAAACCGGACTTGAAACCCATGTACAGCGGCGAGTCGTCGGGCACCGGTTCGGAGTCGGGGACCCCCGCCACGTCCTGATTGTCGGCGGGGAGGCCGTCGCCGATGAACCCGGTCCGGCGGGCGCGGCCGTCTTCGGCGAGGGCGGCGCGCTCGAAGACGCCGTCGAAGGCGGCGTCCAGCTCGCGGCCGTTGACGCTCGTCTGCTCGCCGAGCAGGCCCTCCTCGGCCGCCAGCAGGACCGAACCGTAGTCGCTGGCGAGGTGGACCACCGCGTCCGGCTCGTCCGGGACGGGGTCCTCGAAGGGGGCCAGCGCCTCGGGCGCCGGCAGGTCGACGCTCTCGGGGAGGCTCCCCTCGAAGCGCTCGAAGTAGGCGGGGGCGTAGCCCATCGTAAACAGGAGCCCGATATCGCCGTCGTCGGTGCTACGGGGGTAGGCGCGTTCGAGCGAGCGCAGGGCGGTCTCGGCGGTCTCGCGGTCGGCCTCGGTGGGCGCCCCGTCGCCGGCGTAGTCGAGATAGAGGAGGAGGTGATGTTTCGGCGGGACGTGGTTGCCGTGGTCGTCGGTGCGGAGGGCGTCGTTCCAGGCGTGCTGGCGGCGGGGCAGTCCGGAGGGGTCGTCGGGCCCCTGCGGGAGATCGGGGTTCTCCCGACCCAGGCAGGCCGACAGCGCCGCGGACCCGCCGATGGCGACGGCGGCCTTGACGAACTCCCGGCGCGAGACCCCGCGCTGGCGACTGGGTGGCATCGGCGACACTAGCGACTGGTCCGACAAGGGGGTTCTGGTCGGCCACTCGAAAGCCGTCGGAGTCGACGAGTCACGGGTTCGAGCGGCGCGGTCGCCGGGGCGACGACCCTACTCCGCGAGCAGGCGGTCGACCAGACGGGTGAAGCGGTCGACCAGCCGCTCGGGCAGCGACGGCTCGACCGTCCGGAGCAGGCGGGCGGTCTCCTCGGGCCGTTCGAGGACGAGGGTCACGCGGCCGCGCTCGTCGCGGCGCTTGGCGACGAGGTCGAGGTCGACGAGTCGGTCGAGGTGCCACTCCAGCGTGCTGCGGGCCACGCCGACGCCCTCGGCGGCCTCCGCGGCGGGCGTCGGGCCCGCCCGGAGGAGGAAGACGACGATATCGGCGGCCGTCTCGCGGTGGAGGACCGCGAGCGCGCGCCGCTCGAAGGCGTCGCAGTCGGGCGGGTAGTAGTGGGTGCGGCCGTACAGGTCCGCGGCGACGACGCGGTCGTCGAGCTTCCGCAGGTGGTACTGGACCTGCCCCGGGGCGAGGTCGAGCCGGCGGACGAGTTCGCTGAAGTAGACGCCCGGGTTGTCGGCGACGTGGGCGGCGATGCGGGCGCGTGTGTCGGTGTCGGTCATTCGGTTACAGCGGCTCCTCCGGGGCGCTCGGGGCGGCCGACCGGGCGTAGTAGATGGCGCCGAGCAGGAACGTCGCGAGCATGGCGTCGAGGGCGTGTTCGGCGAAGTGGTGCAGACCGGCGTCGAGCGGGCCGAACATCGCGAGCCCGGAGACGAGGGTGCGGGCGAGCAGCGCACCGAGCGCGAGGACGACCAGCAGGTACGAACGCGAGCCGCGCTGGCCGAGCGCCGCGACCGCCAGCGCGAGCAGGAGTCCGGAGCCGACGCCGGCGAGCAGGTGAACCCCGAGGAGGCCGGGATCCGGCGAGGGCGCGGCGTGGGCGACCGAGCGGAGGGGTGTCACGCTCGCGCTAGCGGCTCCCCGTATCTAAACGAGTCGCTTCCGCGCGCCGAGCGCACAGCGGGGGCGACCGCCCGCCCCGCGAACGGCCGGGAGACGACCCACAGCGAGATCACGAGACGCTACCCCAGCGAGATGTCCAGGTAGAGCATGACGACGACGCCGACGATCGTCCCGAGCGTCGCGACCCGCTCGTTGCCCCGGAGGTGGGTCTCGGGGACGATCTCGTCGCTGATGACGAACAGCATCGCGCCGGCGGCAAAGCCCATGGCGTAGGGGAGGATCGGCGCCGCGACCGTGACCGCGGCGGCGCCGAACAGCACCAGCGGGATCTCGACGATCCCCGACCGGATCCCCGTGATCGCGGCGTAGGCGCGGCGGTCGAGCCCGGCGTTGACGGCGGCGACCGAGACGGCCAGCCCCTCGGGGATGTTCTGGATACCGATGGCGAGCATGAGCGCGACGGCGCTCCCGATCGACGCGTCGCCGGCCGCCGCGGAGCCGAATCCGACCCCCACGGCGAGCCCCTCGGGCATGTTGTGCAGCGTGATCGCGAGGATGAACAGGAGGACGGAGGCCAGTCGGTCGTCGTCGACCGGGAGGTCGTCGCCGGGGTCGGCCGCGTCCTCGCGGCGCTTGCCGGTCAGCAGGTAGTGAGCGTGCGGGACGAGCACGTCCGCTCGGTCGAGCGCGAGCGCCCCCAGGAGGACGCCGCCGAGGACCGGCAGCGGGTTCCCGCCCGGCGTCGCCTCGATGCCGGGGAGGATGAGGCTCGTGAAACTCGCCGCGAGCATGACGCCGGCGGCGAACCCGAGCGCTCCGTCCAGCGCCCGCTCGGAGGGGTCGCGCCAGACGAACACCAGCGAGGCTCCCAGGAGGTTCAGCCCGGCGATGACGAGGCCGCCGATCAGGGCCTGGATCAGCAGCGTCTGGGCGCCGAGCATCTCGACGAGCGCGTCGACCGGTCCGACCATTCTCTCTGCCGGGACGCGGGCCGCTCACATAAATGTCGGCGACGCGTGTCTCGCCGGCGGTGTCACCCGTACATATACCAGCCCGGCGGCCCAACTGACGGAATATGAACGGCCAGCAGCTCGTCGAGGCGGTCCGCGAGGCGCGGGCGACGGAACTGGACCGATTGGGGTCGGACAAGTACCTCGTCGCCGCGACCGGCGCCGACCTCGAACGGGCGCCGGTCCTGCGGTCGGTCGCGGAGTCGGCCGCCAGCGGCCGAGCGACCGTCTCGCGGTGGGCCGACGAGGCGACCGGCGACGCGGCGTCGGCCTTCGGGACGGCGGCCGAGGCCGAGGCCGCGCGGTTCGACCGCGTCGTCGACTCGCTGGCCGACCTGCCGGACGACGGCGCCGACGCCGCGGCGACCATCGACGGGACGGACGCGCCGCTACACGCCGCGCTGGCCGACACCGACGGGACCGTCGAGCGGCTGGCGGCCGCGTTCGTGGGTCGCCCGCTGGTCGCCGACCGAACGCTGTTGCAAGTGGTCAACTTCTTCGTCAACGAGGCCGACGAGGGTCGAGCGGACCTGGCGCGGGAGTTCCGGAGCGACGCAGGGGAACGGCTCGAGGAGGGTGTCGCCCTGCTCGATTCGGTCTGCGAGACAGACGCCGACTGGGAGCGCGCCCAGCGGTCCGCCGAACGCGTGGTCGAGACGGCCTACGAGGAGTACGCGAGCGCGCTCGAATCGATGGGCGTCGACCCGAAGCCGGTGTGTTGACTACAGAACAGCTACCGAGCAAATGCTGTGGCGCGCGCTGTCGCGCGTGCCGAGCGAACGCGAGGCCGCGCGAAACAGTCGTGCGAGGGACGAGCGAACGAAGTGAGCGAGTCGGTTGGGGAGGTGTGTGGTGCGGTGCGATGGCCGCGCGGTTGTGCTGTCCCTGGTGGACAGAACGGGCGAGGCATGGTCGCGGGGTCTGCGCGGCCCCTATCTGAGCGACCGCAGGGAGCGAAGATATGTCTCACAGACTCCGCGAGCGTGCCGAGGGCTTTCATCGCCTGTCGTCGAGGGAGGTTTCGTCAGTCACTATTCAGTTCACGCAGATCGATACAGAACCCACTGCTCAACTCGCACCACGACCCGCACACCGACGGACCGACCCCACGTTTTTGCCCGGAGCGGCCGGAGACACGGACATGACAGATTTGACGGCGTTCGTCGACGGCATCGTCCACGAGCCGACCCAGACGGAGGGGCGGGGCCTCGATCTCACGGTGACGGAGGTCTACGAAGTCGCCGAGCCCGGTCGGGTGGACTTCGGCGGCGGCGAGCTGGAAGACGCCGATCTCGAAGCCCACGACCGGCAGTTTCGGAACGACGAGGACGACTACGAGTGGTGGCACCTGGCGGGGGGACAGTACCTGATCGAGTACAACGAGTCGCTGTCCGTCCCCGAGGGCTCGGTCGCGCGGGTGCAGACGCGCGACGCCGTGGTCGCCCGCGGCGCGTTCCACCCGACGCTCGAACTGTCCGAACTCGGTCGGGTACCGCTGTCGGTCGGCGGCGCTGGCATCCGCTTGAAGGAGAACGCTCGCGTCTCGACCGTAGTGAGCGTCGACCGGGACTGAACGGCGACGGAAGCGGGGAGGGGCAGGCTATCGCTGCTCGCGGTCGTCGGCGATGCGCTGGACGCCGTCGGCGATGGCCTCGACCGCGGCGAGGATCCGCCAGACGAGGTAGCCGAACCCGGCGAACAACACCGGGAGGAGCCCCAGCAGGAGCGCGCCCTGGATCAGCAGCGCGTACGCCAGTATCAGGACCGAGACGACGCCGAACCCGGCGACGACACCGCGCGACAGTTTCGGCGGGGACCACCCGGACATGGGCGGTCGTTCGCCCCGTCGTGTCAAAGTGTTTGTGATAAAACGCGGATCGCATCCGACGCGGTCGTGGGATTGACGGGACGACCCGCCGGAGAGCGAGACGGATGTCGACGGCCACGGTCAGATCCGCGCGCCGGGACGAACTGGACGACCTACTCGAACTGTACCGGCAGCTCAACCCTGACGACCCCGAACTCGCCCCCGAGGCGGTGACCGATCGGTGGGCGTCGATCCTCGCGGACGACGACCTCGATGTCGTGGTCGTCGAGCACGACGACCGGCTCGTCGCCACCTGCCTGCTGTCGGTGACGAAGAACCTGACGCGGGGCGCACGACCGTTCGCGGTGATCGAGAACGTGGTCACTCACGAGGGGTATCGCGGCGGGGGGTTCGGGAGGCGATGCGTCGAGGGAGCGGTCGAACGGGCGCGCGAGCGCGACTGTTACAAGGTGATGTTGCTGACCGGCTCGGACGCGGCGTGGAAACACGACTTTTACGAGTCCTGCGGGTTCGACCGCGACGCCAAGACGGGATTCACGATCGACCTGGGGTGAGTCCGAGGGCGGCGAGGACGCCAGGCGGGCGACGGCGTGGCGCGCGCCGGGAGCGGGCGAGCGGGTGGCTCGGCGTGGACAGCGACGGACGGGGCGTTCCGACGGGCTTTTGAACGCGCGCCGAGTTCGACCGGGTATGGCAGATTTCACGGTCGCCGTCTCCGACCCGGAGGACGGCCACACCTACCAGGTCGAGATCGACGGACAGGACGCCAACCGGTTCATCGGCCGCGAGATCGGTGAGGAAGTCGACGGCGGAAGCGTCGGCCTCTCGGGCTACAGCCTGGAGATCACTGGCGGCTCCGACGAGACCGGCCGACCGATGCGCGGCGACGTTCGCGGCACCGAACTCAAGCAGATCATGCTCGAAGGCGGCACGGGCTACGAGCCCGGTCGCGACGGGGAGCGCAAGCGCGTCACCGTCCGCGGTCGCGAGGTCGGCGAGGCCACCCGCCAGATCAACGCCCGGATCGCCGAGCGCGGCGGCGAGGACCCCGCCGACCTCCTCGGCGACGACGAGTAAGTTCGCGACCGGCCTCCGGTCGAGACGCCGCAGTCGCCTCTTTCTGTCCGGTGTGGTGTTCGTTGACTCGCGACGAGCGGCGCCCGGACGCGCGACGGGTCACACCACGAGGTCGACGGCGGCGAACGCGCCGTAACTGACCCCGAGCGCCAGCACCAGCGAGCCGACCCAGGCGGCCACGGTTTTGAGCATCTTCTCGCGGCTGACCGCGCTGTTGCCGGCGGCGTAGCCGCTGCCGATGATAGCGGAGACGATGATCTCGTTGAACGAGACGGGGATGCCGAAGAAGACGGCGGTCTGGGCGATGGCGAAGGACGGAATGAGCGCGGCGATCGACCGACGGGGGCCCAGCGAGGAGTAGTCCTGTGACAGCGCCTTGATCATCCGCGGGGCGCCGGTCCACGAGCCGATCAGGAGGCCGAGCCCGCCGCCGAGCAGGACGGCGACGATCGGGAGCCCGAAGGGGTCGAGCAGGGGGACCAGCGGCCCGATCGCGAGGCCGACCTGGCTGCCGCCGGCGGAGAAGGCGACGAGGCCGCCCAGCACGAGCAGGAAGTGTCGCTGTCCGCGCTCGCCGTTCGAGCGGATGTCGACCCACAGCGCGAGCGCCGCGGCGGCGGCGAACGCGAGCGAGACGCCGACGCGGACGGCGAGCAGCGGCGCGTCGACCGCGGCCCCGACGGCGGTGACGACCGAGTCCTGTTCGCCCGCGGGGCCGAGGAAGACGAACTCGACGTTGGCGAGGATGACGCCGACGACGCCCGCGAACGCGGGCACGGCGAGTCGCTCGGCCACGCCCTCGCTGCGGAGCAGGCGGGCGGTGCCGTAGGCGACGCCGCCGCCGACGAACGGGACGGCGACCCACAGCGTCGCGATCTGGCGGTACTTGGCCCAGGCGGGGTCTCCCCCGAGGGCGAGTCCGACGCCGACGACGGCGCCGGTGACGGTGAAGGCGGTGGCGATCGGGTAGCCGGCGAAGACGCCGACGGCGACCAGGATCGCGGCGGTCGTGAGCCCGACCACGGCGGCCGTCGGCGAGAGCGTCACCCCTCGGATCAGTTCCTGCCCGACCGCCTCGGTGACGTTTGCACCCTGGAAGACCGCGCCGGCGAGCCCGAGGATGCCGACGACGAAGCCGGCCCGCATCACCGAGATCGCGTTGGCGCCAACAGCGGGTGCGAACGGTGTCGACCCCGACGACCCGGCGCCGATCGCCCACGCCATGAACAGACTCGCGGCGGCCGCGACTATCAGTATCGCCAGCGATGCCATCTGGCCACGGGTAATGGGGGTCGGTATAATAGCCTGCCGACTGCGGCGGAGTAGGACGGTGCGGGCGGCGTGGGGTCGACGGGTCAGGTCGTCTCCGAGTCGGCCTGGTCACCCAGGTCGGGCGCCTCGACGCCCTCGGCGGCCTCGGCGGCGTCGGTGACCTTCTCGGTGTCGACGTGCCACCGGTCGACCTCCGACTCGTAGTCGGCCAGCCTGTTGGACACCTTGATCTTCAGGTCGTCGTCGTTGACGTTGATCTCGAAGACGTACTCCGGCCGGTCGTCGCCGTTGACCCGCTGGAGGTTCGCGCTGACGAGTTCGTTGTCGAAGTAGTACGGCGCGATCTGGGTCATCACGTTGCGGTAGACGGCGTCCTCGACCTTCCGGACGGCCTTGCGCCCCGCCGAGTCGGCGGCGCGGGCGACGTAATCGAGGGACTCGCCCCACTTGTCGACGGCCTCGTCGGTCTCCTCGTCTTCGAGGCGCTCGTAGGACTCCGTGAGCTTCTCGCCGGCCTTCTGGAGGTCCTCGTCGGGGTCCTTGCCGGCCTTCTCGCCTTCGCCCTCCTCGACGCTGGCCTGGTCGGCCGTCTTCTCGTTGACGTCCTCGTCGAGCCGCTCGTGGCTCTTGGGGCGCCACTCGTCGAACTCGTCGAGGGCGGCCAGCGACACGTCTTCCTCGCCGTCGTCGCGTAGGTCCTTGAGCGCGCGGACGATCCGCTCGCCGTGTTCGACGGCGTCGACCCATCCGCCGCGGGTCTTGAACCCGGAGACGCTCTCCTCCATTATCGCCCGTAGGTGATCTTCGTCGCGACTCGGTCGATCCGTCGCTTCGCCCGACCCAGCAGGACCTGGGGCGTCGCGGCGCGGCGCAGCTGGTCTTCGGGGACCTCGATGCGCGCGTCGCCGAACGGGTCGCGGTCGCCGTCGTCGCCCTCGCTCGCGGCGCTGACGACGCTGGTCATACTGCAGCGACCGCACGCCTCGGTGTCTTTCGGAGCCATCGATTCAGCCGGTGGTTCGCGCTCGCCGCGGTTAAAGGTTGCCAGCCATCGGTTTCGTCCGGGGGGTCGGGGGAGACGCTTTTACCGTCCGCCCTCGACCTGTGTGGTATGAGATATCGCCGCACGGTTCTGAAGGAATCGACTGTCGACGACGGTCACGTTCGCGGGCGGGGCGAACCGTGAGCGACCGCGAGCGACGCGACGCGGGCGAGGGGACGCCCGAGCGCGGTCCCGACGGAGCCGACGAGGCCGCGGCCGCGGACCTGGACGAGGCGACCGCGACGGGAGACCCGACGCCCGAGGACGTGCCCGTCTGGGACGACGAGTACGTCGAGCGGGTGAGCGGGCGGTTGCTGCACAACTTCGACCTGGAGAGAGCGCGGACGGTCGCGGGGGAGTCGTTCACGCTGTACGGGCGGATGGAGATCGAGAGCCGCAAACAGCTGTTCCACGCGGCGCTGAACTACGCGAATCACGGCTCGACGGAGCACCTGTTCGTCGCGCGCCGGGACGGTGTGGGGGTCGCCGACCTGGAAGCGTACGTCGAGTGGGCCCACGAGTTGGCCGACGAGTGGATCGACGCCGACGAGGAGCACTTCAGCACGGACTTCACGGTGGCGCTGGTCGTCCCGCGGATTCCCGAAGCGGTCCGGGAGTTCGTCGAGGGCTTCAAAGACCGGACGCTGATCAGGTACGGCTACTACGGTCACTACGAGGTGAATCTCGTGGTGGTGGCGCCCGAGGCGGAGGATATCGCGACGAGCCGGGCGACGGACTTAGACCGGGCGTTCGCGCTGTGGGCCGAGCCGGAAGAAGAGTCGTCGGGACTGCTGGGTCGGCTGTTCTAGTCGTCGCCGGGTTCGACGCCGCCACCGTCGGCGGAGCCGACGATGGCCTCGCGGTCGAGGCCGCCGCGGGCCTCCCGGATGTTGTCGTAGCTGAACCAGACGAGGCCGAAGATGAGTCCGACGAGCACCAGGGCGATGACGCTCTGGAAGACGAGCGACGCGGCGCCGACGGCGCTGCTGTAGTCGCCGGCCAGCAGCGCCGTCGGGTTGCGGTAGAGACCGATGGTCGCCAGCGCGATGACGGTCACCGCGAGCATGAAGACGAGCGGCGCGCCGGTGCTGACGAGCTGTTTGTTGTCGTCCCAGTTCGCCAGCCAGACGGTCGCGACCAGCAGCGCCAGCGCCGCGAGCGCCTGGTTGGCGCCGCCAAAGAGCGGCCAGATGTTCGACCACTGGCCCGAAGCGACGAGGAAGTAGCCCGCCAGCGCGAGGACGCCGGCGTTGACGTAGCGGTTCGTGACGGTGCGTTCGAGGTCGGTCTCGGGCGTGCCGACGATCTCTTCGAGCATGTAGCGACCGAGCCGCATCGCGGTGTCGGTGCTGGTCAGCAGGAAGCTGACGAACACGAGACCGATGAACGTCGCCGCGGCGGTGACGCCCAGGCCGAAGACGGTCAGCAGGGCGCCGCCGCCGGCGGGGAACGTGACCAGCGCGGAGCTGAGCGAGTCGCCCGCGCCGACGACCAGCGAGACGGCGAGGATCGCGGTGATCGCGAGCAGTCCCTCGCCGAGCATCCCGCCGTAGCCGATGAGGCGGGCGTCGCTCTCCCGGTCGAGCTGTTTGGCTGTCGTCCCCGAGGAGACCAGCGAGTGGAACCCGCTGATGGTCCCGCAGGCGATAGTGACGAACAGGAACGGGAACAGCGCGCCCAGTTCCGGGTGGATGAAGCCGGTCCAGCCGGGGATCTGCGTCGTCAGCGACGTGACCTGGACGCCCTCGATACCGGCGGAGGCGACGTTGATCGTGATGTCGGTGAAGCCGACGACGGTCCCGACGATGGCGCCGAGGATCATGCCGCCGACGCCGGTGTACAGCAGGCTGGAGGTGAGGAAGTCCCGGGGCTGGAGCAACACCCAGACGGGCAGGACGCTCGCCGCGAAGGCGTACAGCACGGTCACGAGCACCCAGCCGGCCATGTTGGGGTTGGTCGCGTTCGCCAGCGGGAGGAACTCGCCGGTCGAGCCCAGCAGGACGATTGTCTCGGCCGGGAGGCCCTCGCGCGCGAACAGCGCGACGGGGTACTCGAGGCCGACCCAGACGCCGCCGAACACCATCGCCACGAAGGCGACGGCGCCCGGCAGGAACGGGAGGTTCAGCTGGTAGAGGTACACCCCGAAGAGGATCGCCAGGGCGATGTAGACGAACGACGCCGTGGCCGTCCACGGGAAGGCGTCGAACACCAGCCCGATCAGGTACGCGAAGGCGGCGATGACGAGGATGATCGTCAGGTACGCGAACCACAGCAGCATGTCCTTGCCGCGCTCGCCGACGTACTGGCCGATGATGTACCCGATCGACTTCCCCTCGTGACGGACGCTGGACGACAGCGACATGAAGTCGTGGACGGCGCCGAACAGCGGGTTGCCGATCACGACCCAGACGACAGCGGGGATCCACCCGAACGCCGCGGCGGCCGTGATCGGTCCAGCGATCGGCGCGCCGCCGGCGATACTGGAGTAGTGATGCCCCAGTAAGACCGGCTTTTTCGACGGGACGTACTCCTGCCCGTCATCGTACTTGTGTGCCGGTGTCTCACGTTCGTCGTCTAGCTCGACGAACCGAGCCAGATACCTGGAGTAGCCCAGATACCCCACCGAGAACGTTACCAGTGCCGCGATCGCGAGCCACATCACCTGTACCATGTGTTGTCACCACACACCCCATATCACGGAACAACACTATAAAACCTGAAGATTATGATATAATATACTTAACACTTACTGGCCGTGAACCGGCGGTAAGAGGGAACGAGGGGAGTCCCCGCGCGCACAGCGGCAGCTACGTCGAGACGGCCGGCGGCCGACCGTCAGTCGTCCCCATCGGTGTCCGGTCCGCTGATCCGGAAATACTCCGGTTCCTCGGGGAACCCGTCGTAGGGTTCGTCACCCTCGTGGCAGCAGTTCCAGGCCCGCATCGACGCGACGTACCGGAGTTCCGCTTCGCCGACACGGGTCGACAACTCCGCGATCGTGGCCTCGTGGTACGTCCCGCACGTCGAACAGAGCGCCTGGCACTCGCTCGGTTCGGGGTCGTTCAGGTAGCGATTTATCTCGCGGTCGTACTCGAACCGGACGTTCGTAACGACCCCGCCGAACTGCAAGTCGGTCACGCGTTCCGATCCGTCGTCATCGTATTTGTGTGAACCGACCGCGTCGGCGGGTGTCGGAGGTCGAAAGCGGCTGGAGAGCGGTGCGGACCGGTGACTCGCTGTCGACGGACAGTGCCCGACAGCGGCCTCGTGTCGCTCGTCCGCTGTATCCCTGGGGATTATTTCGGAGCGGTCTGCGGGCAAAAGCGCACCCCCTCGGGTTCACGCCTCGACGGAGCCCGCGTCCGCGTCGATGGCGAGTTCGTCGGCCACCGCCGCGAGCAGGTCGCCTTTCACCTCGCGGACGCGCGCTTCGATCTCGGCGACGACCGGCTCGTCGAACTCGCCCCTGATCTCGTCGATCCGCTCGCGTTCGGTCCCGACGCGGTCGCGGAGCCACGTCGCGCCCCGGCCCTGTTCGTCCTCGTCGGGCGCGGGCGTCACCTTGTTGACGACGAACCCCTCGACGCCGAGGTCCTGCTCGGCCATCTCCGCGACGGCCCGCTCTGTCTCGCGGATGGACAGCTCGTCGGGGTTGAGCACGAGGAAGAACGCCGAGTCCTCGCGCAGCGTGCGCCCGGCGAACTCGAACTTCTCCTTGCGACCCTGCAGGTGAGCGATCAGCGGGTCCTCGTCGAGTTTCCGGCGGGCCTCCCGGTCGCCGATGGCCGCCTTCTCGAACAGGTCGACCGACTTCGTCCGCTTGGCGACGAGCCGTTCGATCCACCCCGCGAGAAACTCCGGCAGCGCGAGCAACCGCAGCGTCCCCCCGGTCGGCGAGGTGTCGAAGACGACGCGGTCGTAGTCGTCGGCGGTTCGCATGACTTCGATAAAGCGGTCGAACAGCGCGGCCTCGTGGGCGCCGGGCGTCCGGTGGGCGAGTTCGATCTGGCGGTCGATCTCGTTGACGATGGCGGCGCTGACCTGCTGGTTCATCTGCCGTCTGACCTGCGTGAGATGACGGTCGACCGCCTCGTCGGGGTCGATCTCCATCGCCCAGAGGCGCTCGTGACCGTCGACGGCGGTCGGGTCGTCGTCGAACGCCTGGTCGAATACGTCGGCGGTGCTGTGGGCCGGGTCCGTCGAGACGACGAGCGTGTCCAGCCCCGCCTCGGCGCATTTGAGCGCGTACGCACAGGAGACGGTCGTCTTGCCGACGCCGCCCTTCCCGCCGAAGAAGACGAACTTCTGCACGGTCAGGCCCCCCTCCGCGCGAGGAGGCCCCTCCGGTCGACGATCCCCGCCATCAGTGGACGTGGTACTGTTGGCCCTTGCGTTCGAGCCACGAGCCGCGGTCCCACATGCGCCGCTCCCAGGCCTCGAACTCGTCGGCGAGGTACGGCAACAGCTCGACCGTGTAGTACGACACCGGGCTCGGGATGCCGAAGGCGTCGGCGAAACAGGCGAACAGGAAGGTGTCCTCGACGTCCTCGGCCTCCTTCTCGATCTTCTCGAAGGAGGGGTGTTCGACCATCCCGTGATAGAGCCCGTGGAGCCACTCCTCGACCCACTCGCGGAACGACGCGATGCGCCGGGCGAGCGGTCGGCCACCATCTGCCATGAACGTTCGTAGTATACCGTCGTACTTAAAGATGTCAGCGGGCCGCCGCGGCGGCGGCGGGGTCGGCGGTGGGGTCGGCGACGCGGACATCGGACCCGTCGTGGCTCCCCCGATCCCATGGGTTCGGGCGGCTTCCGACCGACAGTCGTTGTCCCGACGGTCTCGGTCAGCAGGCGCAACCGGTCGACGCGGCCGAGCGCTCGAACGTCATCTCGTCGCCGCAGGACGGGCACGGGGGCGCGGCGTCGCCCTCGGCGTCGAGATCGAGCACGCGCTCGTCGCAGTCGTGACACCAGTAGGCGCCCTTCGACTCCCGCGTCGGATCCTCGCCCCGAGTGGGATTCTGCGTCGAGGCGCGGAGCAGTTCCGTGAGCGTAGTGAGTACACCCATGGGCGTCCAATACTGTTCACTCAAGCTACATAACTGCTTGGCGGTCGTGCGAGGGAGACACACGGGCGGGGTCAGTCGAGGTCGTCATCGAGTCGTGCGAGCGCCCGGTCGAGTTCGCCGCGGCGTTTCCAGGCGGCGACGCGGTCGGTGACGCCGGCGAGGGGGAGCCCCAGGCCGACGCCCGACCGGGCGGTGACGCGCGCGCCCTCGTTCTCGGCCGTCCAGTCGATCTCGGTCCACAGCTCGTCGAACGGGCCGGCGTCGCCGACCTGTTCGTATCGCAGCCCGTCCTCACCGGACTCGAAGCGGAGGGCGACGCCGACGCCGCGGGCGCCCGCGGTCACGAACGTCGCCCCCTCGCGCTCCTCGACCTCCAGCACCTCGAAACTGCCCTCGTACTCGACGACGACGCCCGGCGCGAGCGCGCGGCGCACCTCCGCGGGCGTGGCGGCGACGAACCGTTCGGCCGTGACTTCCCGCATCGACCCGCGTCTCGCGGCCGCGGGGCTTAAACGCTGGCCCGGTCCCGCGGGTGGTGTTTAGTTAGTGGCATTATGCCAGCGAGCAAAGGTTTGAAGCCATGATTCGGCGGTTTCCGGTTCAACGTGACTGAAGCAGTTCGAAAACGAC
>Ga0207757_100393_pt1 | contig 30163 bp, 27 predicted proteins | sample A23P3SouthBayCA_2_FD_187752 | JGI IMG/M metagenome (GOLD analysis project Ga0207757, IMG submission 187752) | Aerobic enrichment media microbial communities from Eden Landing Ponds, California, USA - A23 P3 (2) (SPAdes) | ecosystem: Environmental > Aquatic > Marine > Unclassified | place...
CCGCGCGGGCACGTCGGCTCCGGACTCGTAGACGGTGATGTTGCCGGAGTCGCTGATCTCGACGACCCCGGCTGTGACGTTGTTGACGGTGACGCGGAAGGTACCGCGCTGGTCGAAGGCGCGGTCGAAGGTGACCTGGATAGTGGCGTCTTCGGGGACGGTTACGCGGCGCTCGTCGATAATTTCCTCGTCGAGCAACAGGCGGGTGACGTAGACGCCGTCGGCCTCGCCGTCGTTGGTAATCCGGGCGTCGATACGGGCGCGGTCACCGCTGGCGGCGGCCTGGGCCTCGACACTGACGCTGGCCTCGGAGACGCTCATTTCCGGGCGGTTGGTGCCGGCCACCCACTCGGAGTAGCCGTCGCCGAACGTGCGGTAGCGGTAGAACTCGTCAGTCTGGCCGACGAGGCGCGTCGGCTGGGCGACCCACCTGCCGTCCGTGTAGCGGTACATCGCGATCTCGTCGGGGGAGTCGGCCTCGCGGTCGACAGTGTCGCGGTCGATGCGGAAGGTCAGGGAGACGTTCCGCAGGTCGTCATTCGAAGCCGAGTGGTCGATGCTGAAATAGCCCAGCCCCCGTGTCCCCTCTGAGACGTCGAAGTCGGGTGCGTCCGGCAACGGATTCGCGCTCGCGGTGACGTTGATCGTGCTCGTGGCCGATTCGTTCGAGACGAAGCCGACCGAGTCGAGCGTGACGCTCCCGGCGGACTTGTTCACGGTGACTGTCTCCGTCTCGTTGGCCTCGGCCGACACCGTCGCGCTCGTCCGTACCGGCGTCGGCGTGGCTGTGGCGGTCGGTGTGGGCGTGGCCGTCGGCGTCTGTGTCGGAGTCGCCGTGTCGGTCGGCGTGGGGGTTGCGGTCGCCGTCGGGGTCGCTGTCGGCGTGGGGGTTGCGGTCGCCGACGGTGTGGGCGTCGGGGTCGGCGTCGGCGTTGGTGTCGGCGTCGGCGTTGGGGTGGGGGTTGGCGTTGGGGTGGGGGTTGGCGTTGGGGTGGGGGTCGGAGTCGCAGTGGGCGTGGAAGTTGGAGTCGGTGTCGGCGTAGGGGTTCGCGCGGGAACGACCGTGACGTCGACGATGCTCGAATCGCTCGCGCCGTTGCCGTCGGTGACGGTCAGGCGGACCTCGACCACGGTTTCGGTCTCTACTGCAGGCGCGACGACGGTCGGCGCGGCGCTGTCGGCGTCGCGGATCTCAATCGTGGGGTCCGACCGGGGAAACACCTGCGACCACTCGTAGGAGAGCCCGTCACCGTCCGGGTCGCTCGAGTCGGTCCCGTCCAGCGCGGCGGTTTCGCCTTCCGTGACGGTCACGTCCGACCCGGCGTCGGCGTCGGGTGCTCGGTTCGACGGCGTCGCCGTCTGTTCGGCGGTCACCGAGATATCACTCTGCGCGAAGTCGTTGACCCCTATGGAGTGTGTCCCGGTCGTCTGGAACGTGGTGTTGAACACCAGCGTCTGGCTCTCGCCCGCTGCCAGCGTGACCACTTGCTCGGCGACGCCATTGCCGTCGACGTAGTGAGTCACGGTCAGGCTTCCGGGCTCGCTCGCGTCGTTTTTGACTTCGACCTCCGTCTGGACGACCTCGCCGACGGTGACATTGAGCGGCCCGATCCGGGTCTGGTTGATATAGATGGACCCCGCTGCAGTGGCGGTGGCATCGGTTGACGTACCGCCGAAGTCGGTCGTCGCGACAGCAGCGCCCGACTGCGCTCGGACGACCGACCGGTCGCCCATGTCCGCTCCGTCGTCGATCGCCGGCGCCGCGCCGCCCGCTTCACCCGTCGGCGTTCCCGCCCCGCCCGTGTCCGCCGCCCCGCCCGTGTCCGCCGCCCCGACGACCGCCCCCGCGTAGAGGACGGCCAGCCCGACCACAACCACCGCGGCTAGCCACTCGTGCGTCCGCCTGTCACTCATTGCCACAATACAGCTTCTTCGTCGGTATTACAGTTGCTGATCGTGCAACGTTCCGACACGACGGCACGGCAGTCGCGGTCGGGCGAGAACTGGCGACTCGCCGGTCACTCGCCGGCCACGACCGCGCGGAACTCCTCGGAGTGCTCGACGTGTGGGAGCAGCGCCGACTCGCCGATCGACACCAGTTCGACGTCGGCGGTCTCGGCGAGTTCGCGGCCCGTCTCGAGGCCCGGCAGTTCGGCTTCCTGGCCCCAGACGAGCGTCACCGGAATCGACAGGTCGCCCAGCACCGCGGCGAGGTCGATGTCGGGGTTGAGGTGGCCGCTGAGGAACGACGCGGTCGCGTAGCGCGCGCCGGGCTGGTGGGCGGTCTGCCACTCGTAGGCGACCGTCTCGTCGTCGAGGTTGGCCATGTCGTCGTAGCCGTGGTCGTCGTGGAAGTAGCGGATGCCCCGCTCGCTGATGATCAGATTGAATATCGCCTGGCCGACGACGGGCGCCCGCAGGAGCGACCGGACCCACACCCGCCGGCCGGGGATCGACGTGGCGGTCGGGCAGACGAGGACGAGTCGACTGGCGTCGGTCTCCTCGGCGACGGCGGCGACGTACGCGCCGACCAGCGAGGAGGCGACGACGACTGCGTCGTCGGTCTCGTCGACGAGGAAGTCACGGACGAACGTCTGGTACAGCGACGCCGAGTAGGTCAGCGGCGGGCGGTCCGAGCGGCCGAAGCCGGGGAGGTCGGGCGCGATGACGTGATACTCCTCGGCGAGGGCGTCGAAGACGCGGCGCCACTCGTGGCCGGAGGCCGCGGCGTTGACGCCGTGGAAGAGGACGAGATCCGGGTCCTCGGGGTCGCCGGCCTCCGTGTAGGCGACGTCGAACCCGCGCCAGCGGTAGGTGCGGTGGGTGCCGTCGAGCGGCGGTTCCAGTTCGCTTGCCCGCGACGCGAGGACGCGATTGGCGACAGCCGTCGCACCGACGGCGCCGATCGCTCCGCCCACGACGTTCCGGAGTTTCATACCCGGGAGAAGGGGCTTGCGGCGCTTATAGGTGACGGAAGAATTACCATTCTGTCCCGTACAGGGTGCAGATGCCAACACGAGACAATATGGGCTTTGTTTAGACGCGTAATTGTGTGGCCGCGAGTATTGAGGCTGGGTTCGATGTTTCTGACGACGGATTTCAGAACGCCCGTCGTTGGTTACCGACTTGACTAACAAACTCCATATCCTACTATAGGCCCCTCTAGAGAGTCATCGATGAGTATCCTCACAGATCCATGGCAAGAATTAATTCGGAAATCCTCCTTACTAGTTCCTACATCCGGTATTCGTGCTTCAATTTCAAACTCCTGATTCTCTGGGCGGAGCTCCTCTTCCGTGAAACCGGCAATAGTCTGTGACGTCTGTTTGTCAATTGTATGGTTTCCCTGATAAAATATCGTGTTATATTTCTTTACTTTTACACCAATTTCTACTGACTCATTTCGTTCATTTATCAAATTTATTTCGTGAGGGTACTCTCCTGGTCCTGAAGCTACAATGTTCTTTGGAAGGGTGGGGGTAACTGTTTGGTCGGCCTGTCCGGTACTCGGTGTTCCTTCGATACAGCCAATAACACTGGTGGTGGCTAGTATTGATGTGATGTACTTTCTTCTATTCATGTTCGTATTATATTTACACCCTGTTATAAAATTTCATTTTGTTAATCAACAAACCCCAACAGCTGTCTGCAAAGTCGGGTGCTAAGTATCACGTCTTCCGCGCACACAGTCTTCCAGCGGCGCGACGATCTCCTCGGCGACGGCGTAGGGGTCCGTTTCGCGTGCGAGGACGGCGTCGACGTCCGCATTGAGGCCGCCACGGGCCTCGATTTCCTCCGCGAGTAGCTCGCGGGTGTCCTCGCGGACCAGGGTGCGGATCTCCTCGGCGTAGCGCGTGCGGGCCTTCGCCTCGATTTCGCCCGAGGCGTCCAGATACGCGCGGTGGTCGTCGAGCGCGTCGATGAGCGTTCCGACTCCCTCGCCGCGGTCCGCGACCGTTTCGAGGATAGGAGGGTCCCATTGCTCACTGTCGTCGCCGTCTTCGCTCGGTTCGGCAGTTGCGTCACGCGCCGCGGCCCCGCCGACGCCGTGGTGGCCGGCGCCGGTCGTCGACTCGCCGTCGCGCAACTGGAGCATCTCGCGGAGTTCGCTGACGGTGCGGTCGGCGCCCTCCAGGTCGGCCTTGTTGACGACCAAGAGGTCGGCGATTTCGAGGATGCCGGCCTTGAGCATCTGCACGTCGTCGCCGCTGCCTGGCGGGACGAGCACGGCGACGGTGTCGGCGGTCCGGACGATGTCGACCTCGTTCTGTCCCGCGCCCACGGTCTCGATGATGACCTTGTCCTTGCCGAAGGCGTCCAGCGCTTTCACGGCGTCTGTCGTCGCCGTCGAGAGCCCGCCGAGGGTCCCGCGGGCGGACATCGACCGGAAGAACACGTCCATGTCGCCGACGTTCGAGGCCATGCGGATGCGGTCGCCGAGTACCGCGCCGCCGGTGTACGGTGAGGCGGGGTCGATGGCGATGACGCCGACGGTCAGCCCCTGTTCGCGGTACGTGGCGGCGAGTTTGTCCACGAGTGTCGACTTGCCGGCGCCGGGACTGCCAGTGATCCCGATCACGTCGGCGCCGCCGGTGTGGGCGTGGAGCTCCGAAACGAGGTCTCGATACCCAGGCGCGCGGTTCTCGATTTTCGTGATCGTGCGGGCGAGCGCCCGGTGTTTCCCGTCGAGGAGGTCGGCGATGAGGTCGTCAGTGGCCTCCGCGCTCATCGTCGCTCGGGCGCGTTCTCGCGGATGTAGGCGATCATCTCGTCCATTGACGCGCCGGGACCGAATATCTCGGCGACGCCCGCATCGCGGAGGTCGTCCGTGTCGTCGTCGGGGATGATCCCGCCGACGACGACCAGCGTGTCGTCCAGGGCGTCGTACTCGCCCATTCCGTCGAGGATCTTCGGGACGAGCGTGTTGTGCGCGCCCGAGAGGATGGAGATCCCGAGCACGTCCACGTCCTCCTGGACGGCGGCCTGGACGACCTCGTCGGGCGAGCGGTGGAGACCGGAGTAGATGACCTCGAAGCCCGCGTCCCGGAGCGCCCGCGCGATGACGTGCGCGCCGCGGTCGTGGCCGTCGAGTCCGACCTTGGCGACGAGACAACGGATCTGTCGCTGGCCCTGCTCTGCGCTCATGCCCATACGTTCCGCCGCTGGCGGTTTCACGTTTGCGGTGATTTTTGCGCTAGCGGTTCGTGTTGCTATGCTCACTAATGGCGACGGAGGCGACGCTGTACGCTCTCGCTGGACGAACCATGACAGCAACCGCGAACAGCGTGAAAGCCCCCGGTCGCTCCGGACTTCTGACTCGCTGCGCTCCTCGCTCCGCTGCGGTGCTTGCGTCACCAGAAGTCCGGAGCGACCGGCCCCTTTCATTCCCGCCCGTGTCGGCCGGTTCGACAGTCTGAGCGGGTGGGAATGAACGGGGGCTTTCACGCTGTCTGCGGTCGCTGTTCAGGGCATCTCTGCGGAGGCTGTCACGCCGTTCGCGGTCGATCGGCCGACGCCAACCCGGACCACGTCACTCGATGCGAAGACTCGGACTGATCGAAGCCGGTATGGTCGGTGCGTCCCGAGTGCCGATATGGCAGTCGCCGAATCGTTGCACTCGCGAGCGCGGGCCAACCCGCGGCGGGTGACGGCCGTCCTCTCGGTCATCGGCTACGTACTGGTTATCGGCGCGTTCACGCCGTACGCACCGTTCCCACAGATCGCTGACGACACCGTGATCCTGCTCGGTGACGCGATCGCCGTCGTGAATACGCTCGCGCTCAGCAGTATCCTCGCGGGCGTCTGGTTCATCAGGAACGACGAGATACAGAAACACCGCGCGGCGATGCTTTCGGCCTTCGCGCTCATCATGGTCTTTCTCGTCATGTACCTCGTGAAGGTCGGCGGCGGCTTCGAGAAGTCCATTCAGGCCAGCGGCGGCGTCTACTACGCCTACCTCGCGATGCTCGCCATCCACATCCTCCTGTCGGCGGTGTCGGTGCCGGTCGTCCTCCACGCGGTCGTGCTGGGGCTGACCCACTCGCCGGCCGAACTCCGCGACACGGTCCACGCCCGTGTGGGCCGGATCGCGGCGGTTGCGTGGTCACTCTCACTGTTTCTGGGCGTCGTCACGTACCTCATGCTCAACCACGTCTACGGCTGGGAGGAACGCGGTCACAGCGGTCTCCTCCTCCTGCTCGCCGCCCCGGCGCGACAGCTCCGGGCGGATATCCAGCAGGCGCTCGACGAACTGTTCTAGCGTCGGTCTGGCGGTCAGTCACCGTGCCGGTCGCGGCCGGACTCCATGCCGGAGCGCATGAACGCGGCCAGGATGCGCCCGATGCTGGAGTCGCCGGTCCAGAGCGCCTCCTCGTCGACGGGCGCGTCATCGGTCTCGGCAGCGAGCAACACGGTAGCTTCGTCGACCATCAGCGCCCGGCCAGCGAAGTCCGCGGGGTTGTCCTCGGACATGACGAAGACATCCACCGGGTCGTCGTCGAATCGCTCGTCGAGCGCGCTGTCGGCGGTGACGACAGTGATGTCCACGCCCGCCGTGGCCGCGTCCCGGAGCGCGTCCGCGATGGCCGCTGTCGTCGCCTCGACGGTCGGTGAGACGAAGACGACGGTGTGGTCGGCCGCCCGGACGAGTGCCGCGACCCGGTCGTCGATCGGTCGGCGACCGCGGAGCGTCGAGACGTCGCCCCCGTCAGTGCGGTCGGACTCCGTCGCGCGGACCGATTCGAGGCGGTCGAACGCCCTGTCCGTCTCGCGCTCGAGACGGTCGGTCAGGATCTCTCGTGCCGTCGAGAGCGCGACCGGTCGGTAGGCCTTCGGCGACGCCTCGACCACCTCGAGGAGTCCTCTGTCCGCGAGGTCGTCGGCCGCGCCGTACACCTGCGAGCGGGGCACGTCCGACAGTTCGCTCACCTCCCTGGCGGTCCCGCTACCGAGTCGCTGGAGCGCGACGAACACCTGCGCCTCGTAGTTCGAGAGGCCCAGCGTCCGCAGCGATTCGACCGCCTCGTGCTCGCTCATCCTCTCTTCATTCCCCCTGCTCGCATATTGACGTTACCGTCTCCAGAGCGGTCTCCCGACCGGTTCCTCCGTCCGCCGCTGGTTCTCGCTGTATATCTATAGTAGATATCTACAAACACTTAATAATCGGGGCATAGTAGAAGCGAGCATCGAGTGATCACAGGTGTCCGGGACCAACTGCGGTGAGCGGTGGACTGGCCAGAGAGTACTGCGAGTCGCCCCCGGCGGTAGCTGAATATGGCCGGGGGACTGTCACGGTGGTACGCCGAGCGGATCGCGAGACACAGCAGACTCGTCGTCGTCGCCGTGCTGGTCGTCACGGCCGTCGTCGCCGCGGGCGCGGCCCTGGGCGGTGCGGGCGAGCAGGACATCGGCGGCTTCGAAGTCGACTCCCCGGAGACCGACGCGGCGGATTTCGTCCAAAACAATTACGGCGAGGACGAGGGCGTCGCCGCCCAGCTCGTCGTCCGCAACGAGAGTGGCGACGTCCTCACCCGCGAGTCGCTGCTCGAGGGGCTGTATCTCCAGCAGGCGGTCCGCGAGGACGAGGCGCTGAACGCGACGCTGGCCCAGCAGGGCTTCGTCGGGATCGAGAACATCGTCGCGACGGCCGCCGTCTTCGAGGACGCCGAGGGGCCGCCGACGGCGCAGGCACCGCTGGCCGACCAGATCGACGCGCTCGAATCGCGTGATAGCGAGGCAGTCGAGCGACTCATCGCGGAGGTGCTCGACCCCGAGAGCGACGTTCTGGGCGGGCAGGACCCCTATGCGTTCCTGCCCCGGAGCTACGAGCCGGGGTCGACGACGGCGTCGGCGCGACTGACGCTCGTCGCCCAGGTCGACGACAGCGGGGACGACGGGACCCCGCAGGCCGCCTACGACGCACAGGTCGCCATCGACCGGCTGGTCGAAGACCGGTTCGACGACGCGTTCGTCTTCGGGCAGGGCGTCCGGGACGACGCCTCCTCGCGGGCGACTGGCGACAGCTTCGCGATCATCACGCCGATCGCGCTCGTGCTCATCGTCCTCGTGCTCGGGATCACCTACCGCGACCTGCTGGACATCCTGCTCGCGTTCGTCGGTATCGCCGTCGTGATGGCGTGGCTCGCTGGCCTGCTGGGCTGGCTCGCGATCCCGATGAACGTCATCCTGATCTCCGTTCCCTTCCTGCTGATCGGGCTGAGCATCGACTACGCCCTCCACGTCGTGATGCGCTACCGCGAGGCCCGCGAGGGGACGCTCGACGGGGACGAGGGCGAGACCGAGGACGGTGATGGCGAGCCACCGGATCGGTCGATCCGGACCGCGATGGCGATGGGCTTTGGAAGCGTCGTGCTGGCGCTCGCGGCCGCGACCGTCTCGACCGCTGTCGGCTTCCTCTCGAACGTCGTCAGCCCGCTCGCTGCGATCCAGGACTTCGCGGTCCTCAGCGCGGGCGGCATCCTCGCCACGTTCGTCGCCTTCGGCGTCTTCCTCCCGGCGCTGAAGGTCGAGGTCGATGGCCTCGTCGAGCACCGCCTCGGGCGGAGCCGCCGGAAGCCGGCCTTCGGCGTCGACAGCGGTCGCGCGAACGCGGCGCTCGAACGGGTGGCCGGCCTCACGACCCGCGCGCCGGTCGTCATCGTCGTCGTCGCGCTCGTGCTCGCCTCGACGGGCGCCTACGGCGCGACGACGCTCGACACGGAGTTCAACCAGGCCGACTTCCTCCCCGAGGACGCCCCCGACTGGGCGCAACACCTGCCTGGCGGGCTGGCGCCGGACAGCTACACCATCGCCGAGGACTTCCGCTATCTCAGCGACAACTTCCAGCTCCGGGGCGACCAGGGGCGGTCGCAGGTGCTCTTGCAGGGCGGTGTGGCGGACCCGGCGCTCTTGCGGGCGCTCGACGCCGCGGACGAGGGCGTGGCGAACGATAGTTCGATCCAGATCCGCCCCGACGGGCGGGCGGCCGTCGAGGGACCACACACCGCGATCCGGACCGCCGCGGCGGACAACCGGACCTTCGCGGCGCTGGTCGCGAGCACCGACGGGGACGGCGACGGCCTGCCCGACGAGAACGTCTCGGCGGTGTACGCGGCGCTGTTCGACACCGACCAGCAGGCCGCCGCGCAGGCGCTCAGCCACGACGACGGCACCGTCACCTCGGCGCGTCTGTTGCTCTCGGTCAGGAGCAGCCAGTCGGCCCAGACCATCGCGACCGACACGCGAGCGTACGCGGACGTGATCGAGGGTAACGCGGCCGGCGTCAGCGCTGTCGCGACGGGCGGGACGGTCACGACCGCCGTCATCCAGGACGCGCTGCTCGAGACGCTGGTCGAGGCGTTCGCGGTGACGCTCGTCGTCATCCTCGCCTTTCTGACGGGACTGTTCTGGGTGCGCTACCGGTCGCTGTCGCTCGGTGTGCTGGTGCTCGCGCCGGTCGTGGTCTCGCTCGCGTGGCTGCTCGGCGCGATGTCGCTGCTTGGTATCGCGTTCAACAGCGAGACGGCCGTCATCACGAGTCTCGCCATCGGTCTCGGCGTCGACTACAGTATCCACGCCGGCGAGCGGTTCGTCGACGAGCGCGAGAAGCGGGACACGCTCGACGCGGCGCTCCGGCGGACGATCACCGGGACCGGTGGGACGCTGCTCGCCAGCGCCGCCACGACGGCCGCCGCCTTCGGCGTCCTCGCGTTCGCGCTCTCGCCCCCGCTCCAGCGGTTCGGCATCGTGACCGGGCTGGCGATCCTCTTTGCATTCGTCGCCGTCGTCACGATGCTGCCCGGCCTGCTCGTCCTCCGCGAGCGGGCGCTCGAACGCCGCGGCGTGCGAGAGTAGCCGGAGACCGTTTCTCCCGAGCGGGCCCGCTCGGTCAGTCCTGCGTGGCGCGCTCGGGTTCGACGGCGTCGGAATCGGTGGCGTCGCGGCTCTCCTCGACGGCGGTGGTCAGCGAGACGTTGAGCCAGGCCATAGAGACGACCCCGCCGACGATGGTGACCGCGTTTTTGACGGCGTGGTCGACGATGGCCGCGCCCAGCGCCGTCGGCGCGGTGATCGTCGGGACCAGCGCGACGACGAGCAGCGTAAAGGCACCCTCGTAGAGGCCGATGCCGCCCGGTGAGAGTGGAAGGACCTTGGCGAGGTTGCCGACGCTGACCGCGAAGAAACTCACCGCCACGAGCGTCGCGAGCGAGGCGTCGACCCCCTCGAACGCGAGGAGGACGAGCAGCGCCGTGATCACGTCCAGCGTCCAGATGGCGAGGCTCGACGCGCCGACGCGGGCGAAGGCCCGACCGTCGCCGGCCACGGTCTGGATGTCGCCGACGAACCGCTCGACGGCGCTCGCGACGTAGTCGGCGTAGGAGTCCGAACTCAGCCGCGAGACGACCCGGCGGACGTAGTTGGTCTCGGTGCGGGCGCTGAGGACGATGGCGACGACTGCGGTGACCGCCGCCGCGCCGACGCCCGCCGCGACGAACAGCGCGGTTCGCCCGCTCTGTGCCTGTTCACCGCCTATACCGGCAGAGCCGGCGAGCGCGGCCTGCAGGTCCGCGGCGTTGCCGGTGGCGACGAGACCGAGCATCACCGTGCCCGCGAGCGCGGTGATGGTCAGCAGGTCGAAGACGCGCTCGACGGCCAGCGACGCGAACCCGGAGGCGTAGGGGATCGACCGGCGGGCCTTCACGACGTAGGCGCGCACGCCGTCACCGAGTCGAGCGGGGAAGACGAGGTTCCCCGTCTGGCTGATGAAGATCGCGCCCGTGAGGAAGCCGGTCTTCTCGTGATAGCCGATCTCGTCGAGGATATCCCGATAGCGCAGGCCACGGAGCGGCCACGAGACGAGATAGACGACCGCGGCCGCGGCGACGAGGACAGGATCGGCCCCACTGATCGCGTCGAGCACTTCGTCGGGATCGAGATACAGCGTCATCAGCCCGAGCGCGACGACCACGAGGGCGAACCCGCCCGCGGCGCTCACCCGGCGGGTGATCCGCGGGCTCACGGAGAGTTGCCACCAGGTCCGGAGGATCTGGCTGCCCATCCCGAACACGTCGCGCACGAGGTCGACCTTGGTGTCGCCTTTCGGCTCCCAGTCGACGGGGAACTCGTTGATCCGGTAGCCATGGCGCTGGGCGCGCACGAGCAGTTCCGTGTCCCAGAACCAGTGTTCGTCCTCCACCTCCTCGGACAGTGCCTCGAAGGCTTCGCGGGAGACGGCTTTGAAGCCACACTGGTGGTCCTGCAGGTCCGAGCGCAAGAACAGGCGGACGAGCGTGTTGTAGCCGAGGCTCGATACCGCGCGCCTGGGCGGGCGGTCGGCGCGATTCTCTGGCATCCAGCGCGACCCCGTGGCCACGTCGTACTCGCCCGAGCGGACGCACTCGACGAGCTCTTCGAGGTGGTCCATGTCCGTCGCGAGGTCGGTGTCGAAGTAGACGAGCGTGTCGCCGGCCGCACGTTCGAAGGCGAATTCGAGGGCGCCCCCGCGACCGAGCCGCTCGTCGCTGTGGAAGTGCTGCACCCGCTCGTCGTCCTCGGCCATCCGCGAGGCGATTTCGGGCGTCCGGTCCTCGCAGCCGTCCTCGGCGACGATGACTTCGAAGGTGTCCGCGGGGAGGAAGTCGGCGAGAGTGTCCAGCGTGACCGCGACGGTCCGCTCGATGGTGTCCTCCTCGTTGTAGGCCGGGAGGACGACGCTCACCTCGACGCCCCGAGTCATTGCCCGTTCCTATCCCGACCGGACAGAAGTACCTTCTGTTCAGTCCGCGGGTTCAGGCGGTTCCACGTCGAAGAAGTCGGCGAGATCCACGTCGGCGTCGGCGGCCTCGGCCGCCGCCTCGACCGAGTCGTAGGGCCGCGAGACGACCACGTCGCCGGCGGTCCGGTCGCCGATCCCCGGGATCGCCGTGAGTTCGTCCAGCGACGCGCCGTTGGGGTCGAGCGGGTAGGGGACGCCGGTCACCGACCGATAGCCGTGGTCGGTGATGGCCACGTCGACGACTGACCCGAGTTCGCGCTCGCCTGGCACCGCGACCAGGAGCGGGTACGTGCCGAGTTGCCGCCCGAAGGTCTTGCCGTCCTGGTGGTATTCGAGGTGGACGTCCGGGAGGACGGTGCCGGGCGGCGCTACCCGCTGGAGCATCGGGTTGTCGACCGTCTCGCGGACCTCGCGCTTGTACTGCTTGAACTGCTGCTTGTGGTCGCGGGCGATCTCCGCACCGGTCTCGGCCATCTCGGTCCCCTCGAAGGCCATCACCTGCCGGATGTTGATCCGCCGAAGCATGAGCCCCTCGTTGAGCACCTCCTGCAGGAACTGCTTGTTGTGTTCGAAGGTTTCGGCGCGCTCGCCCTGCAGTCCGTGGACGAGGTTGATCCCCGGGAGGAGCTTCGGGAGCCTGCCGGCGGCGCTGGGACCGAAATTGGGGGCCGACCCCCGCTCACCACCGGGTCGCCAGCCCGCTTCCTCGTTGACGATCCGGACGGCCTCCAGACACTCCTCGGCGCTGACGAGGAGATTGTTCTCCTCCTGGACGACCGGGTCCGCCGATTCCAGGCCGAACGCGGCGGTGTCGCCGGGCGTGTTGTGCTCGGCGATGATCCGGATCCCCTCTCTCGATCGCTCGGGATAGTCCGTGATCGTCACGGGATTCATGTTGTCGAGGTGGAGCGTGCGCAGGTCGGGTGCAACCTCGCGGATACCGCCGTAGAGGGCCCGGAGCGCATCGGGATTGGGCGCCTCACCGTCGCCGCCAAAGGCGAGAATGTCGGCCTGGCGGCCCAGCCGGAAGTCCCGGACGCCGTGGTCCGAGAGAGCGTCGACCTCGTCGACGACGGAGTCGGCGGTGCGGAAGGCGGGGTCGCCGTACAGCGGCTCTGTGCAGAAGGAACAGCGATAGGCACAGCCCCGCGAGGTTTCCATCTCGGCGATGAGGTAGTCGGGGTGGTTGGGGTGTTGCTCGACGACGAACGCGCCATTCCGGGCCCAGCGAGCGATCTCCTCGTTGTCGCGCATCCGGTCGCCGAATCCTTCCAGCCCTTCGCGGACGAGGTCGTGCGCGGCGGCTTCCACGTCGCCCTTGGCGACGAAGTCGTAGTCGAGGTCGTCGCGTTCGGTCTCCTCGGCGCCTTTGTTCTCATCGCCGACGCCGAAGCGGACCGGCCCGCCCAGGAGGGTCGTGCCGTCGGCCGTCCAGGTGAGTTCGCGCACCTCGCCGGGTTCGGCTGGCGTGCCGCCGACGTACTTGCCGGGGACGGTCATTCCGCCGACGTAGATCATGAGGTCGGCGTCGGCCACGTCGCGCCACAGCTGGCGGTCGTCGCGGAGCGCGTCGATGGTGTGGTAGGTGATCCGCTCGCGGGGAACGCCGGCGTCGACGAGGGCTCCCGCGGTGTACCGCGGGTACGTCGAGATGTAGGGCGGCACGCCGAAATGGGCCGGTTCGTCGACGTACCCGTCGACGATGGTAACGTCCAGCGTCGCGGGGTCGGCAGTCATGGGTCCAGGTAGCCGTTGGAGGGGTAAAAGCACGACCATCCCTTTCGCTAAGGGGTGCCCCCGCGCGCCGTTGGCGCGCGGATGCTCAGTACAGCGGACCGAGCGAACACCTCGGTCGACGGCCTATCGGTTACTGAGTACGACCAGCGTGCGAGAGGCGGAGGTCGATTCAGCAACTCAGCATCGACCAGTGTACAGGAGAGACTGATCCGTGGCTCCGTCGTTACTCCACTCGATATCGCTGACACTCACACTCTTCGAAGTTACAGATATTAGTGAGAAGTGACCGAACTGTGGCCATGGAGAGAATCTCCATCCAGGATGTCGAATCGGGCGCGTTCGGACGCGATATCGACCGGCGTGGACTGTCGGAACCGCTAAACACGGGTAACGTCGCGATCAACCGCTACCGGCTCGACCCGGGCGAGCGGTTCTCCGGCGGGATGCACGCGCATATGGACCAGGAGGAGGTATTCTTGATCGTCGAGGGCGAGGCGACGTTCGAAACCACGGACGGGGAGGTGACCGTCGGTGAGGACGAGGCGATACGGTTCGCACCCGGCGAGTTCCAGTCGGGGAAAAACGACAGCGACGAGGCAGTCGTCGCGTTCGCGCTTGGCGCGCCCCGCGACAGTGAGGACGTACGGATTCCACAGGACTGTCCGGAGTGTGGACACGACAATCTGCGAGCGATCCCCGGTGACGACGGATTCGACCTCCGATGTCCGGAGTGTGGCGCAGAAGTCGAGGGGTGAGACTGCGCCGCTACTCGGTGGTTCGGCACACCATAGTGGGGCTGTTTCCCACCGGAGCACACGCCCCGTCGCCGGGAGTATCACGTCCGGTTTGTGGTCCGTATATCCCGAACCCCGGATAGCAGAACACGGTCCGGGAAAATGACAGACGCACTCGTCGCTGGCTGGCTGTATCGGTTCGACCCCGGCAGGGTAAATGCCTCCCTCGTGGATACAGGTGGGACGACGCTGATCAACGTGGGAACGCCGAACGCGGTCGCCGACTTCGGGGTGAAGTTGACGACGCGGGAGACGTTGCGGAGGACATCGACCGAGTACTCACCACGCGCTTCGATACCGATCACGTCGGAACGCTCCGACGCTTGGAGTCCGGGCCCCGGTCTGTGCAGTGGAGTCGGATGCGAGCTTCCTCGACGACTCTCGCAACTCACCGTCATCGGGACTGACCGAGTAGGCGTGGCTCTTTCGTGAGTCTGCTCGCTGTCGAATATGCGCTCTGTATGCACCACGGTAGTTCCAGTCCTCTACCAATTCCGACAGGAGCTGTGTGCTGAATATCGAGAGGTGAGTTCGGCGGGCGGCTGTCGGAAAGACGAGGCTGGAGAGCAGGCAGGGTACCGGCGGTCAACTGTCAGGTTCCGTCTCCCACCCCCGACTGTGACAGAGCGGATGGCGAAGCGTACTTGTCGGGTGTTCGAGTATGTGATACCTACACAGCAGCACAGACATGCACGTGATAATCGCTGGCGCTGGGCAGGTCGGCCGGAGAGTTGCAGCCGAACTCGATGCAGCTCACGACATCGTCGTCATCGACACCGATGCAGACCGGATCGATGGCCTTGGCTATGAATTAGATGTCCTCACGGTTCTCGGTGATAGTTCGACTATCGGAACGCTACAGGAAGCCGGTATCGCGGACGCTGACCTGCTCATTGCGAGTACCGACAGCGACGAAATCAATATCCTGACGTGTGAGACGGCGAAAGCACTGAGTGACGTCACGACCGTCGCACGCGTCAGAAGTCTCAAATATATTGAAACGTGGGATCGTGCAGACGACGTGTTCGGCGTCGACTTCATGGTCGGGACGAATCTGTTGACCATCGGGGCAGCAGTCGGTGGGACTGGCCTGGAAGCAGCGAGCAGTTTCGACGTCTTCGCCGGTGGAACTGTCCATATCGCAGAGTTCCAGGCTGACCTGGAGAGTTCTCTTGTCGGTCAGACGGTCGAGGAGGCCGACAGGTTCGAGGGGTTGACCTTCGCCGCTCTCGTCCGATCGGGAACGACGATCATTCCGACTGGCTCGACCAGGATCGAAGCGGGCGACGATATCATCGTCATCGGAAAGCCCGAGTCAGTCCATACCCTCGGTACCGAACTGAGTCGCCGGAAACCAGCAACGCTCAACGTCCTTATCGTCGGAGGGAGCGATATCGGATATCACACTGCACGACTGCTCGAGGACCGCGGGCTCCGCCCGCACCTGCTGGAAGCGGACCCGGACCGTGCACGCGAACTGTCCGAACGGCTCTCGGCGACGACTGTCCGCAACACGGACCCGACGGATCGGGACTTTCTGGAAACCGAACGAGCCGCTGACATCGACGTCATCGTCGCAGCACTCGATCAGGATAGCGAAGCGAACCTCCTGGCAGCGCTTCGGGCCAAGCGGATGGGCGTCGATCGCTCGGTCGCGGTCGTCGACCACGGTGAACACGTGGACCTGTTCGAGGACGCCGGTGTCGACGTGGCGGTGAACCCGCGCCGAGCGACTGCAGAGGAGATCATCGAATTTGCCCGGGACCAGGATACACAGAACGTTGCCCTGTTCAACAACAATCAGGCCGAGGTGATCGAGATCCGGATCGACACGGAGAGTGCCCTCGCAGGGCGTCCAATCACGGAGGGGATCGCCGACTTCCCACCCGGTGTCGTGATCGGTGCGATCACGCGGAGCGGGAGCTTTCTGCTGCCCCGTGGAGACACGGTAGTCAAACCGGGGGACCATGCCGTCATTCTCGCTGACAGTGCTGTCATCGAAGAGGCGATAGAGCTTCTATGAACGGCGCCGACAGTCGATGGGGCCGACCGTCTGCGACCCATCCCGATTTCGCTCGGGATGGGGAGGTGACCAGATGCGCCTGAGTGTCGACTGGCGACAGAGCTGTGCGCTCGTCGGGACGGTCCTCAAGTATCTCGCTGTCACGATGCTCATTCCGCTCGTCGTCGCAGTCGTGTACGGGAACGATGTGGACGTCTTTCTCGCGTCGGTCGTCATCACTGCCGGACTCGGTGTCGCTCTCGAACGGAGTGCCGACGTCGACGACCTCGGCACGGAGGAGGCGCTGCTGTTCGTGGCGCTCGCCTGGGTCGGCGTGTCCGTCGGTGGGGCCGTGCCGTATCTGCTGGAGGGCTTCGGGACGGCGTCGACGGTCGGTCTCTCGCTCGAATCGCCGGCTGCCCTGTCCAACTCGGTCGTCAACGCCCTGTTCGAGTCGACGTCAGGATTTACCACGACGGGGGCGACTGTGCTCGGCGAAATCTCGTTCGAGCGCCACTCGCACGCCCTGCTGATGTATCGGCAACTGACACAGTGGCTCGGTGGGATGGGCATCATCGTTCTCATGGTCGCGATCCTGCCCGAGCTGGCGGTCAGCGGCGCCCAGTTGATCGACGCAGAGGCGCCGGGCCCGGAATTGAAGAAACTCACCCCACAGATCGCCGAGACGGCACGCATCCTCTGGCTCGTCTATGCTGGATTCACCGCGCTGTTGATCTGTTTGCTGTACGCGCTCCACCTCCTCGGCGTCGCCCCAAATATGGATCTGTACAACGCAATCGCGCACGGATTCACGACGCTCCCGACCGGTGGGTTCTCCCCGGAAGCCGAGAGTGTCGCAGCCTTCTCGCCGGCCGTCCAGTGGCTCGTGATCCCGTTTATCATCATCGCAGGGACGAACTTCGCGCTCTTTTATTTCGTTCTGCAGGGGAAGTACGTCGACGTGTTCCAGAACCGAGAATTCCAGGGGTACGTGGGCGCGATCGTCGGTGTCGCGCTCGTCCTCTGGGCGCTGTTGTTCAGTGGTGTTGCACCCGCGCTTGAACTGGGCGGGGTTACCGAGGGGACCCTCGAGAACTCACTGCGGCAGGCCCTGTTCCAGACTGTGACACTGCTCAATTCGACCGGCTTCGCGACGAGTGACTTCGCGCAGTGGAACGAGGCGGGCCAGGTACTACTCCTGGCAGTGATGTTCATCGGCGGGTCAGCAGGGTCGACGGGTGGCGGTGTCAAGGTAATTAGGTGGCTGGTCATCCTCAAAGCCACACGCCGACAGCTCTCGGCGACGGTGTACCCCGATGTCGTGGAGCCAGTCCGTCTCGGCGGCCAGGTCATCGACGAGGAAGTCGTGCGAGGTATCTTCGCGTTCACCTTCCTCTATCTGTTCATCTTTGTCGTGTCCGCGGTGGTAATCACGCTCGATGCGGGGCGTGTGGGGCTCGAGTTGACGACGCTCGAGGCACTCAGCGCAAGTATCGCGACTATCGGGAACATCGGCCCCGGCTTCGGGATGCTCGGCCCGTTCGGGAGCTATCTCGAGTTCCCCGTGACGTCGAAACTCGTGATGGTCGTGCTGATGTGGCTCGGACGGCTCGAAGTGGTGCCAGTGCTCGTGTTGTTTACCCGCTCGTTTTGGGAGTGGTGAAATCGTCGTACTCGGCCCCACGAACGTACTGAGCAGCCGCGCCGAGCGTAGCGAGGCACGGTTCACCGAGCGCGACGGAAGGAGCGCTCGCCCCTTTGACCCCTGCTTTTCTCCGGGGGTGTCCGCAGGGCTACAGCCCAGGGATATCCCTCGGAAAAAGGTGGTCGTTAGTCGTCGGCGCTCACGGGCTGGTCGTCGGCCTGGGCGTGCCAGAGGTCAGCGTAGTCGCCCCGTTCGGCGAGCAGTTCGTCGTGGGTCCCGCGCTCGACGATTTCGCCGTCGTCCATCACCACGATGCGGTCGGCGTCGCGGATGGTCGAGAGCCGGTGGGCGATGACGAACGCGGTGCGGTCCTCGACGAGTCTGTCGAGACTCTCCTGGATCCGTTCTTCGGTCTCGGTGTCCACGTCCGAGGTGGCCTCGTCGAAGATGATAACCTCCGGGTCGTTGAGCAGCGCGCGGGCGATGGCGACGCGCTGGCGCTGGCCGCCCGAGAGCTTGATCCCCCGTTCGCCGATCTGCGTCTCGTAACCCTCGGGCAGGTCCTCGGTGATGAACTCGTGGGCCTCGGCCGCGCGGGCGGCCTCGCGGACGCGTTCGCGGGCCGCTTCGTCGTCGGCGTCGACGCCGTCTAACACGTCGCGGTCGCCGTAGGCGACGTTCTCGGCGACGGTCCCCGAGAAGAGGTAGGGCTGCTGTTCGACGACGGCGACGTGGTCGCGCAGGGCCTGGAGGTCGTACTCGCGCACGTCCCGCCCGTCGACGCGCACGACGCCCTCGCCGGGGTCGTGAAAGCGCGGGACGAGCTTCAGGAGTGTGGACTTTCCCGCCCCCGTCGGGCCGGCGAGGCCGACCGTCGCGCCCGCCGGCACGTCGAGGGAGACGTCCCGGACTACCGGCTCGTCGTCGTACGCGAAGGTCACGTCGTCGAAGTCGACGTGGCCGTCGACCGACTCCGGGACGTGGGGGTCGGCGGGGCTGGTGACCGTCGGCTCCTGTGCGAGGAGGCCGAAGACGCGCTCGGCGCTCGATTTGGCGAGCTGGTACTTGTTGGCGGACTTGCCGACGCGGCGCATCGGCGAGTACAGGCGCCGGAGATAGAGGAAGAAGACGGCGACGGTCCCCGCCGAGAGCGCGCCCGGACTCCCCGCGATGATATCGCTGCCGGCGACGTAGAGGGCGACGACGAAGACGATGCCGGTGACGAGGCGGAGCGCGGCGAAAAAGCCCCGACGGATGCGGAGCGCGCCGACTTTCTCGTCGTGGTAGGTCTGACTCTGGGCGGCGACGCGGTCGTGTTCGAACTCGTAGCGGTCGAAGGCCTTGATGACCGCCGCGCCGCTGAGGTTGTTCTCCAGTCTGGTGTTCAGGCGCGCGACGGTCTCGCGGATCGACTTGTAGCGGGGCTCGATCCAGCTGAGGAAGTACCAGCTCGCGATCCCGATTATCGGGACCGGCGCCAGGGCGATCAGCGCGAGCTTCGGCGAGTAGTACGCGAGCACGATGGCGATGCCCCCCACCGTGGCGACGACGCGGATGAGCTGGCGGAACTCGGTGTTGAGAAACGACTCCAGCCGGTTGATGTCGCTGTTGAGGATGGACATCATCCCGCCGGTCTGGTGATTGGCGAAAAAGTCCATCGAGAGATGCTGCAAGTGGTCGTAGCTGTCGTCGCGCAGGTCACGCTGGACCTTCTGGGCCGTCGACTGGAGCAGGTACCGTGAGACGAAGCGCGTGACCGAGCGGACGAGATACGCGAGCGCGGCGATGACGACCAGTCGCTGGAGCAGGGCCATCCGCGCGGCTTCGCCCTCGATCGTCCCCTGGGGAAGCAGGCCGAGCGTGGTCAGCAGGCCGGGGTCGCCGGAGCCGCGGATGACGCGGTCGATGGCCGCGCCGACGATGATCGGCGGAACGAGACGGGCGAACCGCGTCAGAAACGAGGCCACGACGCCGGCGGTCAGCCGCGGCCAGTAAGGGCGGGCGTAGCCGAACAGCTGCCACATCGGGTTCCCGTCGAGGTTCTCGCGGACCTCCTCGAACCCCCCGTGGTCGTCGCTCATGGGTGTGGGTTCGACTGCGCACTGAAGTATCTCCGCCTTGGGGCCTGGCCTTCCGGTTCGGGGCGCTGTCCCGTCTGTGACTCGTGGGAACGCCGGACTGCTCACACGGTCAGTGTGGCGGCAATTCTTATGTTCCAAGGTCCTGTACTTCGGGCGTGTCTCTCGCCGGCACGCGAGCGAACGAGATCGAACGCGTGACCGGGTGGCTCCTGGTCGTCGCTGGCGTCGCACTCCTCGTCGAGGCTGCCAGCGGCGTCTTCGGTGTGGGGCTCTCCGGCGTCCCGTTTTCGTGGCTTCTCGCCTCGATCCCGTTCGGGATCGGATTCGCGCTGGCCCCGCTCGTCCTGCTCAGGTCGTATCAGTACCTCTCCGGCCGGACCCCGATCTCTGCTCTCGTCGGCGTCGCGTTCGTCGCTGCGCTCCCGGCCGGGACGATCGCTTTGATCGCCTGGGCTGTCCTGGCACAGGTCAGCGGTTCGGTCCCCCAGGTGACCGCCCTCCCTGTCACGATCAGTACCGTCTTCTTCACGCTCCTGGCCACGTTCGCGGTCGGTGTCGCGACGTTCGGACTCGGGTTCCTCCGGGACGAGCGAACCCGGTTGCTCGGCGGGTCGCTGCTGGTATTCGGTGCGGCCTGGGTCGCGCCGCTGGCAGTCGTGACGCTGTCCGGGGTGTATCCGGCGTGGCTCGCGGACCTCCTCGTCGTCTCCGTGGCCACGACGATGGTGGGCATCGGCTACTGTTTTCCGCCAGTCGATGCCGAGGGCGACGGCTAACGCCGTTCGGGACCCGTCGACACAGCGGACGGCGTGCTGTCCCCGCTTCCCGTATCGACTGGGCGTTGTGACCGCCACAAAACACATCAGCGGGGCGGGAGAAACCCCCTCGCGTATGCTCCAGGCAGAATTCGAGGTGTGTACAGACTGCGGGAACCTGCACATGGAAGGCGGGCCAGCGCCTGCCGACGTCGAGGAGTGCGCCGTCTGTGGCGGTCACACGACCGACGTGGAACTCGACGACCTGGTCGGGCTGTAGGACCGCTTTCGCGGCTATTCTCGCGGGCGCTACACGTAGATGTGGCCTTCCTGACGGGGGCCGTGTCGCGCCGGGTCGCCGGTGATCGACCGCGCCGCCGACACTGCCGCAGCGAGGCTGTCGAGCGCGTCGTGACTCGTCTCGTATGCCTCGCGGAACCCGTTCAGGTCGACGCTGCAGGTCTCGATGCCGTCGACGTTGGTCGCGCGGCGGTCGCGCCGGTCGCCCTTGTACCCCTCGCGGTAGAGACCGAGCCAGCCGAAGGTCGCGGCCGGGTACACCTCGACGACGCGCGTGTTCGCGTCGGTCACGTCGTCCGTCCCGGACTGTCCGCCACTGCCCTCCTGCATCGGCGCGACAGTCACGTCGGGGTCGTCGACGAACCCGCCGAGGACGTCGCGGACGCCGTAGAAGGTCTGGTACTGGACGCGGGTGTCGTAGGGACAGAGCGCGGCGCGGCGGAGGTCTGTCTCGCGGCGGAGCGCGGCGGTACCGTCGCCGGTGTGGGCGCGAGCGCTGGAGCGACAGGTCGAGGCGAACGCGTCGGGGTCGTCGGGCCCGTCGGCAGTGAGCCACGAGACGAAACCGCCCCAGCGGCCGCCGCAGTGCTCGTCGAGCAAGGCCTGGGGGAGACTGAACGGGAAATCGAGGCCGACGACGGCGACGTCAGTCGCGCGCTCGCGGAGGCCGGCGTGAGCGGACTCGCGGTCGACGCCCCACGCATCTGCGGCCCGGTAGCAGTCGTCGACGACGAGTCCGTCCGGCGTGTGCCGCGCCTCCGTCACCCAGATCGAGCGGCCGGCGTCGGCCGCCCCGCTGAAGTCGACGCCGAGGACGCGCGAATCCATATCACCCGTCTCTCGGGGGTCCGATATGAAGGTTTGGCTCCGTTCACCGCTCGCGGTTCGGTCCGCGGCCGCGCTGAGCAGACTGATCGTCGAGTGACACCCACGCGGTTCGACGCCCCGACTGTGGCGCCGTCGCCGCTCGACGCCGGGTGGCGGGTCCGTTGCCGCCCCTGCCGGCTTCCGCCGTCGAAAACAGTATGCCGCGCCCGTTGCTAGGGGTTGGTATGCCACCGACTACAGAGGTCCGCTGTACCGACGACGACTGCTTTCTGGACATGTTCGAGAACCACTACACCTACGACGTCCCCGAGGAACACGGCGTCGCTGACCTGCAGTGTCCGGTCTGTGGCGGGACAGACTGTCTCGAAGAGATAGAACTGTAGCCGCGGACGGCCGAGCCAGCGGGTCGTGGTCGCTGCTCGCGTCTGCGGTCTGTTCTGTCCCGTCTCCGCGGGCACAATCCTCAAGACGCTACCGGCCTAACCGAAGGACATGAACGTCTTACGCGACATCGGCGAGTCGTTGGGCAACGCGGTACTGGAGAACGTCGGGCGGGCGATGGGTCGCGCCCAAGAGCGGACACCGTTGCCGGTCGACCTACTGGAGAGCGAGGACGCCTACCTCGCGGTCTTCGACGCACCGGGTGCCGAGAGTTCGGACGTCCAGGTACAGTATCGCGAGGGCGCCGTCGAGGTACGGATCGACCGCTTCCGGGGCTTCCACGAGGGGTTCGAGATGCGCTACCCCGGCCGCGGCCTCGCGCTCGACGGGCACGTCGAACTTCCCGCGGACGCGCACGTCGACGCCGCTGCCGGCTCCGCAACCCTCCAGGAGAACGGCACACTACAGGTCCGCGTCCCGAAGGTCGGCGAGGTCGACGACGGTGCGCCGTCCGACAACCACACCGACGACGACTGGGACTCCCACGCGGACGCAGACGATGCGGACGCAGACGATGCAGACCCAGACGATGCGGACGCAGACGATACGGACGACGTGGACGACGACATGGACGACCCCGACGAGTAACCCTTCTCTCTGAGACTGACCGGACTGCTGCTACTCTTCGACGGTCATCCCTTCGACCACCTGGAACTCCTCGTCGCCGTCGAACCGGCGAGGGTCGAACGTCTCGATGCCGTCGCCGCCGAGCATCTGGTCTGCGACTCGCTCGCCGGTCGCGGGTGCGCGCATGAACCCGCCGCCGTGCCAGCCCGTGGCGACGTAGATGTCGCTCCCGTCGGCAAGGAGGCCCAGCAACGGGTTCCGGTCGGGCGTGGCCGTACAGAGGCCGGCCCACGCTCGTTCGACGGTCGGGTCGACGCCGAGCGCGTCGCGGACTCGCTCGCGTGAGGCGTCGACGAACGCTGTATCGGCGCGCTCGTCGTAGTCGTTGGGGTCGGACTCGCGTTCCTCGGTACCGTCGCCGACGAGCAGCCCGTCGTGGTCGTCCGCTGTCTCTCGCTTCTCTGTCCCGTGTGGCCGGAGGTAGAACCCCTCGGTGGCGTCGTACGTGACGGGGACCTCGTCGCGCTCGGCCGGCGGGACGGCAGCGGTTACGAGTGCCTGCACGCGGTAGGGTTTCATCGGGATCGGAACGCCGGCCTCGGCGAGCACGCGCTTCGTGTGTGCGCCGGCGGCGACGAGCACTGCATCGAACTGCTCGGTCCCGGACGGCGTCTCGACCGCGGCCGCGCCGGCGTCGGCTATCGTCACTGGCGTTCCCGTTTCGACCGTCGCGCCGGCCGCGCGCGCTCGCTCGCCCATCGCTTGGACGTAGCTCGCGGGGTCGAGATAGCCCGCGTCGTGGGCGACGGCGGCCGCCGCTACGTCGACGCCGTCGAGTGCCGGGAACCGGCCAGCCAGGTCCGAAGGTTCGAGTACGGTCACGTCGCGGCCGTTTGTCGCCATCCGTTCGGCGCTCTCGCGGACAGCGCGGGCGCGGCGGTCGTCGCCAGCGCGCGCGAACCAGACGTACGGACAGGCGGTGAACTCGATGGCGCCCGCGGCGTCGAGCGCGCGGAACCGTTCGAGCGCGCGGTCGGCGACCTGGGCGTCGATATCCTCGGCGACGGCGTCGTAGACGATGCCCGCGGCGCGACCCGAGGACCCACTCGCCAGGTCGCCGCGCTCGAACAGCGTCACGTCGGCGCCCCGGTCGGCCAGGTCATGTGCGGCAGTGACGCCGACGGCGCCGCCACCGACGACGGCCACTCGCTGACTCATACCGACAGTTGGCACCGACCGCTGTTAAACGGGGCCGGTCGAGACCCCCGAGACGCGTTCTCCCGGTCAGCCCGTCGGAACGGGGGCGTTTATTGGGCCTCGGGCACTGTATGGAGTCATATGATCGTCGAGGGAGACGCGGCACCGGATTTCGTCCTGCCGGGTACCGACGGCGACGAGGTCAGGGAGTACATGGTCGCTGACGCCGCGCGCGACGGGCCGGTCGTGCTCGCCTTCTACCTGTTCGATTTCCATCCGACCTGCACCGAGGAGATCTGCACGCTCCAGGACCTGGGCTGGTTCACGGTCCACCCAGACGCGTCGGTGCTCGCAGTCGGGACCGACAGCGCGTTCAGCCACCAGGCGTTCGCTCGCGAGCACGGCGTCGAATTCCCGCTCCTCTCGGACAGCGACGGCGCGGTCAGCGAGCGATACGGCGTGTGCTACGACGAGTTCCAGGGCCACCGCGCCGTCCCGCAACGCGCGGTGTTCGTCCTCGACGAGGGGATGCGAGTCCGGTATCGCTGGGTCGCCGACGACCCGCGCGAACTCCCGGACTGGGACGCGGTACAGACGGTGCTTGAGAACCTGTAACCGTCGAGCGGCCGCTCCGACGCTCGCCGGTCAGGACGTCCCGCGGTTTATCGAGCGGAAGGTGTCGACGAGTTCGCCGAAGTCCTGGTGGGAGTCGTCGAGTTCGCGGCCGAGTTCTTCGGCCTCGCTCTTGAGGCTGGCGTACTCCTCGCTGTTGCTGAGTTCGCCCGGCGAGAGCTCCTCCTCGAGGACTTCGATCTTCGAGACGACCGAGAAGAACTCCTCCAGGCGGGGGTCGCTCTCGGGACGAGCGTCCAGTTGCTGGTCGAGCGTCGTCAGCAGCGTGTCGCTGTCGATGGGCTTGCAGAGGTAGTCGTCGAAGTCCATCTCCAGGATGTTCAGGTCCGGGTCGACAGCGGTGGTCATCACGACCACGCAGTCGTACCCCCGGTCGCGGATCTCGACGAGCACGTCGTCGCCGTGGATGTCCGGCATCCGCCGGTCGAGCAACACCGCGTCCACGTGTTCGCCCATCGCCTCCAGCGCACCTTCCCCCCCGTAGGCCACCTCCGTCTCGTAGCGCTCGCCGACTTTCAGCGCGAGGACGTCTGCCACCTGCTCCTCGTCGTCGACGACGAGCACCGTCGGTCGGCTCGGACTGTTCGCTGCCACGATGGCTGTTACTCCGGTCTGGTGCGATTTCACTCTGTCGGATACCAGGACCCGAGTTCGCGCCCGTGCCCCCGACCGCGACCGTCACCCCCGTCCCACGGCCGACATTGTTATATGTGAACAACCCACATAGTACTGCGGGGAAAGAAGATGTCACGTCACGCGGACTGGCTCCGGCGAGCGGACGCAGCGATACTGCAGTACTTCGCACACGAGAAGCCCGACTACGTGCCGCTGGCGGCCAGCCGGCTCGGGCTCGAACTCGAGTACGCCCAGCGCCGCTGTGAGAAACTCGCCGACGAAGGCCTCATCGAACCGGTGAGCCACGAGGTGGTCTACCGGACCACGGAACTCGGCGAACAGGTGCTGGCGACGTACACCGAAAGCGAGGGCGAACCGCAACCCGGCCACGCGTCGGTCGAACCGGCGCCCCAGTGACCGGTGTCGAGCCTTACTGATTCTCCCGGCGCTCGAAGAGGACGAGTCCAACCATCGACATCGCCAGTTCGTCGTCCACCTGTGTCTCGGTCCGAACGCGCGCGAGTCCGGCCTCGTCGCTCCAGGGTTCTTTGGTCTCGATTTCAGTCTCGACGGTCAGTTCGTCGCCGGGGCGGACGGGCTGGTGCCAGCGGAGTTCGTCAACGCCGAGGGCACCCCGACTCGCGGTTTCCGAGAGGATGCCCCCGACCAGCAGTCGCATCGTGAGCGCGGCGGTGTGCCAGCCGCTCGCGACCAGTCCGCCGAACGGGGACTGTGCGGCGGCGTCCTCGTCGACGTGAAACGGCTGGGGGTCGTACTGTTCGGCGAACGCGACGATCTCCTCGGCGGTCACCTCGCGTGACCCGGCGGTGGCCGTCTCGCCCTCGGTCAGGTCCTCGAAGTAATCCATACCGGCCGTAAGCGTTGGGTCGACAAAGCTCTGTATCCGGTGTGTGACAGCGCGAGCAGGCGACAGTCCGCGTCAGTCTGGGGTGGTTGGGAACGAATCCGCGGTGGTGAGAATCAGTCGGGAGCGCGGCGGTCAGCTGTGGTCGGAGCGGGTGTGCGCCAGTTAGCCCGCGGTGGCGTTGGTGGCCGTCCCGTTCGCGGCAGTAGCGTTCATCGCGGGCGCGGCCGGTTCGGGGTCGTTCGCTTCGACCCAGGTCTGGAAGTCTTCCTGTGTGCGCACGTCGACGGAGCCGAGCATCTGCGAGTGACCGACGCCGCAGTACTCGGCGCAGTAGAGCTGGTACTCACCCGTCGACGTGACGTTCGTGAAGATGTAGTTCGACTGGCCAGGGAACGCGTCCTGTTTCAGTCCGAGTCCAGGGACGTGGAACGCGTGGAGCCAGTCTCTGGAGGTAATGTTCAATCGCACGGGTTGGTTCGCCGGCAGGACGAGCGTGTCAGCGGCGCTGACGTTCTGCTCGGGGTACTCGTAGGACCAGTAGTACTTCTGTGCGGTCACTTGGACATCGAGGATCTCCTCGTTGTCCTCGACGACGTCGTTCCCGGCGTCGGGTGTCGCGGCCGTGACGAACGCGCTCGACAGCGTCAGGTACGAGGCGACGCCGACGAACAGCAGGATTATGGCCGTCGCGACGGTCCAGGTGATCTCCAGGCGGCGGTTCTCCTTGGTCGGCAGCGGCGACTCGTTCTTGCGGAACTTCCAGACGGTGTAGAAGAGGATCCCCTCGACCAGCAGCGTGATCGGCAACGCGATGTACAGGAGCTGGTTGTTCAGGTCCCAGATGAGCTTCTCCGTCGTGGAGTCGGCGGTCGACTGGGCCGCCGCCGGTTCGACGGCCAGCACGGCCAGCCCCGCCACGAGTAGCGCAAGCGACGCGACGCGCTTCCCTCTCATATCTCCGGGTTAGGAACCTCCGCATATTAACGTGCTGAATCCGCGCGCCGTGTCGGAAAACTGATGATGAACGACCGATCAGGAATGATGATGACGGACCGACCGGCCCGCGGCCGAACGCGTGCGGTCACTCGCTGACGGGTCTGGGAATCGCCGCGCGACGGAAGCGCGAACACTAAGTGTGGACGCCCCAAAGCCCGAGTAACGGAGGTATCGTACGTGTACGACCGCGCCGAGGCACCCGACTTCTCGACCCTGCTCGCGGCGACGGCGATGGGCGTCTACCTGCTCGTCGTCGTCGGCGCGACCGCGACCATCGCAGACGCCGCGCAGGCCTGTTCGGGCTGGCCGGTCTGTGAGGGACCGGTCACGCTCTCGAACACCGCCTTGCTCGTCGCGTGGGGGCACCGGCTCACCGCCGTCCTCGTCGGCGGGCTGGTCCTGGTGACCGGCGTCGTCGGCCTGCTCCGCCACGTCCGTTCGGAGCGGCCCCGCTCCCGCGTCACGGCTGCGCTCGGACTGGCTCTCGTGCTCTTTCCCGTCCAGGTCGCGCTCGGCGCGTTCGTCGTCCTCGACGGCCCGACTGCACTCCTCGGCGATGCGCACCTCGTCACCGGAATGGCCATTTTCACGTCGCTCGTCCTCGCGCTCGCGTGGGAACTCGAACCGGCCGACCTCGACACACCCGCGGAGGGCTGGGCGGTCGAACCCGGCGTCGACGAATCCGACGCCGCGGACGCGACCACTGCGGGGTCGGCCGACAGCGGCGACCCGGTCGCGCTCGCCGACCTCTCGCTGCGCCGTCGTCTCACTGCGACCGCGTTCGCCTACTTCAGGCTCATGAAACCGCGGCTGATGTGGCTGCTCTGCCTCGTCGCCGCCGCCGGGATGGCGCTGGCAGCCGGCCCCGCGCTCACGGTCGAAACGGTCGTCCTCACGCTCTCTGGCGGCGTCCTCGCCATCGGTGCGAGCGGGACGTTCAACCACGTCCTCGAACGCGAGAAAGACAAGAAGATGGACCGGACCTCGGACCGACCGATCGCGACCCACCAGATCCCGGTCCGGCGGGCGGTTGCGTTCGGCGGCGCGCTCGCCGTCGCGTCGCTCGTCGTGTTCGCGCAGGTGAACCTGCTCGCCGCGGCGCTGGGCCTGGCGGCCATCCTCTTCTACAGCGTCGTCTACACGCTCGTCCTCAAGCCCAACACCGTCCAGAACACGGTCATCGGCGGCTTTGCCGGGTCGCTCCCCGCGCTGATCGGCTGGGTCGCCGTCACCGGTCGCTTCGGGCTGACGGGCCTTACCCTGGCCGGCGTCATCTTCCTGTGGACGCCGGCGCACTTCTACAACCTCGCGCTGGCGTACAAGGAGGACTACGCCCGCGGCGGGTTCCCGATGATGCCGGTCGTCCACGGCGAGGCCGTCACGCACAAGCACATCCTCTACTACCTCGGCGCGACGCTTTTGTCGGCGGTCGTGCTCGCGGCGCTGACGGATCTCGGCTGGGTGTACGCCGCCGCGACGAGCGTCTTCGGCGGCGTCTTCCTCTGGGCGGTCATCCGCCTCCACCGCGAGAGCACCGAATCGGCGGCGTTCCGCGCGTTCCACGCCGCTAACGCCTACCTCGGCGCGCTCCTGGTCGCCATCGTCGTCGACGCGCTCGCCGTCTGACCGACCCCCCCCTCGATACACCAATGGCAACCTCCGCACCGCCGCTCTCGCTCGACCGCCTGCGCCCGCGCCGACAGACGCTCCTCTGGGGTGCGCTGCTGGTCAACGCCGAGGTCATTCTCCTGATCCTCTACGCGACGCTCGGGGATTCAGCGCTGCTCTCGGCCGAGGGCTTGCGGCTGTGGATCTACCCGTTCGTCTGGATCAACGTCGGCCTCTGGGCCGTCTTGCGCACGACGCCCGCGCCAGCGTCCCCGCGTCGTCGTCGGCTGGCCGCGCTCCTCGCGGTCGGCTACTTCGCGCTCCTGTCCTACGCCGGTGGAATGGTCGGCGTCGGTGCTACCCACGGTCCCGACACCGCACGCGTCGTCTGGACGAGCATCCCGCCGGGGTGGAGTCCCGCACTGTTGGTCAACGCCAGCGGCGTGTCGCTGACGCTCATCACTTACAAGCTGGTCGGCTACGCGGCGCTTGCGTACCTGGTGTACGCCACTATCCTCGATGCCGCGGGGTCGGCCGTCTCCGGCGTCCTGGGCCTGCTCTCGTGTGTCTCCTGTAGCTGGCCGGTGCTGGCCTCGCTGGCGACTGGCGTCTTCGGGACCGGCACCGCGCTCGCCAGCGCCGTCTACGGCTGGTCCTACGACATCTCGACGGTCGTCTTCGTGTTGACCGTCGCCCTGCTGTACTGGCGGCCGTTCGGGTTCGACTGACGCTCCGCGCGGCGGCGACGACGCGTAGCTTTACCGGCCCGTGGGTCGAAGTCGAGGCTATGAGGCGAGTCACCCTCGAGTACTGCGTGCCGTGTGGCTTCCGCGAGCGAGCGCTGAACACCCAGGAGGCGATCCTGAACGGCCTCGAACGCGAGATCGACAGCTTCGAACTGGTGATGGGCGACCACGGCGTCTTCCGCGTCGACGTCGACGGCGAAACCGTCTACGACAAAGACGAGGACGACATGGATGTCGACGACATCGTCCGCGCCGTGCGTGACGCTGCTTGACGAGTTGCTGTTGTCCGCTCACTCTCCCCGACTCGCTCGGTAGCTGTCGTCCGACCCGCCACCGAGATCGTGAGCGTTGAAAGCCCTCGGCCCGTTCGCGGCCGCTGAACGGGATATCTTCGCTCCGCTCAGATAGGGCCGCGCTCAGACGACCGCGACCGGCCTCACGGGTCGTCCCTCCCCGTTCGGCTCCGAGGCTCTCACTCCGTTCGCCGAAAGACTCGCTTCGCTCACGGCTTCACCGTTCGCATCGAGGGCTCTCTTCGGTCGCCCTCGCACCGCTCGTCTTTCGAGCCCTCGCTCGC
>Ga0207757_100395_pt1 | contig 29982 bp, 26 predicted proteins | sample A23P3SouthBayCA_2_FD_187752 | JGI IMG/M metagenome (GOLD analysis project Ga0207757, IMG submission 187752) | Aerobic enrichment media microbial communities from Eden Landing Ponds, California, USA - A23 P3 (2) (SPAdes) | ecosystem: Environmental > Aquatic > Marine > Unclassified | place...
CCAGCGCGACCGGGTCGACGTGGAAGTGCCCCACGACGCCAGCCGCGTGGAGCCGCTCGACGAGCGGGTGGAGCAGCCGGTAGGCCTCCTCGACCTCCGCGTACTGCAACAGCGCCGTCAGCGAGTCGAAACAGAGTGTCGACGGGCCGTCCGGAAGCGCCGCGATGGCCTCCCCGACGGTGATCTCCAGCCCCGTGAGGTCGTCCGGGTTCTCGACCCGCCGGACGACCGTTCCTGACGCCTCGGTCGCCTCGGTCGTGCCGAGGGCGTCACCGACGGTCACCACCGTCACCAACCGAGGGGAGTTACGGTGGCCTCGGAGCCGGTCGAGCCACTCGGCAGCCGTTCCCCGGTAGGTGACCGCGACGACGCCCGTCGGGCCACCGGCCAGCGAGAGCGTCGTGCAGGCGTTCTCCCGGTCGTCGTGGAGACCCGGGGCACGGACCAGCACTGCCGACGCCCCGGAGACGGCTGACGGAACGCCGGCGAGGTCGGAGAGCTCACGCATTCGAGACTACTAACGATACCGTTCCGGAGAGCATCAAGCCTGCGGTGGGGGTGACGGTACGTTCAGTCGGCCGCCGGAACCGGGTCGATACCGACCTGCTCGGCGATGGCCTCGAACTCGTCGGTGAAGGCCTCGGTCAACTCCGTCGGGTCGTCGATGAGTCCGGCGTCCGAGGCGATACCGACCCGGACATCGCCGTCGTAGCTGTAGATACTGATGCCGAGTCCGACACCCTGCGAGGTCGGCACCCAGAACATCATGTCGCTCACCTCGGCCCCGGCGAAGTGGAACGTGTCGGTCGGCCCCGGCACGTTCGTGATGACCGACGATGCCCGGTTCTGGAACCGCCACATCGCCAGGTCCTGGAACGGCATCGGCAGGTTTCCGACCGTCCGCAGCAGTGTCAGCATCAGCCACGCCTGCGTTCCCTGCCGGAGCGCCCCCGTCCGCTCGCCGATGGCGTCGATACGGCCCTGCACGCTGTCGATGCCGACCGGGAGCTGGAGGAAGCCCAGCCCGAAGGCGTTGCCGAGCTGCTCGTCGCGCCGGTCGAGCGGCTTCAGGTTGACCGGGATGGCCGTCCGGTGCTCGGCGTCCGGGTCGACGTGCCCGTCGTGTGCCTCCATGTAGCGCCGAAGCGCCCCGGTCGTCGTCGCGAGCAGGACATCGTTGATAGTACCGTCGAACGCCCGGCCCACGCGTTTGGCCCGGTCGACATCGATGGGCGCGGTCCAGGCGGCCCGTTTCTTCAGCCCCAGGTCGCCGCTGACCGCGGTCTCGGGCTCCTCCGGGAGGAACATCGACTCCGTACCGATCTTCGCAGCGCGCGCACCCCGAACGAGGAGGCTCGGCGCCTTCGAGAGCGACGCCAGCACCCCCGGCCCGTCGTCCGCGTCGGCGTCCGGGGCCGAGGTCGAAGCCGACGGGCTGCCCGGCGACGTGGCGTCCTCGTCGGCGGCGTGGTCCGGGGGGGACGGGACCCCCCCGACGGGGAGCTCGATCTCGCTCGGGTCATCCGCCAGCCCGAGCAGGACGTACATCATGGCGAAGCCGTCACCCAGCGCGTGGTGGATACGCATCACCAGCGCGTTGCCGTCGCCCGCCCCCTCGATGAGGTACCCCTGCCACAGCGGCTTGTCGTGGTCGACCGGCTGGCTCAGCAGGTCACCCACGAACGACTGGAACTCGGCCTTGTCCTGTGGCTCCGGGAGCGCGACGTGGTGGAGGTGGCAGTCGATATCGAACTGCTCGTCGACCACCCACGTCGGGCGACGGAACGGCGTGTCCTCGTTGACGACCCGCTGACGGAATCGCCTGAACGGGAGCAGCCGCTCCTTCAGCTGCTGTCGTACCGCCCCGTACGAGACGGGGTCGTCGAAGTGGAGCATCCCCGTGATCGTCATCAGGTTCGTCCGGTCGCCCATCCGGAGCCAGCTGTTGTCCGCCCCCGAGAGCACCTCCCGGTCCGGCGGCTCCTCCGTCACGCCGACCACCCACTGCCGTACGCACGCACCGTCGTCGCCGGTCCCGTCGCTGTCATGTGGTCACGAACAGGATGCCCTGGTAAATGAAACCCGTCGCTGGTGTCGCGGCTGGGCACACCCGCGAGCACAGCTCACAGTCCAGCGCGAGCGGAGAAGGTGATGGAGAACCGGGAGCCGAGCGGTGTCGTCAGTCGGCGGCGACTTCCTCTTCCTCGCCGGCCTCGGTCTCCACGTCCTCGTGGTAGTACTGCTCGATGAGCTCCTCGTCGATGCGGTTGAGCTCGGGCTTCGGGAACATCGAGAGCAGTTCCCAGCCCAGGTCGAGCGTCTCATCGATGTCGCGGTCGGTGCGGAAGCCCTGCTGGACGAACTCCTGCTCGAAGCGGTCCGCGAAGTCCAGATAGAGGTTGTCCCGCTCGGAGAGGGCCTCGCGGCCGACGATGTTCACGAGGTCGCGCAGGTCCTCACCCTCGGCGTACGCGGCGTACATCTGGTCGGAGACGTCGGCGTGGTCCTCGCGGGTGAGGCCCTCGCCGATACCGTCGTCCATCAGCCGCGAGAGGCTGGGCAGCACGTCGATGGGCGGCTTGATGCCCTGACTGTTGAGGTCGCGGTCGACGTAGATCTGCCCCTCCGTGATGTAGCCGGTCAGGTCCGGGATCGGGTGCGTGTCGTCGTCGCCGGGCATCGTGAGGATGGGAATCTGGGTGACAGAGCCCTCGACACCCTCGAGGCGGCCGGCGCGCTCGTACAGCGTCGCGAGGTCGGTGTACATGTAGCCGGGGTAGCCACGGCGACCGGGCACCTCCTCGCGGGCGGCTCCGATCTCACGGAGCGCCTCGCAGTAGTTGGTCATGTCCGTCAGGATGACGAGCACGTGATACCCCTTCTCGAAGGCGAGGTACTCGGCCGTCGTCAGCGCCAGCCGCGGCGTGACCGTCCGCTCGACGGCAGGGTCGTCCGCGAGGTTCATGAAGACGACCGACCGCTCCAGCGCACCGGTGCGCTCGAAGTCGTCCATGAACTCGTTGGCCTCCTCCTGGGTGATACCCATCGCGCCGAAGATGACGGCGAACTCCGAGTCGTCACCCTCCTCGACGTCCTCCGGGACGGTCGCCTGGCGGGCGACCTGCAGGGCCAGTTCGTTGTGGGGGAGCCCCGAGGCCGAGAAGATGGGGAGCTTCTGCCCCCGGACGAGGGTGTTCATGCCGTCGATGGCGGAGACGCCGGTCTGGATGAACTCCTCGGGGTACTCCCGGGCAGTCGGGTTGATTGCCGCGCCGACGATCTCCCGGCGCTCCTCGGGCTCGATGGCCGGCCCGTCGTCGATGGGCTCACCGGAGCCGCTCAGCACACGGCCGAGCAGGTCCTCCGTGAGCGGCATCTTCAGCGTCTCACCCAGGAACCGCACCGAGGAGTTCTTGTCGATACCTGAGGTCCCCTCGAACACCTGGATGGCGACGAACTCGCTCGTCGACTCCAGCACCTGTCCCCGCCGGACCTCGCCGTTCGGTGTCTCGATCTCGACGATCTCGTCGTATCCGACGGGCTCGTCGACCTCGGCGAACACCAGCGGACCGCTGATCTCCGTGATGGTCTTGTACTCTTTCTGCATCGTCAGTACTTCTCCTGCAGTTCGGTCTCGATCTGTTCCTCGACCTCGTCGATGAAGTCGTGGTAGTCCTCGGCGACGCCCATCCGGTTGAGGCGGGGGGCGGCGTCGATGTCGATGATCTCCTCGATGGGGACGCCCGCGTCGAGCGCCTTGAACGCCTCGTCGTTGAACGTCTTGATGGCGCCCAGCATCCGGAACGTCTTCTCCGGTTCGCAGTAGGTGTCGACATCGTGGAAGGCGTTCTGCTGGAGGTAGGCCTCACGCAGGTAGCGTGCGACCTCCAGCGTGAGCTGCTGGTCCTCCGGCAGCGCGTCCTTCCCGACGAGCTGGACGATCTCCTGCAGCTCGTCCTCCTCGTCGAGGGTGTCGACGGCCCACTGTCGCCGGTCGGGCCAGTCCTCGTCGACGTTGTCCTTGAACCACGGGTCGAGCTGGTCCTGGTACAGCGAGTAGGACTCGTTCCAGTTGATGGAGGGGAAGTGCCGACGCTCCGCGAGGTCGGCGTCCAGCGCCCAGAACGTCTTCACGATACGCAGCGTGTTCTGGGTGACCGGCTCCGAGAAGTCGCCACCGGGCGGGCTGACCGCGCCGATGACCGAGATGGAGCCCTCCGTCTCGTTGAGGTTCTGGAACTTGCCGGCGCGCTCGTAGAACTCGCTGAGGCGCGCGGCCAGGTACGCCGGGTAGCCCTCCTCACCGGGCATCTCCTCCAGCCGGGAGGAGATCTCGCGCATGGCCTCGGCCCACCGGGAGGTGGAGTCGGCCATCAGCGCCACGTCGTACCCCATGTCGCGGTAGTACTCCGCGATGGTGATGCCGGTGTAGACGCAGGACTCACGGGCTGCGACCGGCATGTTCGACGTGTTCGCGATGAGGCAGGTCCGGGACATGAGCGGGTTGCCCGTGATGGGGTCCTCCAGCTCGGGGAAGTCCTCGATGACCTCCGTCATCTCGTTGCCGCGCTCGCCACAGCCGACGTAGACGACGATGTCCGCGTCGGCCCACTTCGCGAGCTGGTGCTGGGTGACCGTCTTCCCGGAACCGAACGGGCCCGGGATGGCCGCCGTCCCACCCTTCGCGATGGGGAACAGGCCGTCGAGGATGCGCTGCCCCGAAACGAGGGGCGTCGTCGGCGTCTCCTTCTTCGCGGAGGGGCGGGGCTCCCGGACGGGCCACTCCTGGTGCATCGAGATCTCGGCGCCGGTGTCGAGCTCGACGACCGTGTCCTCGACGGTGTGCTCGCCGCCGTTGACCTCGACGACCTCACCGGAGTTGTCCTCGTCACCGCGCTCGGGCGGGACCAGGACCTTGTGCTCGATCTGGACCGTCTCCTGGACGGTGCCCAGGATGTCGCCGGGGCTCACCTCGTCGCCGACCTCGACGGTCGGCTCGAAGGTCCATTCGGCCTCCAGATCGATACCGGGCGCGTCGACGCCACGGTCGAGGAAGGCACCCATCTGCTCCTCGAGGACGTCGAGCGGGCGCTGGACACCGTCGTAGATGGAGTCCAGCATCCCCGGACCCAGATCCACCGTGAGGGGCTCGCCGGTGTTCTCGACCGGCTCGCCGGGGGCCACGGCGGACGTCTCCTCGTACACCTGGATGGTGGTCCGGTTGCCCTCGATCTCGATGACCTCACCCATCAGGCCCTCGTCGCCGACGTAGACGACGTCGTTCATCCGCGCGTCCAGGTCCGTCGCCACGACGACCGGGCCACTTACGCTGTCGATGACCCCGTCCGTATCCGGGGTCGTGTCTGTCGCTTGGCTCATGTGTTAGTCCTCCATCAGGTCGATGCCGATCGCGCGCTTGATCTGCTCGCGGAGCGCTCCGCCGCTGGAGTCCCCGCCGAGCGTCACGAGCACGGGCTCGACACTCGTTTCGACGTTGCGTCGGACGGTCCGCGAGAGGTGGTCGAGGTCGTCGTCGTGCATCACGACGATGCCGACGTCGTCGTCCTCGAACAGCTCCGTGACCGCCTCGTCGAGTCGGTCCGCCTTCTCCTCGTCCGGCACGTTCGCGAAGCGCCGGACGCCCGCGAGCCGGAAGCCCGTCGTGAAGTCGGGACTCCCGACCACGCCGATCTCCTGGCTCATAGTACCACCAGTTCCTCGTTGATCTCCTCCTCGCTCAGTCCGGCCTCCCGACCGCGCGCGATGGCGCGGATGTTGTCGATCTCGCGCTCCTTCGCGAGCACGTAGCCGAGCACCGGGCAGACCGAGAGCGGGTAGCGGCTCGATAGCTGCTTCGAGTACTCCAGCAGCGCCGCGTCGAGCGCGTTCTCGAACCCGATGAGGCTCTCGGCCCGCTCGAGGGCGTCGAGGGCCTCGTCGAGGTCGTCGCCGTACGGCGACTCTCGAACACGGGCCGCGAGTTCGTCGGGGTTCTTCGCCAGCTGGCGGAGGTCGCCCTCGCCGAACAGGCGGCCGCCGTCGATGAAGTAGTCCGCCGGGTCGATGTCCGCGCCGGAGTAGGCCAGCCGGAACGCGTTCCGCAGGTTCCGGAAGTCGATCTCCGCGCGCAGGAACTCGATGTACAGCTCCGTCGCACGCCCCGGCTCCTCCGGGAGGTCGTCGAGCAGGTGGCCGTAGAACGCGCGGTCAATGGCGTTCTCCAGTGGCACCAGCTCGCCGCTCTCCTCGTACACCTCGAGCGCCAGCTCGAGCGGCCCGTGGAACATCGTCCCACGGGTCGCCTCGACGGCCTCCTCCATCGAGCCGGCGTCGAGCAGGCGGGTCAGCCGCTCCTCGCCGAACTCGCCGGCCCGGATGAAGTCGTCCTCGACCGACGACCGGTCGGCATCCGAGTAGATGCCACGCAGCGTGGTCTTGACGTTCCAGGCGTCGAACTTCCGGAGGTAGCGGGCGACGTAATCGTACAGCTTCCCGTCCGCCCACCGGAGCAGGTCGTCGAAGTTGTTCGCCAGGTTCCGGTTGAGGGCGTACTCGATGAGGTCGACTCCGCTGTGGCGCGACCCCAGCGCGTTCATCTCCGTCTCGTACTCGGACTCCTCCATGAAGCGGGCGATCTCGCCCGTCCCCATCCGCGTCAGCTTGCGGTAGTCGTCCTCGTCGAACAACCGAGCACGGCGGGACCGCACCCGCGCGGTGACGTACTCGTAGTTCGAGCCGCCCTGGGTTCGCGTACTCATCGCTCCTCGAACAGGCGCTCGGAGATGGCCCGGAGGTTGTCCTCCCAGACCTCGTCGAGCACCGAATCGAACGTATTGTTCACACGGACGCGGGAGCCCTCGCTCTCGACCACGACGCCGCCGAGGCAGTCGACCGGGTCGCCGACCTCGAAGCCGTCGTAGTCGTCGCAGATCGTCTCCAGCAGGTCGGCGTCGTCCTCACGACCCCGGACGCGGACGGTGTCGGCGTCCTCGAACTCGGGTGCGGCGGCCTCCAGCAGGGTCCGGGTGAGCCCCTCGCGGCGCTCGCCCTCCAGCCCGGCGACCTCCTCCTCGACGTCCTCGCGGACGTCCTGGAGCAGTTCGCGGCGGGCCTCGAGTCGCTCCTGCTTGGCCTCCAGCTTCGCGCTGGAGAGGGCCTGCTCGCGCTCCTGTTCGATGGTCCGCTCGACCTCCTGCTCGGCGTCGGCCTCGATCTGCTCGGCGTCGGCCTCCGCCTCGTCGACGATCTGCTCGGCTCGCTCCTCGCCCTCCGCGCGGATCTCCTCCGCGCGCGTGCGCGCTTCGTCTCGAATGTCCTCTACGACCGTATCAAGGCTCATGAATCGAAAAGTGGGGGGAGCGTTTAGACGACGAAGATGACGACCAGCGCGAGGATCACGAGCGTCTCCGGCAGCACTGTGAGGATGAGCCCGCGACCGAACATGTCGTCGTCCTCGGCGATAGCGCCGACGGCGGCGGCACCGATACCGCGCTCCGCGTAGCCCGCACCGAAGGCGGCGAGCCCGACTGCGAGGGCGGCCGCGGCGGTCGGCGGGATGGCCGGGGCAGGGTTGGTCTGCAGTACGAACGTGACAAGCGCCGTGATGAGTTCCAGCATTGTTTGAGGTTCCTCCGTGGGTAGTCGCTTCCGAACAGGCGGCTATCCGGACAGCCAGCCAATAAAACTTCTCAAACCCACCCGCGGTCTTGCGCACGGTAGCGTGCCTCACGGGCGTGAATCCTCCCGTCGCCGCGGGAACCGGTCGACGGCGGCGCTATCGGCCGATTTCTGTGATTAGGCCCGACACATCCACGGAATATCGAACTCCGGAGTCGTAGCTGCCGGGTTCGGCGCGGAGTCTCAGGGTTCGAAGAATGTCCGCCGGAGAACCGTGGAAGTCGAGACCGGGTCGTCAGTCGTCGCCCGCGAACCGGGTCTCGTAGCCGAACGGCTCGTACTCGTCGCCACCGCCCTCGTAGAACTTCCCGAAGAACTCGACGTACTCGAGACGCACGGCCTGCAGGCCGGCGCTCGTCACGCCGAGCGCGAGCACCAGCAGGTGCCCGAGGACGAGGATGACGATGCCGCCCAGCGCGGCGCCGATGCCGCCGTGGACGAGCCCGCCGAACATGACCTCCGTGACCTCGTGGCCGTGGTAGGTCCCCTGTTCGAGGTAGTACTGCGGCGAGTGGTCGATGCCGAAGTGCCACGCCGGCCCACTCTCGGTCTCGGTGACCCACACGCCGAAGAACAGGAGGTTGACGACGAACGCCATCCCCGCCTTCGCGAGCAGGACCGCCGCGAGCCGCGTGTACGAGAGGACGTTGACGAGCACGTTGAGGAACTCGACGCCCTCGATGGGCTCACCCGCGACGAGCAGGACGAGTCCCACGCCGAACACCACCAGTCCCGCGAGGCCGATCTCCGGCGAGAAGCCGGCGAAGCCGAGCGGGAACGGGTGGCCGTTGAAGACGCTGTCGGCGCCGTAGATGAGGTCCGGCGCGGAGCCGCTCGCGCCGGCGAAGATCCACGTCCACAGGCCGAACATCATCATGAGCCAGGAGCCGGACTCCAGCATGGCGTCCTTGAACCCGTGCGAGAGGTTCTCGTAGAAGTCGAAGATCCACCCGATAGTCAGGTGGAGGATGCCGGCCAGCAGGCTCAGGACGAGCCAGCCGAGCGCGTAGTCGCTGTACTCGGGGATGAGCCCCTTGTGGATGGGCGGGCTACCGCCCCAGACGATCTCTCCGAGCTGGTGCAGCCCGAAGAACTCGCCGTACAGCACGCCGAATATCGCGGTGAAGAAGCCAGCCAGCACGCCGACACCGCCCAGCGACCGGATGATGTCCGAGTCGAACTGGGTCATCAGCGCACCGCCGAGCAGCATGTACAGGATACCGTACCCGAGGTCGCCGATCATGAACCCGTAGAAGACGGGGAACGTCAGGAACAGGATGACCGACGGGTCGAGCTCGCTGTACTTCGGCCGGTTGATGACCTCGACCAGCGCCTCGAACGGCTTCACCGGGCCGGGGTTGTCCTGGATGACCGGCGGGGTGGAGTGGCTCATCGCCACGTCCGGGCCCGCGCCGTCGGTCGCCACGTCCGCCTCCGCAATGCGGCCCAGGTCGCGGCCACCGTCGGATGCGACCTCACCGCCATCGGCGGCCGCCGGCTCGCCGACACCACCGGCGGCGCCGCCGGCCACGTTCTCGGAGTCGGTCGGGTGGCCCTCGTCGTTGTAGTCGGCGACCTCCAGCAGGTCCACGTCGACGTGGTCCCCGACGGCGTCTTGCAGGCCCTCCGCGAGTTCGACGTACTCGTCGTACGGGAGCCAGCCCTCGGCGACGAAGGCGTTCTCCGTCGTCGCGAACGAGAGCGGCGCCTCGGCCTTCTGGACCTGCACCGCGAGCTTCTCCTCGGCCGCCAGCAGGAACCCGCCGACCTCCACGCGGAGGTCGTCGAGCTGGTCCTCGACGGTCTCGAGCTTCGATTCGAGTTCGCGGTAGCGCTGCTCGAGCTGCTGGACGTACTGCTCGGGGCTGACGCTCTCGCCGTCGTCACCGAGGTCCGGAACCTCGTAGGCGGTGAACTGTGCGCCCACCAGCGCGTCGGAGATATCGACGGCGGGGTAGGCGAACACGGCGACAACGTCGCTCTCCTCGCTGGTGAACGTCTCGTGCTTGTCGACGCCAGCCTGGTCGACCATCGCCGACCTGACGGCCGCCACGTCACCCTCCCCGACCGCGACGGAGAGGTTGTCGTAGCCATCCAGCAGGTCCAGGTCGATACCGAGCTGGACGAAGGGACGCACGGCGTCGAGTTCCTCCTCGACGCTCCGGAGCTCCTCCTCCAGTTCGTCGCGGCGGTCGTCCAGCTCGTTGACCTGCTCGCGGACCTCCTCGATCTCGGCGTAGAGGTCGTCGGGCAGGACGGGCTGACCCTCGGCGTCGGTCTCGTCGACCTCGAGGATGGACTCCAGCGAGCGGACCGTCACCAGCGCGTCGGAGGCGCGGTCGGCGCCCTCGCTCGGGTTCCCCGGCTCGAAGCCCTCCCAGCCACCGTCGTACTCGGTGAGGTGGAGCAGGTTGAGGTCGTGGGCCGTCTCGACCACGTCGTCGAGAACTGCTTTGGATCCCGTTACCGAGACCCGGCCCATCTTCTCAGGTCTGAGCATCGACCGCCTCCTCGAACAGGTCCACCACGTGTTCGACCGCCTCCTCCTTCCGGTCACGAGCGCGAGCCTGCAGTTTCTCGCGGTCGGCCTCGCCCTCCGCGATGATGGCCTCGCGCTCCTCCTCGATCTCCCCGCGGGCGTCCGCGAGGCGTTCATCCTTCATATCCTGTGCCGCCTCGCGAGCCTCCTCGCGGATCTCCTCGGCCCGCGCCCGGGCCTCGTCGATCTGCTCCTCGCGGTCGGCCTCCGCCTCTTCGACGATCTCGTCGGCCTCACGCTCGGCCTCCTTGACTCGGTCGAGAACTTCCGGCCTGGCCATGTCTATCGGTGGGGACTTCGGAAAGGGCGTATTTGGTAGTTGCGAAACCGCGAGTCCGGGATGGACGGGGACGGCCCTGGATTCCTCGTGCGCTCTCACGACGTCGACGATGACAGAACCACCTACGAAGCCCTCGCACTCTGGACTCGCGCGCCTCGCTGCGCGCCTCGGTCGCTCACTGCGTTCGCTCCCTGCGGTGCTTGCGTCGGCGTGCTTCGTCCAGAGCGCTCGCCCTTCGAGTCCGCCAGGAGCGTGGAACGCATCGCGGGCGCGACGGCCCCGCCCTTCCCCAGGTCGCGCGGGTTCGCGGGCAAGCCGCGAACCACGCGCTCCCGGCCCGTGGATTGTGGCAGGTCGCGCATCCCCGTCAGTCAACCTGGCGCGCGCTGGCGGCTGTGCCGCAGGCCAGCCGTCGGCACCGTGCGAGGGCTGAAGCGCGCAGCGACCGCAGGGAGCGAGCACTGCAAGCGGTTGGGGAGGCGTGAGGTCCACGGCCCGACTGACCCACGCGCGGTCCTGGCGGGTTCGAAGGCCGAGAGCGCGAGGGCTTCGGAGGGGTATACGAACCGGATAAACGAATAATTTCAGCCACTCGGACTTTTTGAATCAACCAGTACCACAAACGGACAGATAAGAAAGTTACTCACAACTCCCGGTCCCAGTCGATCCACTCCTGCTCCCAGCCCTTCCGCCGTTCGGCCGCGCGCTGGGCGTGTTCGCGGTCCTCGCGGACGGTCCGATTGCGCTCGACCGTCGTGGCCTGCTCGCCCTCGACCAGCATCGGCGCGAACGCCGTCGTCCCGAGGCGCTCGACCACCTCGCCGCCCGGGCCGTCCGGCGTCACCACGGAGAGCGTCTGCTCGCCGCCGCCCAGCGGAAGCACCAGCCGGCCGTCCGCGGCGAGTTGCCGAACCAGCCGGCGCGGCGGTTCGATGGCCGCCGCCTCCACCAGAACGCGGTCGTAGGGGGCGTACTCGGGGAGGCCGTCGGCGCCGTCACGGCAGTCGACCAGCACCTCGCCGTAGCCCGCATCCGCGAGGTTCGAGCGCGCCTCGTACACCAGCCGCCGGTCGATATCGACGGCGTGGACGTGGCGCGCACCGGCGAGTTCCGCACAGACCGCGGCCGTGTAGCCGACGCCGGCACCGACGACGAGCACCTCGTCGCCCGACTCGAGCGCGAGTGCCTCCACCAGTCGGGCAGCCGTCGAGGGCGCCAGCACCCGGGTTCCATGGCGTTCGAACGAGCGGTCGGCGTACGCGGCGCGCTCGTCGTCCAGAAACGCCTCGCGCGGCACCTCGCGCATCGCGACACTCACGGCCTCCGAACGGACGCACCGCTTGGCCTCGTGTTCGAGGCTGTCGACCATGTCGTCCCGGAGCACCGCGGGGTCCATACCCCGGGATTGGCGTGGGGAGTATTGAATCCCGCGGCCACCGCGCCCCGGCGGCGTCGTGCGGTTTCAGCGGTCGAGACGGTCGCTCGACGCCCGACGGACGCGCTCGCCGGCCAGTCGCGCCTCGACGACCGCACGGTCTCGGGGCGTGTTGACGTTGCCGCGCCACCCCTGCAGCCGGACCGTCTCAACGCGCCCCTCGCGCGCGAGCCGCGCGATGGCGTCCGACAGTTCCACCTCGCCCGTGTCGGCCGGCTCGATTGCGCGACACGCCTCGAATATCGCGGGCGTGAACACGAAACAGCCGGTCTGCACCAGCCGAGAGGGCGGCGAATCCGGTTTCTCCACCACGTCGCGTACCCGCCCCGCGTCGTCGGTCGTCACGACACCGACCCGGCGCGCGGCCGCACGGGAGACACGCTCGACAAGAAGTACGGCGTCGGCGTCCGTCTCGCGCCGGCGCGCGACCAGCCGGCGGACGTTCGCCGCGCCACCCGGGTCGGCGCCGAAGACGTTGTCGGCGTTCAGGTGGACGAACGGCCCGTCGACGGCTGATTCGGCACACGCCAGGGCGTCGGCCAGCCCACGCTGCTCGGGTTGCTCGGCGTAGGTCAGCGGGAGTCCCTCGAAGGTATCGCCGAACCGTTCACGGATGCGTTCGCCGCGGTAGCCGACCACGACGACGGCCTCGCTCACGGCTTCGCCGTTCGCCCGGGGCGTCGGAGACGCCCCGCGGTCGACCACGGGCCGGACCGCGTCGAGTGCGTGCGCGAGGAGCGGGCGGCTGGCGACCGGGACGAGGGGTTTCGGACGCCGTTCCGTGAGTGGCCCCATCCGCGTCCCGCGGCCGGCAGCGGGGATGACAGCCTGCACGGCCGGCGTGACGGCGGCCCGGGGCAAGCCAGTTTTGGGGCCGTACTCCGAACCCCGGACGTGACCGACACGGACGGGGACACCGAGGCGCGCACCCGCCGCGCGTTCAGGGTGGCCTACGACGGAACGACCTATCGGGGCTTCCAGCGCCAGCCACACGGTGACACCGTCGAGGACACGCTCCTGGACGCGTGCTGTCGGCTCGGCGTCCTCGACGGCGACCCGCGTCCGGCCGGCGACAGTCGCGAGACCCCGACGGGGTGGGCCGCCGCCGGCCGCACCGACCGCGGTGTCTCCGCCGTCGCCCAGACCGTCGCGTTCGACGCACCCGACTGGCTGACACCGCGCGCGTTCTGTGGCGAACTGCCCGACGACATCCGCGCGTGGGCGAGCGCCGACGCGCCCGCGGACTTCCACGCGACCCACGACGCACGCGAGCGCGAGTACGAGTACCACCTCCACGCTCCCGAGGCCGACGACGACGCGGTCGACCGTGCGTGCGAGCGGCTCTCCGGCGAGGTCGACCTGCACAACCTGAGCGCCGACCCGCGGGGCGACGGGACGCGCCGGGACCTCTCGCTGTCGGCCACCCGGGACGGCGCGTACCTCCGGCTCCGGGCGCGGGCGGATGGCTTCCCTCGCGAGTGCGTCCGCCGGGTTGCCGGCCTCCTCGCGGCCGTGGGCGCGGGCGAGCGCGACCTTGCGTTCGTCGACCGCGCCCTCGACGACGAACCACTGGCCGGGCCCGAGGGCATCGCGGCCGCGCCGCCGGAGCCGCTGGTCCTCGTCGCGGTCAACTACCCGGACCTGGAGTTCGCCGTCGACCAGCAGGCCGCGGCGACCGCATGGACGGTGTTCGAGCGCCGGCGGGTCGAGCGGACGACGGGGGCGCGGGTCGCCGCGCAGTTGCGCCGCGGTGCCTCGCGGGACCCCTGACGGGTGGCGCCGCGACGGCGACGGCCTCGACCCGCGTAGTGGGCGCGGCCACGAGCAAGTTCCTTCCCCCGGTCAGTCCCAGCGTGCAGGCCAGATGCCGGCCGCGCGCATCCCCGGCTCGGCACCGGCATCCCGTAGCTCGACCGCGACCTCGGCCGGGTCCCGGCGCGGCAGATCCCGGCGCGTCAGCGAACGTACGAGCAGCGCGGTCAGGACCGCGTGGCTCCGGAGGTCCCGGGCATCGACCTTGTCCCGCGTGTCGGCGCGCGTGTGGGTGTAGCCACGGCCGCGGACGCCACCACCAGGCCCCTCACCGCCCGTCGGTGGCCGGCTGTGCAACTGGAGAGCGGGCACCCCCGCGCGGAGGAACGGCCAGTGGTCGCTGTACGGGTGCGGCGTCGATTCGACGTGGAGCGGCGCCCCGGCGGCGTCGGTCACGGCGCGCGCGAGCGACTCGACCGCTCCGGACCCGTGCGTGAACGCCCGGAGGTCGCGGGCACGCCCGGCCCCGTCGACGTTGCAGACCGCGTGGACGTGCTCGACGTCGAGTCGGTCTGCCAACGCCTCGCTCCCGAGCAGGCCCGTCTCCTCGCACCCGACCGCCGCGACGGTGACTCCCCGTTCGAGACCGGGGTCGGGAGCGTCCGGGTCGTCGGCGACCGCCGCGAGCAGGCGCGCGGCCGTCACGGCCACGGTGAGTCCGGCGCCGTTGTCGAGTGCCCCCTCCGCGATGTCGTGTGCGTCGAGATGGGCGACCATGACCACGCGCTCGTCGGTGTCGGGGCCGAGGTGCGCCACGACGTTGCGGCTCTCGGCCCGCTCGGTGGTGGCCTCGACGGCAAGCCGGGCGGTGGCCGACGGCGAGTCACCGTCGCCGTCCGCGTAGTCCGTCAGCCAGGCGCCCGTCTCCCAGGAGACGCCGACGCCCGGAACCGCGCCCGACCCCCCGAACCGGAGCGACCCGGTCGGCGGCAACTGCCCGGGGACGTGGTTGACGAACAGGAACGCGACGGCTCCCGCGTCGACGGCGTGGCCGTACGTCTCCATCCGGTGGACGAACCGGCCGTCGTCGGGGCTGTCCGTGCGTGCGACCGCGATGGCCCCGTCGAGGGGCGCGTCCGCGATCTCGGCCTCCGTCCCGTACCCCACGTCGACGAGCGGGGCCTCGACGGCCCCGGCGGGCGAGTACGGGAGCGCGACGGCCTCGAAGGAGCGCTCGACGGTGCCATCCGGACGGTCGACGGCCACGGTCAGGTCGGTCCGGCCCCGCGCCCAGCGCTCGATGGGGAACGACTGGAGCGTGGGCTCGCCGGGGAGCGCCTCGCGGGCGAGGTCGGCCGCACGGCGCTCCCCGGCCGAGCCGCCGAGTCGGTCCGGAATCTCGGCGACGCGTGTGAGGAACCGCCACGGGAACGGGTCGGCGAACGCCCGCCCCGCCAGCGCCCGGACGAGCGGGTCGGAATCGGCGTGCTGGTCGAACATGGTGGTGGCGACGATGGGATGGGCCATAGGTTCGGGGTCCGAACGGCCGGGTGTTCGTGGGCGGATGGATCATGAGGAAACAGCTAGAGCACGACCTGAACCTCCGAGATTTCAACCGAAAGAAGCCACTGACGAGCGGGTGAAGAAAAGGATCGCAATAGACCGCGGATTACGACGGAATCAGTCGTCGTCGTTCGAGGTCAGCGGGTCCGACTCCTCCTCGGTGAAGCCGGCGGACTCCTCCATCCGCTGCTTGGCCTCGGGGTCGAACTGCGCCTCGATGTCCTGGAACCGCGAGACGAACGAGAGCTCGTGGTGGCTCTCGGTCTCGTGGCCGAGGTAGCGGTCCTCGAGGTCCCACTGCGCTTCCTCGTCGTTCTCCGAGATGTTCTTCATGTCCTCGTAGACCGCGTGCGCACCGCTGTGCAGGGCGTAGAGGGTGATGAAGATGTACTGGTAACCGAGGTCACCCAGCTCCTGGAACGTGAGCGGGTCCTCCTCCTCGGACCACGCGAACGAGCTGGAGTAGTTGAACGCCAGCTGCAGGTCCGGGTGGGTCTCGTGGATGGTCTCGGCGTACTCGACGGCGTCATCGCGGGACGGGTCCGGCATCTCGGGCCAGACCAGGTCGACGCCGGCGTCGGCGTACATCCGGCCGCGCTCGAGGTGCTCCTCCCAGTCACCGTTGGCGGAGCCGTACGCGTCGGTGCGGGCGATGATGATGGTGTCCTCGTCCTGCTTCGCGTCGACGGCGGCCTCGAACCGGGCCTTCGCCTCGTCACGCGGGACGATCTTCTTGCCGGCGATGTGGCCACAGCGCTTCGGGGTCGTCTGGTCCTCGATGTGGACGGCGGCGACGCCGGCCTTCTCGTACTCGCGGACCGCTCGGCGGACGTTGTGGATGCCACCGTAGCCGGTGTCACAGTCGGCGACGACCGGCAGGTTCGTGGCCTCGACGATGCGCTTTGCGTTCTCGACCATCTCGGTCATCGTGACCATCTCGAGGTCCGGGAAGCCGAACTGGCCCAGGACCGTCGAGTAGCCCGACATGTACGCAGCGTCGAGCCCGGCCATCTCGGCCAGGCGCGCGTCGAGCGCGTGGTAGAGACCGGGCGCGAACGTGAAGTCCTGCTCCTCGAACTTCTGTCGCAGCTCGCGCGCAGCCTTGTTGTCGACCTCTCGAACGATAGATTCCGTGTTCTGGACGCGGCTCGCAACCTCGTCCTTGCCGTCGTTGTCGTGTGCCATTGGTTGTCTGAGCGGGCGCGAAGGCCCGTACTCTGTCCGACCCTGACGCGAGGGCGGATAAAACCCTTATGAATTATAATGGTAATATCGTCTAAGGAGTTGGGCCGCACTAGGTTCGACTAACGAATATAAGGGAGTGACATCCTCTAGCAAATCTGGATTTAGGGGGCGTATAACCCCTGAGCCCGACCGTTTCAGGCCACAAACGTTTTCCACGCGTTCCACCTCACCGCCGGTAGTGAGTAGCCAGTCGACCGGCGCGACAGCTGGCGCCGACGGCACCGAGCGACCATCGGTCGACATCGCGGACCTGACCATCGCGGTGGCCCACTGGCGCGTCCGGGGTATCGGCGGCGCCGTCCGGGTCGCCGGCGCCATCGCGGAGACGCTCGGTGCGGACTGCATCTACACGGTCGCCCCCCCGACCGAGACCGCCGGGCCGTCGGATATCCCGTTCCACGACGTGCTGGAGGACCTCTCGTTGACCCCGCTCCGGCGCGCCCAGGCGAGCCTCGACCGCGTCTTCGAGTACGGCATCTGGGAGGACGTCGACTGGCGCGACTACGGCGACATCGACGTGCTCGTGACCTCCGGGGCGACCCCCCGGGCCGTCGTGACGCCCGACGACACCCTCCACATCAACTACTGTCATTCCCCGCCCCGCTGGTTCTACGACCTCTACCACGAGCGCAAGGGGTCGGCCCTCGGACTGCTCGGCCGCCCGCTCCTGCGCTACCTCCGGACCCGCGATGCGGCGGTCGACCGCCGCGTCGACCACTACCTCGCCAACAGCCCGGTCATCGCGCGCCGCCTCTGGAAGTACTACGACCGCGAATCCGAGGTGCTCTACCCACCGGTGCCGCTGGAACGGTACCGGACGGACGGCGGGGCGCCGGTGGCACGGGAGCGCGGTAGCTCCCCCGACGACACCCACCCCTCGGCCGGGACGGATGGCAGCTACTACCTCCACCTCGGCCGGCTGGACGACGAGAAGGGCGTCGAGGCCGTCGTCGAAGCGTTCGCCGGCACCGACCGCCGGCTCCTGCTCGCGGGGCCGGAGGGTGACGTGGCCGCGCGCGTCCGCGAGCGGGTCAGTTCGCTCCCGAACGTCGACTACCGGGGCTTCGTCAGCGAGGACGAGAAGCGCGCGCTCCTCTCGACCTGTCGCGCGGTCGTGTTCAACGGCCATCGGGAGGATTTCGGCATCGTTCCGGTCGAGGCGAACGCCTCGGACAAGGCGTGTCTCGTCAACGAGACGGGCTTCCCCGGGATGCACGTCGACGAGGGCGAGAACGGCTACACCCACGACGGTACGCCAGCGGGCATCCGGACCGCCCTCGCGCGCTTCGAGCGCGACGGCCTCGCCGACGGCGACGCACGCGCGGCAGTCGAGGAGTTCTCCCGCGAGACGTTCGAGACACGGCTCCGCGAACTGGTCGCCGGGCATTACGCCGACTTCCAGGCCCGCTTCTGATGCCCAGTCTTCCCCGGGGCGGTCGCTGATGCACGTCGGCGTCCTCCAGGCGTACTTCGCGCGGCCAGAACCAGGCGGCGGCGAGCGCCACACGGAGCACCTCGCTCGCGCGCTCGGTGCGCGCGGTCACGACGTGACCGTCTTCACCGACGAGCCACGCGAGTGCCGCGACGGTATCGGCGACATCGACGTGCGGACCTACCCCTCACCACGCGACGTGAAGGCCAACCCCGTCACGGAACTCGGGCTCGCGCGCGCCGCCCGGGCCGACGCCGAGGCCTGCGACGCCCTCCTCCTGACCGACGAGAGTGCCACCCTCGGGGCCGCGTTCGACGTGCCGACGGCGATGGTCTTCCACCTCGTCTGGCACGGCTGGCTCGCCCGCGCCGGCGCGCGCGGTATCGTCGGCAAGCCCCAGGCGCTGGCCTACGCCGCGCTGGAGCGCCGCATCGCCCGCCACGCCGACCGTGTGGTCGCCATCTCCGACAACGTCCGCGAGGACATCGCGCGTGTCGGCCGGCTCGGGGGACCAGACCCGGCCGCGGACGGCCGGCTCGTCGACATCCCGAACGGCGTCGACACCGAGCGGTTCCACCCCGGCGCGGGCGGCGCCGGGGGCGACGACGAGAGGCCCGTCCGCATCCACTTCCAGGGCCGGCTCGTCGAGCAGAAGCGCCCGGGGCGGCTGGTGGATGCCGTCGCGCAGTCGGACGGCGACTGGCGGCTCACGGTCGGCGGCGATGGACCGCTGCGCGGGGAACTGGAGCGGCGCGTCCGGCGCGCCGGCATCGGCGACCGCGTCGAGTTCCTCGGCTACGTCCCCGACGCCGACCTCCCCGCGCGCTACGCCCGGAGCGACGTGTTCGTCCTGCCCTCCGCGTACGAGGGGATGCCGCTGACGGTGCTGGAGGCGCTCGCCTCGGGGACACCCGTGGTGGCCTCACCGCGCGCGGCGACGGACGTGGTCGACGACGCCGTGGGACAGGTGGTCGAGCCCACGCCCGAACGACTGGCGCTGACACTCGACGGCCTCGCGCGGGACCGCGACGCGGTCGACGCGATGGGCGAGCGGGCACGGGAGCGGGCGCTGGACTACGACTGGTCACGAGTCGCGGGAGAGTACGAGTCGCTGTTCGGCGAATTATCCAGCAGATAACCTCATAATCCCAGATTCATTCCCACAATTTCGGCAACTGAACACAAACCTCCGAGTTACGCGAAATCGTCGTACGTCGGCCGCTCCATATCGCCGGGGAAGCTCTCGAACGGGGCGGTCGTCTCGTCGCCGCTGGCCATGTCCTTGACTGTCACGTTGCCATCCTCCAGGTCGCGCTCGCCGACGACGACGACCGTCTCGGCGTTGATGGAGTCGGCATAGGAGAGCTGCGAGCCGAAGCCGCGGTCGTTGAGGTCCGTCTCGACGACGTGGGCCCGGTCGCGGAGGTCACGGGCCACGCGCAGGGCCTCGGGTCGGGTCTCGCCCACCGACAGCACGTAGTAGTCGGTCGAGACGGCCTCGTCCGGGTAGACGCCGGCGCGCTGACAGAGCAGGTGGAGCGTGGCGTGGCCGGGGGCGACGCCGACGGCGGGCGTGGGCTGGCCGCCGAACTCCTCGATGAGGTCGTCGTAGCGACCGCCGCCGAAGACGGAGCGCGAGACCTCGCCCGTCGAGTCGAAGCACTCGAAGACGACGCCGGTGTAGTAGTCCAGCCCGCGCGCGGTCGCGAGCGACACGTCGCAGAACTCGCGGACGCCGAAGTCCTCGGCGGCGTCGAGGACGGCACGCAGGTTGTCGACGGCGGCGTTGACGTCCTCGTTGCCGGCCTCGGCCACGGCCTCGAGGTCGTCGCCCGCCACGAGGTCGTCGAACGACTCGGCGTCGGCCCGCTCCATCCCCGCCGCCGCGAGCAGGTCGAGGTACTCGTCGTAGTCGACCTTCGCGCGCTTGTCGACCGCGCGGATGGCCGCGCGCGTGTCGACATCGGGCTCGAACGACTCCAGCAGGTTCCCGAGGATGTCGCGGTGCGAGACCCGGAACTCGAAGTCCTCGCCGGTCAGCCCGAGTTCGGTGAGCGAGTCGGCCGCGAACGCCAGCACCTCGGCGTCGGCCGTCGGCTCGTCGGTCCCGAAGATGTCGACGTTGGTCTGGTGGAACTCGCGGAAGCGACCCTGCTGGACCGCCTCGTACCGCCAGAACGGGCGGGTCGAGAACCACTTGATGGGCTTGCTCAGCTCCTGCCCCTTGTCGACGACCATGCGCGCGACCGTCGGCGTGAGCTCGGGCGTGAGCGTGACGTGGCGCCCGCCCTTGTCCTCGAAGGCGTACAGTTCGTCGACGATGTCGTCGCCGGATTTGTCGGCCCACATCTCGGCGGATTCGAGGCGGGGCGTGTCGATCTCACGGAACCCGTAGCGACGCGCGACATCCTCGACGGTGTCGACGACGGCGCGCCGGGCAGCCATCTCCGCGGGGAAGAAGTCGCGAAAGCCCTTCAGACGCTCGTACATGGCGCGCGGTTCGCCGGGCGCGGGTTGAAAGGTTACGGTCGGCGGGTGCCCATCCGGGCCCCCCAGGCCGACCCATCAGTACGACCGTTCGGCCACGACCGACCCCGAGTCGTCCCGGACGGTCACGGTGTCGCCGCCGTTGTTCCAGACCGCCCCGTCGCGCCCCCAGTAGACGTCGCTCGCGGTGTCGGAGCCGGAGCCGGTGTGGAGCGTCACTGTCTCGCCGGGCGCCAGCGTCACGTCGCCGAAGGTGTACGTCTTCCCGGCCTCGTCGCTGACGGTCCAGCCCGACAGCGACAGGTCGGAATCGCCGGTGTTCTCCAGAATGACGTACTCGTCGTCGAGGTTGTCGTTGTCGTTGCCCTCCGCGTCGGCGTGGATGGTGGTGACGGCGAGGCGGCCGTCCGTGGAGCCGCCATCGGCGGTCGCGGTCGCCGTTCCGGTCGGCGGCGACTCGGTGGCACACTCCCAGAGCCCCGTGCCCTCGTTCTGCGCGGTCGATTCGGCGTCGTAGAACGCCTCGCGGGCAGTGAACTGCGAGTCGTACACCCGGGCGTAGCCGCCCGAGACGAGGCCGTAGTTGACGTTCGAGCCGTCGTGGACGACGTACGAGAGGAGGCGGTCGTAGTAGCCACGGCGCCCCTCGTTCGCGTCGAAGTAGAGCGTGACCTCCTCGCCGGCGAGGGTCTCCTTCACGTAGCTGCTGGCCTGCTCGCCCCAGCGCCCGAGACAGGAGCGCCCGGCCTCCGTCTCGGGGACGCCCTCGAACTCGTCGGGCGAGTTGTCGGTGTGGACCTCGGGCGTGTCGACCCCGAGCAGCCGGACGGTGTCGGCGGTCCCGTTGTCGTACTCCACCTTCAGGGTGTCACCGTCGACGACCCGCGTGACGGTGACCGTGACGCTGCCGGTCGTGTCGGCGCCGTGGAGCGACGCTGCACCGGACTGCCCGTCGTCCGCGCCGCCGTCGCCCGGCGGGGCCGCGGGCTGTGAGGCCGTACATCCCGCCGTCAGCAGGAGCGTCGCGAGCAGGACCGCCACGAGCCGGGACCGTTCCATACCGGGCCCACGCGAGCACACGGCAAAGCGGTGGCGGCCGCGGCGGGACCCCGTGACCGGAGGGTCACCACCGACCCGCCCGCCCGTGGTTCCACCCTCAGCGGGAGCCGCGGCCACCCCGGAGATTATGTGCGTGCCACACATACGCACGACCGATGAGCGACGAGACAGAAGTGCGGGATATCCTGCTGTCCCATTCCGACCAGCAGCCGGTCCGCAACGTCTTCCAGGCGGTCACGGATGGCGGTGGCGACGCCGACCTCTCGGACCACATCGAGACGATGCGCGCGACCGACGGCGAGCTGGCACTCGTCGCCCAGGACGGTGCCGCCGATGTCTACGCTCGGTGGTCCGGGAGCCGGTTCGAACTGCTGACGGTCTGGCCCCCGTGGACCGTCACCGGCTACGACACGACCGACCGCGCCGGACTGGAGGACCGACTGGACGGACTGGTCGCTCTGCGGCCGATGGCCCACGACGGGACCCCCTTCGCCTCCCCCGGGACGCTGAACAGCCTGCGCGGGTTGACGTGGCCCTGAACGGTCGAACCGGCACGACCGGGACCGTACATCAGGGGTCGATTGTTCCACGATACCGCGACACACGCGTTCGGGAAGCCTTTTGTCGGGGCGACTGTTACCTGTTCTCGTATGCCAGCCGACCGGGCCCTCCTCGACCGTGCCATCGAGCACGGTGAGGAGGAGGGCGGCAGCGTCGAGTTCAAAGAACGGCTCACCCGGGCCGTCCACCTGACGGACGGCCGGCTCGAATCCCTCGCCGCGCAACTGCGCCACCGCGTCCTGAGCGGCGACGGCGAGGCCACCTACGTCGTCGGCGTCACGGACGACGGCGGCATCGCGGGCATCTCCTCCGACGCCTTCTCCGAGTCGATGGACGTGCTGAGCCTGCTGGCCGAGGAGGCCGGCGCGCACATCGACGACGTACAGACGTGGGGCGTCGGCGAGGATGGCGTCGACCCCTCAGCGAGCCGCGGCATCGTCGGCGTCGCCACCATCCGCGAGGGCGCCGTCCTCGACACGGACGACGAGCACATCGTCGTCGGGACGGCGGGCCACGTCGACCACGGGAAGTCGACGCTCGTCGGCTCGTTGGTCACGGGCGAACCGGACGATGGCGAGGGCGGCACCCGGGCCTTCCTCGACGTCCAGCCCCACGAGATGGAGCGTGGGCTCTCCGCGGACCTCTCGTACGGCGTCTACGGCTTCGACGACGAGGACGGCCCCGTCCGGATGGACAACCCCCACCGGAAGTCCGACCGCGCCGGCGTCGTCGAGGAGGCCGACCGGCTCGTGAGCTTCGTCGACACGGTGGGCCACGAGCCGTGGCTCCGCACCACCATCCGCGGCCTCGTCGGGCAGAAGCTCGACTACGGCCTGCTGGTCGTCGCGGCCGACGACGGCCCGACGAAGACCACCCGCGAGCACCTCGGCATCCTCCTGGCGACGGAGTTACCGACCATCGTCGCCATCACGAAGGCGGACATGGTGACCGACGACCGGCTGGCCGAGGTCGAGCGCGAGGTCGAGCGGCTCCTCCGGGGCGCCGACCGGACACCCCTCTCGGTCGCCCGGCACGGCGTCGAGGCCGCCATCGAGGAGATCTCCGAGACGGTCGTCCCCGTCGTCACGACGAGCGCCGTGACGATGGAGGGGCTGCAGGTGCTCGACGAGCTGTTCCACCGGCTCCCGAAGACCGAGAGCGGCGCCGCCGCCGAGCCGTTCCAGATGTACATCGACCGGAGCTACAACGTGAAAGGTGTCGGCGCGGTCGCCTCCGGCACCATCCGTTCGGGGACGGTCTCGGCGGGCGACGAGCTGCTGCTCGGCCCCATGCAGGACGGCTCCTTCCGGGAGGTGGAGGTCCGCTCCATCGAGATGCACTACCACCGCGTCGACGAGGCCACCGCGGGCCGCATCGTCGGCATCGCGCTCAAGAACGTCCGCGAGGCCGACATCGAGCGCGGGATGGTCCTCCTGCCGCGCTCGGCCGACCCGGAGCCGGTTCGCGAGTTCGAGGCCGAGGTGATGGTGCTCAACCACCCCACACGCATCGACGAGGGGTACGAGCCCGTCGTCCACCTGGAGACGGTGAGCGAGGCCGCCGCCATCTACCCCGAGGGCGGCCAGTTGCTCCCCGGGGACACGGGCCGCGCACGCCTCCGGTTCAAGTTCCACCCCTACCTCGTCGAGGAGGGCCAGCGCTTCGTCTTCCGCGAGGGCCAGTCGAAGGGCGTCGGCACCGTCACCGACATCCATCCGGACGAGTAGCGCCCGCTCGGACGGGCGACGGACCGGCGCGCCCCACGGCAACCGTCTTGTCGCTCCCGCGCCTACCCGTGGGCGTGTCTCGTCGCGGTCCCCGCCCCCCGTCGGAGGACACCCCGGCCGTACGGCGCTCGTCGGCCCCGTTCGATCCGGGGCCCGGCCTCCGGCTCCTGATGGCCGTCGTCGGCGTCGTCGTGCTGGTACTCTACGCCGCCGCGGCGTTCGTCGTCTACCGGGGGCTGCTCTACCTCTGGGCGCGACGTCCGGACCCCGTGACGACGGTCGCGGTCGTTCTCGGCCTCGCGCTCGCGTTCGGCTACGCCAGCTACCGGGGCGGCCTGGTGTCGCTCCGGCGTGAGCTCGAACCCACGGAGATTCCGCGGCCCCGTGCCCCGGAGCTCTACGACCGCGTCGGCGCGATGGCCGAGGAGATGGGTATCGCCCCGCCCACGCTGGCCGTCGGGCAGCTGGGGACGCCGAACGCGCTGGCACTCGGTGGGCCCCGCGACGGCCTCCTCGTCATCGACCCGTCGCTGTTCCGGCTGCTCGATGGCCCCCAGCTGGAGACCATCCTCGCACACGAACTGGCACACCTCGAGAACCGGGACGGGCTGGTGAAGACGCTCGGGAGCAGCGTCGTCCGCACCGTGACCGGGCTCGTGACGCTGGCGCTGCTCCCGGTCATCATCCTCACGGTCGGCGTCGCCCGCGCGGTCGCCTATCTCCGCGGTGACTCCCCCCGCGAGATCACCGAGGCCACCACGGCGGCGCACGCGTACGCGACCGCGGGCGTGGTGGTCGTCCTGTTCGTGTTCACGCTCGCGCTCCGAGCCTACTCCCGACGGCGGGAGCTCGCGGCCGACGACCGCGCCGTCGAGGTGACCGGCCGGCCCATGGCACTCGCCGGCGCGCTCGCCCGCATCGACCGCGCGGCGCGCCCACCCAGCGGCCTCCTCTCGGACCTCGTGGTCCACGGTGACGAGGAGGGAACGCTCACGCGCCTGCTGGCGACCCACCCGAAGATGGAGGAGCGCATCGAGCGACTCGTCGGCCGGCAGGAACGCGAGGCGACCGTCTCGGGCGAGGCCCGCGCTCGCGGGGGGCAGGGCGTTCGTATCGACGTGAAGTAACGCTCCGGCGAGGATGGTGCCCCCGGTTCGGTGGGGAGAGGGAACGTAGTTGGAGGGAGGTGTAGTCAATATCTCCCTGGAAGAAACCACCTCGGAAGCCCCTGACCGCTCGACCGGCCGGGCCTCGCTGCGCTCCTCACGTCGCTCCCTTCGGTCGCTCGTTGCGGTGCTTGCGTCGGCCGGGCCGGGTCGAGGCGGCCAGCCCCTTCCATTCCCACCCGAGATTGTCCGTTCCACGGAGCGCACCCACCGAGCTAGCATGGTGTGGACGCGACCTCGGACAGCCACAGGGCGGGACTGAAAGGGGCCGCGGGCTGAGCGGTCCCCCGGCGAAGTAAGGACCGCAGGGCTCCTCTGGAGCCCGAGGACCGCAGCGAGCCGCGGGGGTGAGCGCCCACGGCGCGAACCAGGGAAGTCGCAGCCCGCGCAGCCCGAAGGGCGAGCAGGAACGTCTTCCCGTGCCCTCAGCCCGCGGGGGCTTTCAACAGCCCTCTGTCGGCGCTGTCGGCTCAGTTCACACTAGCTATCAATGGTAACCACGAACGACCAGCCTACCGACAGGCAACCGGCACCCGGGCTTTATCGCCCCGGCCGCCCGACCGCCGACCATGCCGAAGGACATCGTCCACACCGACGAGGCCCCCGAAGCGGTGGGCGCCTACAGCCAGGCGACGACGAACGGCGACCTCGTGTTCACAGCCGGGCAGATCCCGCTCACGCCCGACGGGGAACTGCTCGGCGACGCGCCGGTCAGCGAGCAGACCGAGCAGGCACTGGACAACCTCGTGGCCGTGCTCGACGAGGCCGGCGCCGGGGTCTCGGACGTGCTGAAGACGACCGTCTTCCTCGCGGACATCGACGACTTCGAGGCGATGAACGAGACGTACGCCACCTACTTCCGCGAGGAGCCGCCGGCGCGGTCGGCCGTGCAGGCCGGCGCGCTCCCGAAGGGCGTCGCCGTCGAGATCGAGGCCGTCGCGGTCGTCGAATGAGGCCCCGGCGGAAGTCGGCGCTCCTGTGGGGCGCCGTCGGCGCGCTCGCCTTCCTCGCGGGCGTACAGGCGCTCCAGCTGCTGACGAGCGCGACGGTCACGCTGCCCGTCGCACTGGGGATCGCAGCGCTCGTCGGCGTCGGCGCCGGCGGTACGGCCTACTGGCTGGAACGACGGGTCGGACCCGCGTTCGAGGTCCCGGAAACCGACGGAACGGAGTCGACCGGGAAGAAGGAACAACCTTAAGCGGCGCAACGGGTTAGCGTCGTTCGAGCCGGGATGGCCGAGTGGTAAGGCGCACGCCTGGAAAGCGTGTTCCCTCTGGGATCCAGGGTTCAAATCCCTGTCCCGGCGCTTCTCAGATTACCACCTCCTCTAGACAGATATACAGGATACTATTCTTTTCTGAGCAGGTATCTGCGATAGCTCGTACGTCCGGGTAGCGCCGCACCTATACAGTCACCCGTCGACGGGGCGTGTATGACACGGCGGGCAAACTACGCGCTGGTGAACTTCATGGAACTGCTCAGCGAGGACGCGGACGACCTCGACACGCCGTGGGCGGAGTTCGTCGGCGACCGGACCGAGGCACACGCGTTCGAGATTCCCGCGGACGACCCGACGGAGGGGTTCGTCCAGCTCCAGGCGTACGACGTGAGCGAGTTCGGCCACGAGATCGTCGTGAACGGCGAACCGCTCTCCGGGTTCGACATCCCCCCGGCGCCGGGCTGGCAGTGCTGGATGGACTCCATCACCGGCACCGACCTCGTCGGCGGGGAGAACACGCTCCGGGTCCGGCGCGACGCGGCCACCGACGACGCGTTCGTCATCGGGACCGCGACGGTCCACTGGAAGGAGCCGGTCGAGTAGCCGACGGGCGCGACCCGCATCGTCGACACATATAAACCCCGGCAACAAGTTCCGTCTCTCGACGCGTATCGTTGGGAGCCGTTCACACGGTATTCGCCGCCGCTCGGCTGTCATCGCATGGTTTGCGGTCGAGAATGTCGCCAGGGTCAGCGACGCCCTCGGGGCCCGCGAACGCCACTTTTATATAGAACTGCTCGCAATCTTTCGCTGACTATGAGCCAACAGCGAATGCAGGGCCAGCCGATGATCATCCTGGGGGAGGACTCCCAGCGGATGAAGGACAAGGACGCCCAGAGCCACAACATCGAGGCGGCTCGTGCGGTCGCGGAGTCCGTACGGACCACCCTCGGCCCGAAGGGGATGGACAAGATGCTCGTCTCCTCGATGGGTGACGTCACCATCACGAACGACGGCGTCACCATCCTGCAGGAGATGGACATCGACAACCCCACGGCGTCGATGATCGTCGAGGTCGCGGAGACACAGGAGGACGAGGCCGGCGACGGCACCACCACCGCCGTCGCGACCGCTGGCGAACTCCTCAAGAACGCCGAGGACCTCCTCGAGCAGGACATCCACCCGTCGGCCATCATCCGTGGCTTCCACCTCGCCAGCGAGGAGGCCCGGAGTCTGGTCGACGACATCGCCACCGAGGTCGAACCCGACGACATCGACCTCCTGAAGAAGCTCGCCGAGACGTCGATGACGGGCAAGGGCGCCGAGCAGAACAAGGACCTGCTCGCCCAGCTCATCGTCGACGCCGTGCAGGCCGTCTCCGTCGAGACGGACGACGGCGGCACCGTCGTCGACCTCGAGTTCGTCAACATCGAGACCCAGACCGGCCGCTCGGTCGGCGAGTCCGAGCTGCTCCACGGCGCCGCCATCGACAAGGACCCGGCCCACCCGGACATGCCGAGCGAGGTCGACGACGCCGATGTCCTCCTCGTCAACGAGCCCATCGAGGTCGAGGAGCCCGACGGCGACGCGCAGGTCAACCTCTCCAGCCCGGACCAGCTCCAGGACTTCCTCGACCAGGAGGAGGAGCGCCTCAAGCAGAAGGTCCAGCAGATCGCCGACTCCGGCGCGGACGTCGTCTTCTGTCAGAAGGGTATCGACGACCTCGCCCAGCACTACCTCGCGAAGGAGGGCATCCTCGCGGCCCGCCGTGTGAAGAAGTCCGACCTGAAGTTCCTGAAGGAGGTCACGGGCGCCAACGTCGTCTCCGACCTCGACGACTTCGACGCGAGCGACCTCGGCCGTGCCGATGTCTCCCGTGACGACGCCGACGACATGTTCCTCGTCGAGGGCGACGAGGACGCCCACGGCGTCACGCTCATCATCCGGGGCTCCACCGACCACGTCGTCGACGAGACCGAGCGCGGCATCGGTGACGCGCTCGACGTCGTCGCGACCACCGTGGCGGACGGCCGCGTCCTCGCCGGCGGCGGTGCCGCCGAGGTCGAGATCGCTAGCCGCCTGCGTGACTTCGCCGACTCCGTCGAGGGCCGCGAGCAGATGGCCGTCGAGGCGTTCGCCGACGCGCTCGAACTCGTTCCCCGCGTCCTCGCGGAGAACGCCGGCCTCGACTCCATCGACACGCTGGTCGACCTGCGTGCCGCGCACGCCGACGGTGACGCCCACGCCGGGCTCAACGTCTTCAGCGGTGACGTGGTCAACACCTACGACGCCGGCGTCGTCGAGCCGGCCCACGCCAAGGAGCAGGCGCTCTCCAGCGCCACGGAGGCCGCCACGCTCGTGCTGAAGATCGACGACATCATCGCTGCCGGTGACCTGTCCACCGAGGGCGAGGAAGAGGCGGGCGGCCCCGGTGGCGGCATGGGCGGCGGCATGGGCGGTATGGGCGGTGGCATGGGCGGCATGATGTAGAGCTTTTTTCGGCTGCGGGTGACCTCGCCGGCCGGCCTGCGGCCGGCCGTCTTCGGTCACCGCTTGCCGAAAAAACGTTCAGAAAAAAGCTCGTCCTCGGCATCGGGTTCGCCGGCCTTCGGCCGGCTCACCGCTCGCCTCGGACGAGTGAACCGCGCGCCTTCGGCGCGCGGATGCAGTCCACCGACCGCTCCCTGAACCGCCAACGGCAGCCCATATTTATTCTAATCGCCATTTTCAACCTATGCTCATAGACCAGTCATAAGAACAGCACCATCATCCCCTATTTCCAGATTTATCACACCTTATCCCAGATACGGCCGTCATATTGATACGGTCACCACGACTACCCCCACGCATGAGTACCGTCACCGACGCGATTCCGTGGGGCTATCTGGCGGCCGCCGCCGTCGTCCTGCTGCTGGGCGTCGGCGTCGGCCTGGTCGGACTGTGGCAGGTCGTGGTGACGCTGACCGGCGGAACCACGTTGCTGGCGCTGCTGGAGACCGCACTGCCGTATCTCGTCGCGCTGGTGGTCCTCGCACTGCTCGAGGTCGGCATCGTCGTGGCGGCACTGGTGAAGGTGGCCCGGGAGGTGTCGCTGGACGACATCGACAGCGACCAGCTCCGGTCGCTGGTCGGCCGGGCCCGACGGCGGTTCTCGGTGTAGTCGCAGGCCGGGGCTCGCGGACTCCTGCCGAGTCCGACACCCTGAAGCGCCCCGCAGGGCGACTCGGGGTATGGACTACCACGAGGCGGCGAACTTCCTGTTCGACCTCCGCCGGTACTCGCCCCGGACCGGCGTGGCGTCCACGGAGCGCCTCCTCGAACACCTGGGCGACCCCCACGAGGACCTCGTCCCCGTGCAGGTGGCCGGCTCGAACGGGAAGGGCTCGACCGCGCGGATGGTCGAGTGCTCGCTCCGCGAGGCCGGCCTCGACGTGGGGCTGTACACCTCCCCGCATCTGGACGACCTCCGCGAGCGGATCCTCGTGAACGACCGCCAGGTCACGAAGGGTGCCGTCTGCGAGTTCGTCGACGCCGCCGAGGACCACATCGTCGAGCGGGCGGGCGCGGGCGAGTCGCCGACGTTCTTCGAGACGGTCACCGCGATGGCGCTGTGGGCGTTCGACCGCGCCGACGTCGATGTCGCCGTCCTCGAGGTCGGCATCGGGGGCAAGCACGACGCCACGAGCGTCGTCGACCCGGTGGCGAGCGCCGTGACGAGCGTCACGCTCGAACACGCCGACGTGCTGGGCGACACGGTCCCCGAGATCGCCCGGGACAAGGCCCACGTCGCGCCGGCCGACCGACCGCTCGTCACGGGGGCGACAGGCGGCGGACTGGCGG
>Ga0207757_100397_pt1 | contig 29757 bp, 26 predicted proteins | sample A23P3SouthBayCA_2_FD_187752 | JGI IMG/M metagenome (GOLD analysis project Ga0207757, IMG submission 187752) | Aerobic enrichment media microbial communities from Eden Landing Ponds, California, USA - A23 P3 (2) (SPAdes) | ecosystem: Environmental > Aquatic > Marine > Unclassified | place...
GAGCCACATCGCCCGCGCCATCGGGAGCCCCTCGTCGTGGGCCTCACGAGCCAGCGCGTACAGGTACGGCACCAGCCGGTTCCGCAGTCGGAGGAACTTCTTCGCGGCTGCCTCGGCGGGCGGCGAGTACTCCCACGGCAGCCGGTCGCCGTGATACGAACGCTCGCTCGCGGTTGGCACCGCTTCGAGTGAACGGCGCGTCCTCGAAGTCTCACGCCAGCTCCTCCCGCCAGTCGAGGGCAGCGACATCACTGGCGTGGGTCGCCTCGAGACGGTCGGGCACCGCCGCCACGAGGTCCGCGTAGAACTCCGGCTGTGTGTCGGCCAGGTCCGTGACGGCGTCGACGATCCGCTCGAAGCGGTCACCATCCAGCCAGGTCTCGCGCCAGACGGCGTGGACCGTCGCCGCCAGGACCGCCGCGACGCGCGCGACGGCGTCCTCGTGGTCCGTTCCGGGGGGCTCCTCGCCAGCCGCGCGCAGTAGCGTGATTGCGAGCCGGACCCGACGGTCCAGCGGGTCGCCATCCCCAGCGTGGGGGTCGGCGTACGTGTCGACGAATCCGGGCAGGGCCGCCGTGGGCAGGGTCTCGATGGTCCGCTCGACGAGGGACGGGTACCACCGCTGTGCGACCGCCGGGGGTCGGGCCCGGACCTGGTCGAGTGCCATCACGAGCATCTCGTCCCCCTGGTCTGCCTCGACGACTCGCGAGAGCAACAGGTCGACCCAGCCGGCACACGCCCGCGGGTCGGGGTGGTACTTCGCGACATCGGGCAGCGCCGAGGCGTGGGCGAACGGGTAGAGTGGGACCCCCTCGTCGTCGACGTGGTCGGTCGCGTCGTCGACCAGCTCGCCGACGAGCTCGACCCACCCGGGAATCTCGGCGGGGTCCGGGTAGGCGCCCGCCAGTCCGCTGAGGACATCCGCGTAGACGTGCGCGAGGAACAGTCCGGGACGGTCGTCGTGGATATCACGCCGTGCGGTCCGGACGGTCCGTTCCTGAAGGGTCTCGACCCAGCCGGCGACCTCGGACGGGTCCGGGCTGTGCTGTGAGAGCCGCGAGATGGCGATCCCGTACGCGCCGGTGAGGAAGAGGGCGGGACCGCCCCGGAACCCGCCCTCGACGCCCGTCTCGAGCATCCGCTGCTCGAACTCGTCGACCCAGTCCGCGACCGGGTCCGGGTCCGGGTTCGAGGTGGCGAGTTTCAGCAGCGCCATCGGGTAGACGTTCTGGAGGAACTGGACACGGTCGGCGCCGTGTGACTCCGAGCGGGCGGTCTCCCGGGCCCGCCGTTCGAACACGTCGATCCAGGCGGCTGCCGCCCCGGGGTCCGGGTAGTGCGCTGCCAGCCCCGCGAGCGACCCGGCGTACGTGTTCTCGAGGAACCGGCTGGCCGCCACGTCGAGGCGGTCGTCGGTCGCAGTCGTCACCGCCCGCCGGTCGAACGCCGCCACCCAGTCGGCCACGTCTGACGGGTCCGGTTCCTCGTTCGCCAGGAGCGACAGCGTCGCCGAGTAGAGCTCCACGAGTGCGAGTTCCCCCTCGACGCCGGCGTCGCCGGCGACGGCAGCATCGACGGCCCGGGCCTCGAGGTCGTCGACCCACGCCGCGGCGTCGCCGGGTTCGTCGTAGTACTCCGGAAGGGACGACAGGACCGTTCCGTAGGCAGTCGCCAGGAAGGCCGCCGCGTCAGTTCCGTGGACCTCGCCGGTGGCGAGTTCGGTCACGCGGTCGGACAGCGACTCGACCCAGCTGCCGACCCGGTCCGGCGCCGGATAGTCCCGGGTCAGGTCCGACAGCGCTCCCGCGAACACCAGCAGGAGGAACGTCGCGGGCTCCTCGTCGTGGACATCGCTCCCGGCGCTGTCGACGGTCCGGTCGAGATATCGGTCCCGCCAGCCGACGACCGTCGACGGGTCCGGATGAGACTGGGCGAGCGTCGACAGCGTCGTGCCGTAGAAGTCCGCCAGGACGGCTCCGGAGTCCTCGATACCGTCGCTGGTGGCGGTTTCGAGCGCCATCGCTTCGACCGTCTCGACCCACCCGTCGACGGTCCCCGGGTCCGGGTAGTGGTCCGAGAGCTTGGCCAGGGTCATCGCGTACGTCGTCGCGAGGAACCGCTCGGGCCTCCGACCGTGGTCCGCTCCGTGGGCCGTCTCGACCGTCCGCCGCCTGATGTCCTCGACCCAGCCGCGTATCTCCGAGGGCTCCGACCGCCACTGGGCCAGTTTCGAGAACGACATCGCGTAGACGTTCTCCAGGAACCGTGCGGGGTCGTTCCCGTGGGCGTCGGCGTGGGCGGCGTCCAGCGCCAGCCGCTCGACGGCGTCGAGGGCGTCGGCGACCGCCTCCGGCTCCGGTTCGTCCGCTGCCAGCCCCGACAGCGCCATCGAGTAGAGGTTCTCCAGGAAACTCGCCGGGTCCGCCCCGCGGGCCCGCTCGTACTCGGCGGCGACCCGCCTGGCGACATCGTCGAGCGCCGCCATCTGCTCCGCCCCGGCGAACTCGTGGTGATTCAGGTAGAGGCTCCCGAACAGGTTGGTCGAGAGGGTCTCGACGCTCACGCGCGAGGGGTCGACGTCCAGGTCCCCCTCGTCGAAGTCGGCCCGTTCGAGGAGCCGTTCCCGCCCGGCGCTGGTGCCGCTGACGACCCGTTCGACGTGCTCCCGGAGGTGCCAGGCAGCGACCGGCACCTGGTTGCGTACCAATTCGTCGAGACACTCCACGTACACCGCCGCCGGCACGTCATCGTCGGCCACCCGGGCCAGCAGTCTGTGGGCCTCTTCGGCAACGGTCCGCGCGAGGTCGTCGTCGCCGCTCTCGCGGCTGTGGCCGAACGCCTCTCCGAGGTGCTCGGCGAGTCCGACGTACCGGTCGGGGTTCCCGGCGTCCGCGACGGCGTCCAGATACTCGTCCAGCGTGCGGTCGGTGATCTCCCCCTCGAGGAAGCCGACCCTGAACACGATGTCGGCGTAGATGTCCGGCGAGACCTGCCAGATGTCGTCGTCATCGAGCGGAATCGGCCCGGCGTCCGCGTCGACGGGGTCGGGCTCGAGGAACCGGCCCCCACCGGACATCTCCCCGGCACGGTCGGCAGCCGCCCGGACATCACCGCCGAGGTACCCCGACAGGTACCGCGCACAGAGCCCCAGGTCACGGCGGTCGACCGTCTGTCCGAGGGCTGCCGCGAGTTCGTCGGTCCGCACCCGACGGACCGCCGACGTGATCTCGAAGGCGCTCCCGCCGATCGCTCGCCCGTCGACGACGATCGCCTCCCGGCTGAACAGCGAGTCGATGTCGCTCCAGATCAGCTCGTCCTGCGAGTCGATGCGCCCGAGCTGTGTCCCGTCGGTCAGCGCGAAGCGGGCGGCGATCTTCGCGATCTCTGGGTTCCCGTCGGCCACCCTGGTCGCCTCCCGGACGATGTCGGCCCGGTCGCCCTGGTAGTCGAACCGATCGAGCGTCCACGCGACGACCGCCTCGATGTCCTCGTTCGAGAGCCGGTCGAAGCGGATCTCCTCGTGGTCCCGCCAGACGGCCTTCCGGTAGCGGTCGTCGAGGTCGTTGCTCAGCGAGTCCAGCGACCGGTAGAGTTCGTCTCGACACTCGAGGATGACCGTCGAACAGTGCCCCCGGTCCAGCCAGCGGAGCACCGCCTGGAAGCCACCCGGCCCGTTGATCGCGGTCTCGTCGGTCAGGCCACGCTTGTAGGCCGTGAACACGACCGTCTCCTCGCCGGTGGCCGTGAGGCTGTACTCGAGGGCGTCCCGGGAGCTGGTGTTGAAGTTCGGAAGCCGCACGTCGTACTCCGGCGCCAGCGCCTCGCAGGCCAGGTGGGCCGCCGTGGTCTTGCCTGTCCCGTGGCTTCCGCGCAGGACCACCAGGTCGGCACCCTCCTCGACCAGCTCGACCAGCCGGTCGTCCTCGTCGCCGTGGTAGGGCGGCACCTCGTCGACCGTGCCCACCTGGAGGACGTTGTCACGCTCCTCGTCCCGAACGGTCTCGCGGAGGTCCTCGATGTCGTCGGTGGCGCCGGCGATGCTCCCGGCGACGAAATCCGCGAATTCGTCGGGAGCGATGGTCGCCTCGGCCAGCCGCCCGGAGAGGTCCTCGAAGGCCCGCAGGTCCTCCTGGTGGGATTCGACGGCTGCCTCGACCTCGTCGAGGCGCCGGTCGACGGCCCCGCCACGGGATGACTCGCTCAGGGCGAGGAGCCGTTCGGCCGTATCGCCCCGGACGAGTCGCCGGAAGTTCCCGACGGTCCGTGGGGGGAGCCCGAGTTCGGCCTCGAGGCTCGCCCGCGCCGGGGGCGTCATCTCGTCCCCGAGCAACGCATCGAACGCGTCGGCACGCGAGAGGTCGTCGTCATCCTGGAGACGCAGGTACAGCGCCAGCGACCCTCCGGCGACCAGTGCGCTCGGCGCCGCCCCAGCGCCGAGCCCCAGCGTCGACGCCACGGGGACGGCGGTTCCCGATGACCCCGCTATGGCGGAGGCGTCCGTCGCCAGGTCGGCCAGCGTCTCCCGAGAGAACAGCCCGGAACAGGCCTCCTTCGTCTCGGCGAGGAACTGGGTGATGCCGACGTTCCCGAGGACCCCCTCGAAGGCGTTGCGCACGCCTCCCGGGAGGAGTGCCTCGCCGTCTGCCCCCAGTCGGTCCGAGAGATACACCACGAGCGCCGGTACCAGCGTCTCGCCGTACGCCTCGACGCCGAGCGCCTCGCGGAGCGCCGGACTGTCGAACTCGTACTCGGGAACCAGGAAGAGTTCGTCCATCGCCGCCCGCACCTCGGCCGGCGTGAGCGAGGCGTCGGCCTCCGTCCGACAGACCGACAGGCAGCACCCCACCACCTGGTCACGGTCAGCGTCGTCCTCGGGACTGTACCGGAGGAGGTAGCCCCGGTCGAAGCCGCCGAGGATGCCGCCATCGAGACCCGTCTCGGGACTCTCCAGCAGCCAGTCGATGTCGTACGGACGGGTGACCAGGCAGACGCCACCCGGGCGGTCCTCCGCGAGCCACGCCTCGAACGCGTGCCGGTCCTCGGCCGGGGCGTGCTGGTAGGCCGAATAGAAGTCGTCGACGACGACGAACTCCCCGGGAGGCGACTCAACCGCCGTTCCGAGGTCGTCGACGACGGAGACCCGCCGTTCGGCCGCCCTGAAGCAGTGGCTCTTGCCGACGTACGCCGCCCCGATCAGAAGGGTGTCCCGCCCCGCGAGCTCACCCACCTCGATGCCGTCGGGTGTTCGCTCGAATAACTCCATCGTGATGCTCATCACTTTCGAGGCAGCCGTACTGAATATTATCCCGGTCCGGACGGAACTGTCCAGATTCGAAGTTCCGGGCAGCAGGTTCCCCGAGAACGGAGCGGAGGCTCCCGTCCTGTCCCTGCCGGCAGTTCTCCGGAGCGGCGTCGGTCGGGAGTCTACAGTCCCTCCGGGGGCTGCCGTGGCGTCGTCTCCATGTGGACGGGCCAATTCATCTCACCGCGGCCTCCACCGATACTGCACATCCGAAGTCGAACGCCGCCTCACTCGGCGGATTCGTCGAAGCGGCGACCTCGCTAAAAACACGTGAATGCCGAGTACGAGCCTGCCGTCGACGGCGACCAGAACGGGGGTCCACGCGAACGTCCCACCTCAACGAGGCGAACGACGAAGCCGTGAGCGGGTAGGGTAGTTTACACGAGTCCGAACAGATCGGCGACCTCCTCGGCGAACTCGGCGATCGTCCACTTGACCTGGTTGACCGTCCCGATGCCCTCGATGGAGATGTCGTCATCGACCAGCGCGTCCCGGAACGCCCGGGCGGGGCGGTCGGCGGCCTCGATACGCTCGACGGTCTCGCGGTCGGTCTCCATGCGGATCGTCGCGTCGTCGCGGGGGCCCCGCTGGAACGACCCGATCCGGGTCTGTCCGTCGGTCACGAACGAGAACTCCGCCACCCCCTCCGCGGCGGTCACGCGCAGGTTCACCTGCTCGCTCGCCAGTTGCTCCTGCGCGGCGCCGAGCTCGGCCCCGGCGATGGCGCCGTTGTATCGCTCGATGTACGAGGCGAGTCGCTCGTACAGCTCCAGCACCCACACCGGCTCGACCGGAGCCATGGCCCCCGTGGGCGGCAGGTCGGGCGGGGCGACCGACGACGCCTCACCGTCGGGGGGGGCGTCGGACGAATCCGACGACGACTCCCCGCCCCCGGAGGTCGACTCGTCGTTCGTGGTCGCCGACACCCCGCTGTCGATGAGCACCGTCGACGCTCCGGAGACGATGGTGTTCGGGGGGCCGTTCTCCGCGATGGTGTCGCCGACACGCACCGCGGGATAGCCGTTTATCAGGACCGTGGTACTGCCGGTCACGACCGAGCCACCGACGTGGGGGACCGGGCCGGCCGACAGCGGACAGCTGTGGACATCGGCACCGGCCCGCCACGCCGGGAGGCCACCGATGAGCACGTTCGGACTCCCGACGCCGTTCAGCGGTGTCCCGTGAGCGGTCATGTCGCCGACTCTGACTCCAGGGGGCATGGTCAGTTGATCTGGACGAGCGAGCCCTGCAGCGTGAGGAGGCCCGCCGAGGTGGTCGTGAGCTGGGCGTCCGCCGAGATGTCGATGTTCGGCGCGTCCAGCGATATCCTCGTCGGACTCTCGATGACGACTTCCCCCTGCTGGTTGCACTCGACTCGGCACGACGACTGCGCCGACTCCGATGCGGCGCTGGCGTCGCTGCGCTGCTGTTCCGCCTCGAGCGCCGATGCAAGCGTCGACTGTAGGTCCTGTAGCGCCTCGCCCGCGCCCTCGATGTCTTCGGGGCCCTCACCGGGGACCCGCAGTCCGCCCTCGGCGTCGAGCCGGTACACGGACCCCGACGCCGGATGCTCCAGCCGTAACTCCTCGGCCTCGTCGTCGATATCGATCTGCCACCCGATATCTTCGGGGCTCCCCCCATCTACTGACATGCGTGGCTGTTTGGTAGGTGGTATCAAGAAACTCATGGTGCCGTACGGGAGGCGCCGGCCACGTCACTCCGGGACAACCCCCAGGTCGCTGCCGAGAGGCGCTCACTCGACGGTGGTACAGTCCAGGTCCGGGACGGTGATGGGCTCGACATCCCCCCACGATCGGTAGTCGACGACGGTCGCCCCCGTCTCCAGTCGGCGCGGGTACCGCGTCTCGGCGTCCACGTAGTACGTCATCTGGCCGTGAGATTCAGCGCCCGTCCGGGGCTGGGACCCGCCACTGGCCGGAGTCCGGGGCTGGTTCTCATCCGAGCCGGGGCCGTCGGCGGGTCCGGAGGGAGTCCCTGCCGCAACGTCGGCCGCGGGAACGGTGAGGACGAGCATCTCCCGGCCATCGAGCGACGTGGTCTCCGTCACCTCCAGCTCGGGCGTCCCGGTGTCGCCCCCGGGCTGCTCGGCGACCGAGGCCAGGGCTTCCGTCCCGGAATCCACGTCCGGATATCTGGTACAATCCCCGTCGACGACCACGTACCCGTTCCCGTCGACGATGTAGGACTCGACGGCCGGCTCGGCGCCGTTCTCCGGGAGCCGGAGGTAGCGGTCGTCGCCGTCGAACCGCGCGACCGTGAGCGGCGCTCCGTCGCCCGGTCGGGTCACCCGCATCCGGTACGCGTCGCCGAAGCGGAAGGCGCCGGGGTAGTCGGTTCTGTCGCCCGGGGACAGGTCGTCGAGCGGTGCCCCCCCGCCCAGTTCGAGTTGTCCGCACCCGGCGACCGAGGTCGAGACTGCAGAGGCCGAGAGCGCCTGCAGGAACCGGCGCCGGTCGGCTACAGCCGTGCCAGCGATACCAGCGGACCCCGCGTCGGTGGCGCGTGAACTGGTCGGCTCTACGTCCGCCTCGGCAGGTGGCGGCTCGGAAGCCGGGGGCTCACCATCCGTCGGCGCTACGTCGGTCGATTCGCGGGGGTTCGGACACATATCGTGTTCGGGCAAGGTACTGGCCAGCGGTCCCCGGCCACGACGCACGTGGCCGGGCGCGGTGTGGGGCACGTTCACTCACCCAGTGACATAAATCCCGGCGCGGAACCGGCACCGATGAGAAGCCGTCACGCCTCACTCGCGGACAGGGGGAGCGAGGAGGTAGGCCGCAGGACGGTGTGGACCGGATATCACCCACCACTATGCCGGCCCGCCCCGGAGGGGCGGGTATGACAGGCACGCCGGACGACGAGTTCCAGCGACTGTTGCTCAGACGCCGGGCCGTGCTGCGGGCGGTCGTCGACGGGGTCGGCGACAAGCGTGACCTCGTCGAGCGACTCGAGATACCCCGGTCGACGCTCGACGACGTGATGCGCGAACTCGCCGAGGCCGGCCTCGTCAGCTACGACGACGGCCGCTGGCGACCGACGTCCGTCGGCCGAACGGCGCAGGCGATCCACGCGGACTACACCGAACGGGTCAGTGGCGTCGCCGACGCGGCCTCGGTACTCGGGGCCGTCCCGGATATCGACATCGGCCGGGCGATGCTCGATGGCTGTACGGTTCACGAGCCTGGCAATATTCTGCCGGATCGGGCCGTGACGACCTTCGTCGAGCAGGTCCGCGCCGCCGACGAACTCCACGGGCTCGTCCCCCAGGCGCTGGCCGGTCACGTCCCGTCGGTTCACGAAGAGGTGACTGCCGACCAGTCGATGGAGGTCGAACTCGTCTTCGAGCCGGCCGTTTTCGACCAGTTGTTCGACGTGTACGCGGCGGAGATGACCCGGGCACTCGAGACGGACCGAATCGGCTTATATCGGACGCCTTTACCACACCCCTATGGGCTGTGGGTTGCCGACGACGCCCACGCCGGCGTGGTTATCTACGGCGGCGGGGGCATCCGGGGCATCATGGTGAACGACACCGACGCCGCCGTCGAGTGGGCCACCGAGAGATACCGGCGAGCGAGCGCCGAGGCCGAGCCGATTACGCTCGCGAGCGTCGAATCCTGAGGCCTCGGCAGCTGGGCGAGCGACGCGCCGGCGGCACGGCGTGCCCGCGCCCACCCCCGTGCGACGTTCGACCAGGGGTAGTCGTAATTCGCACGGAGCGAGGCAGCCGCTCGGAACGGGAATACAGAGTAATGCTGCCGGCGCGTGCCCGTTCGGGTGGCCCTCCAAGCACTCACCGCGTCGCGGTCCCACGTTTCTGCGGGCCGGTCAGATCGCGTCGGCCTCCGCCAGCGCGTAGGCGACGAGGTGGCGATACACCCGCTCCTGGCGAGTGGTCGGCTCGTCGAGCTCCATCCGTTCGAGATACGGCCGCGCGGCCTCGGGAACGAGCAGGCCCTTCCCGACCGACCCCAGCGCATCCGCCACGGACGACCTCGAACCGAGCGCGGACGGCAGCGACTTGAGCGCCGACGGCACCGCCCCGACTGATGACGGCAGCCCGCTCACCTGCCGCTGGAGCGTCTGGAGTCCCCGAGCGAGGGCCTGCTCCTCCTCGGTCAGCGCCGTCCCGAGCGGGAACCGTGGCAGGTGGTCGTCGTACGGTTCCAGCGCGGACTCGATGATCTCCGGGTAGTTGTCGCGATAGGCGGGCGGGATGGACCAGTCCTCCGGGAGCTTCCCCGCGTCCTTCGCCTGCTCGACGAGGTCGGCCTGGAAGCGCGAATCCGCCACCTTCACCATCTCCTTGATGACCGCGGCGTCGGAGCGGTCCCGGAGGTCGGCGACACCGTACTCCGTGACCACGATATCGCGGAGGTGGCGCGGGATGGTGATGTGGCCGTAGTTCCAGACGATGTTCGACTCGACGCCCCCGTCGCTCGTCTCGCGGGTGGCCCGGACGAGGATGACCGACCGGCCGTCGTCGAGTTCCTGGGCCATGTTCACGAAGTCGAACTGGCCGCCGACGCCGCTGATGACCCGGTTGTCGGCGAGCCCGTCCGAGACGACGGCGCCCGTCACGGTCGCCTTCATCCCCGTGTTGATGAAGCGAGCATCCCGGCGCTGCAGGCGAGCGAGGTCTCCGCCCCGCCGGAGCTGGTTCGTGAACTGCACGCTCCGCATGCTGAACCGTCGGCGCTCGGTCTCGTCCATCTCCCGGAACTGCTCGTAGAGGTCCTGGGACCCGAGGAAGAAGCCGCCGTGGCACACCCTCCCGTTCGCCAGTCCGTCTCCGAGCGCGTGGCTGGCGATGACCGACCGGGCCGCCTCGTCGGAGAGGTCGGCCGGGCAGGTCTCGCCGTCGACCCGCAACTCGCCCGCGTCGTACGCGACGGCGTCCCGGAAGACACCCCACTCCCGGAGGTAGGCCACGTCCGCCGGAGCGAGCGCCTCGTCGATGGCCCCCATCTCGACCAGCGCGTCGAGTGCCGACAGGTCGATTCCGTCCGCGGCGATGCCCTCGTCGACCAGCCGCTGGATGTGGATATCGTCGTAGACCTCCCGGGAGAGGATGCCCGCCTCGTGGAGATGGAGGAAGGTCTCGACGACCATCTCGGAGGCGGCGTACAGCCCCTCGTCGAACGGGTCGCGACCGCCCCAGTCGGCCAGCAGGTCCGGGCAGTCCGCGGGGACGCCCAGCGCCTCGATGGCGTCGGTGTAGACATCGTTGTGCTGGTCGCGGAGTTCGATGGCCGCGCCGATGGCGTCGCCCAGCGAGCCGATGCCGATCTGGAGCGTGCCGCCATCGCGGACCAGGGCACTGACCCGCAGTGCGATGGCGTGCTCGGCCGTCGAGACGGGAAGGTGCGGTGGGCCGACCAGCGGGAAGTCGTACGCCGGGTCGTCGAGCACCGCGTCGAACTCGCCCGGGTCGATGGGCGCCTCCCCGTACATGAACGGCATGTTCCGGTTGACCTGCCCGACGACCATCGCCTCGTCGCCGCCCGCGTGCTGCTCGCGGAGCATCTCGATCACCTCGTGGCTCAGGTCGGGGTTCGACCCCAGGTTGAAGCATCGCTCGCCGTCCCGTTCGCCGACCCCGACGAGCTGGACGAGCAGGTTCACGTCCGCGGTCGCGACGGCCCGGGCGGCGTGGGTGTAGTTGACACTGTGATGGTGCTGCTGGGCGTCGGGGTTCCCCAGGAAGTCACCGGGCGGGAAGTAGAACTGGTGAACATCGATGTTCTCCGGGAGGTCGCCCTCACGCAGCATCTCGTCGTACCTGATGGCGGGGTAGCCGTCGAAGAGCCGCTCGCCGAGCGGTTCGACCAGCCGGCGTTCGAGGTCGGACTCCCAGCCGGGCTCCGAGAGCGTCAGCGCCGTCCAGATGGTGAGGTCGAGCGAGGGGTCCGCAAGCGCCCGCTCGACGAGTTCGTTGAGCAGGTGGTTCGGCTTCCCGAGCCCGAGCGGCGTCGCGACCGTGATATCGTGGCCGAGCCGGTCGACGATGCGGTCGACACACGCCGACACGTCGTCGAACTCCGTTGGGGGCATGGTTCGATGGGTTCTCGACCCGGACGTATCAATGACGGCTACTTCCTCCTCGGACCGTCCCTCGTGACGGTGCGTGGGCAGCCGGCTACCAGAGCCGATGTGAGCCGGGGTTTCAAGTGAATGAGCGTTCAGTACATCACCAGCAGCGATGAGCCGAACCGTCCGGCCCGCAGTCCACTTCCTCCTCGTCACCGCACTGCTGGTCGGGGTCGTGTCGGGGGCCCCGCTCGCAGCAGCCGACGACGATGACGACACCGTCGTCGCGACGAACGGGACCAATCTGGAACTCGGCGGGCCGAAGGGCATCAACCTCGGGACGGATGGCGTGAGCCTCGGCGGCGACTCGGGAATCGCCCTCGAACCCGGTGACGGAGTGAGTGTGGGTGGTGAGAGCGGCGTCCACGCAGAGGTCGGCGAGGGCGTGAGTGTGGGCGGTGAGAGCGGCATCCACGCGGAGGTCGGAGAAGGTGTGAGTGTGGGCGGTGAGAGCGGCGTCCACGCCGAGGTCGGAGAAGGTGTGAGTGTGGGCGGTGAGAGCGGCATCCACGCCGAGGTCGGCGAGGGCGTGAGTGTCGCGAACGGAAGCGTGCTGTCGGCGGGGCGTGACGGCGTGACGGTTCTGGAGCAGGGGTACGAGGCGGACTCCGGCCTGACGGTCGGCGAGTCACCGGTCCGCACCGGGAACGGGTCGCTCGCACTCGGCGGGAGCGAGGGTATCTCCCTGGGCCGCGACGGTATCGCCGTCGGTGGGGATGACGGTGTCGCCGTCGGGGTGAGTGAGGGAGTGAGTGTCGGCGGTGAGAGCGGCATCCACGCGGAGGTCGGCGAGGGCGTGAGTGTCGGTGGCGACGACGGCGTCACCGCGGAGGTCGGCGAGGGGATTCGGGTCGGCGGTGACGAGGGCATCACCGTGGGACTCACCGATGGTCTCCGTATCGGCGGCGACGACGGGCTCCGGCTCTCGGCGAGCAGCAGCGGCGTCGGGGACCTGGGATACGATCTGGAGTCCGTCGACAGCACGGATTTCGACGCGGGGGCAGTGAACCAATCGAACGCCAGCGTGGTGACGGCCACACCGATTGCCGGGGAGAACGGCGAGCTGGACCCCGTCGGTCCTGCCCCTGCAGACCGGCCGGACACGGCGGGAGCGCCGACGGGCCGGCTCGACACCGCCACCCCGGCCACGGAGCAGTCCGGGACCGAGACGTCCACGGCCACGACCGACAGGGCCGCTGGTGCAGTGCCGTCCGGATTCGACGGCGAGCTCCCGGTTTCCCCCGAGGGCGCCGCAGCGGGCGGCGCGGCGACGGCGGCACTGCTCGGCGCGGCGGGAATCGCGGCCAGGCAGACCTCGATGGTCGGCGGGACCGGGACGGGGACGGCGGCCGCACGAGCCGCCTCGACGGCGATCGCGACCGGCGACGGCCGGCTCGCCCGGATGCTGTCGCTGTTCCGGTACTCCCGGTACGACGACTCGGACCCGCTGGAGCTCGACGCCCGGCGGTACGTCTACGAGGCCATCAGCGACCAGCCCGGCGAGCCCATCACGGCGGTCAGCGACCGGGCGGACGTGAACCTCTCGACTGCCCGCCACCACGTGAAGGTGCTCGAGCGCGAGGGACTGGTCGCGACCGCGCGGGTCCGCAACTGCGAGCGGTTCTACCCCGCCGGCACGGACGACCTCGAACTGGCGGCGGCCATGGCCGACGAGTGTACCGCGGATATCCTCGATGCGCTCGTCCGCCTGGAGCCGGCGTCGGTCAGCGGCCTGGCCGAGGCGGTCGACCGTTCGCCAGCCACCGTGACCCACCACCTCCAGAAACTCGAGGACGACGATATCGTCGTCCGGGAACGCAACGGGCGCTCGGTCGAGAACAAGCTCTCGGCGGCCGCACGCGCCGCACTCGACCCCGAGACGGAACGTCGCCGCCACGCGGCCGAACGCAAACTCGAGGCCGACGGCGCCGAGCCGAACACCGGGGGCGACACCGTCTCCGGAGCGCAGGCGGACTGAGGCGTACGGTCGGCATCTCGGCGTCGGTACTCCTCCGTGCAGGTCTGTGAGTCCCCGCAGCGGCCCCCGGTGGAAGGGCCGGGTACTCTCTGACGTGGGCTCGCTGGCGCGGCACGGCGGCCGACTACTCCCGCAACCCGGCCTCCTGCAGCGACTCGTCGAGGTCGTCCCGGACCCGCTCGCCCATCTCGCGGCTCCCCGCCGTCGTCACGACGCGGTTCTCCTGTACCGACGACCCATCCCGGATCAGCAGTCGGACGTTGCCGTTCTCGTCGGCGCGGGTCGCCTTCGCCCGGAGCCCCGAGCGCGAGCCGGAGCCGCCCGCCGATATGGGACCGGGGATCACCTTCTTCACGTGCGGGTGTGCGGCCACGGTCCGGACCGCCGTCATCCCGTCGCGGCCGCCGACCAGCGTCGTGTGCGAGCCGCCGAGCTTCTCGTCGGGCGGCGTCTCCACCACCTCCAGGGACCGCTCGCCCGCCCGCTCCCGGACGGCATCGACGACCGACTGGTCGCCCCGGGGCTCGACACGCCGGAGGGGGTAGTGCAGTTGCTCGCGAACGGCCTCCAGCACGTCCCGGTTGCCGGCCGCGTACACCTCTTCGGGGCGCTTGCGGTGGATCTCGTCGGCGATGCGGCCCGCGAAGTTGCGCAACTCGATGGGTTCGCGCTCCCCGTCGCTCTCGGGGCGCGTGGTGACCGTGCGCTCGGCGACCACGTCCTCGTCCAGCAGGACCGTCACGGTGGCACGGTCGCGCTCGCAGGCGACGACCACCCGGTCCGCGTTCTCCGTCCGACAGGTGAGACAGAAGTCGCCAGGGCGCTCCAGTGGCGTGGCACACTGGCGACACTCCATACCGGATGGAGGCCATCCGCGCGCATAAGCCGGGCGGTTCGAATCGTCGATATCTCGCAGGGGCCTGCTGGACGATCCTGTTCGCGCTACAGAACCTGTGCGACGGACGCGCTGTGCCCAACGTCGCTGCGCCTCCGTGAGTCTAACCCATATTGGGTACGCCGCAAGGTCTTTGTTGCCTGACGCGAATCCCGACACGTGAGCCGGAATCGCGATGATTCGGGGCAGTTCACCGAGGAGGTCGGCCTCGGGGACGTGCTCGCGGTGTTCGACGAGGTCGAAGGGCCCGTCGTGATGACGGGCGACGTGGTCGAGGCCACAGGCTGCTCTGATGATACTGCGCGGCGGAAGCTCGGCCAGCTGTACGAGCAGGGGCGGCTCGGTCGCCGCAAGACGGCTGGTCGGGTGGTCTACTGGCGACTCGACGCCGCGGACCCGACCCCAGTGGATCCCGAAGACCCGATTTTCACCGACCGTCCCACATTCAGTTCGGGCGAGGAGAACCTCTCCGGGCGGGTGGATGAGCTGCTGTACGGGGAGGGAGCGTGACGGAGCCACGACCGCTGTTCGTGGATACGAACGCGTTCGTCGCGATCTACGACGAAAGCGACGACCACCACGAACGCGCGAACGCAGTCCTCGACGGAATCAGGGACCGGAGCTATCCTTATGGGCCACTGTTCACCAGCCGCCACGTCCTCTCGGAGACGGCCACAGTGTTGCTGTACGGGAGCAGCCACCGGGATGCGGTCCGGGCGCTCCGGAATATCTGTGAGTCCTCGAGCATGAACGTACTGGCCTCACCGAGCCACTGTTCGAGCGCACAGCCCGACAGTTCGAGCAGTACGACGACCAGCAGATATCATTCGTCGACCATATGAACGCCGTCCTCCCGGCCGAATACGATATCGAGCACATCTTCGCATTCGAGGAGGATTTCAGAACCCTCGGCATGACTCGCGTCCCGGTGGATACCGGGGAGCATCCGGAGGGTGGGTAGCGGAACCGAGTGCCGGTAACCGAGCGGGGAACGCCCGTGAGTGACTCCACACAGCCGGCCTGTGCTGACGAAATCAGGTCAACGCCAGCGGGTCGTCCTTCAGGTACTCCCGCAGCACGACCGTCGCGTACGACCCCTTCGGGAGCGCGAACCGGAACCACAGCGACTCGGGGTCGTCGTCGACGCGCTCGGCATCCAGCTCGGTCCGCAGCAACATCGCGCGCCGCGTCCCCGTCGACTCGAACGCCCCGGGCAGGTCGAAGTCGGACGGCGAGAGGTCCAGTTCGTCCAGTACCTCGCGTTCGATGTCGCCCTGCTCCCCGTCCGCGAGCTCGGTCTCGGTCCCGACGAGCGGCGCGGTGACGAACGCCCGGCCGCGGGCGCAGTGGCGGTTGACCGTATCCACCCGCCCCTCGTCGACGCGCTGGAGGCGGTCGGTGTCCGGGAGTGCCACGTCGTCCGGAATCTCGGGGCCGCGGTCGGCGAAGCAGACCACGTCGCCCGCGACGGCCTCGGCGAACGGGAGGCCGCGCTCCAGTCGCTCCGACAGCATCAGGTTGAACGCGTACGACTGCGCGGCGTTGACGAGCATCGTCTGCAGGTTCGACGGGAGCGACTCCAGGGCGGCCCGCCAGTCCTCGTCGGTCGGCTCGCCCTCGCCGACGCGCTCGGCCAGCGTGTGGAGCATCGCGCGCTCGTAGCGGAGCTTCCCGGGCAGTCGGTCCAGCGCCGCGTTCCAGTCGCGCGTCTCGGCCACGAACTCGCGGGCCTCGCGCGTGTCAGCGGGCTCCTCGGGCGCCGTCTGCGTGACGTAGGTCATCACCGCGTCCTCCCAGTCCTGCCGGACGACCGCGAGTCCGCAGCGGTGCGTGACCGGGCGATACGAGCCGAACCGCTGGTGGCCGAAGTAGTTCGGCACGCCCGCGGGGTCGTCTGCGGACACGTCCTCGGGGCCGGCATCGCCTCCGGCCACGAACGCCCGGAGAGACTCCGTGATGGCGCCGGCGTTCTCCGGGTGGTCAGCGCTCCGCACGCGGATCTCGAAGGCGTTGCCCGCGAGGTCGCCGAACAGGACCGGCCGCCCCGCCCGACCCAGGACCTCGATATCGGCGTCGCCCAGCTCGGGCAGGTCGCGCTCCTCGTACCGCACGGAGAACAGCTGCGTCGTCACCGCCCGCTTGTCCTTCGTGCCGGCCCAGGAGACGCGCTCGCGGCTCATCCCCAGCTTCCGCGAGAGCGCGCTCGCGAAGTCGTTGGTGTCCCAGCCACGCAGCGTCGCGCGGAAGACGAGATGCGGGTACGCGCCCGTGTCGGCGTCGGCGGGGTGCAGGTCCACGTCGAACCGCTCGCGCTCGCGGACGACGAAATCCTCCTCGGCGAAGCGTAACTCCCCACCGGTCCCGTCGGCGTCGCTGACGTACCACTCCATCCCCATCTCGCGCTCGCGGGGGGCGGCCTCACGCATCGTTTCCGGCCCCGCTGCGCTGGTCGCTCCGGTCCGGTCTCGGTCGTCGCATACCCGGACGTGGCCGGCGACGGGCCTCGGTCTTTCCGGTCGGCTGCCACACCTCCGTCGTCGTCGCTGCGACCGGCTGGCGCTACTGGATACGTCGGGAAGAAACGGAGTCGAAACCCCCGGAAGGGGCGTTCAGTTCTCGTCGCGAGTGATCTCGTACTGGAAGTCCACCGCGTTCTGGGGCGTGATCCGGGCGGTCCACTGCCCCTCGGCCGGGTCGTCGATGCGGTAGACGAACTCCTTCTGCCCCCCGTGGCTGGTGTAGGGTCCCTGGCTCTCGCCGCGCGGACCCTCACCGCCGAGGGAGACGTGGCCGTCGTTCGTGACGCGGACCCGTTCGGCCTCGACCGTCGTGCCGTTCGGCGCGACGAAGGTCACGTCGAAGCTGGCCGACCGGTCGTTGGCCGGGCTCCCCGTCGACAGCGTCACCGACGCGCTCTCGGTGTCGTCGCTGACGCCGAAGGTCGTCTCGAAGGGCTCGTCGGGCTGTGTCCAGACCTGGAAGTGCAGGTCGACCTGCTGCCAGTAGTCGCCCCGGTCCGGCCGGGCCGGGTCCTGCAACCCGAGGTCGATGTTGGCGTTGTAGTCACCGACGCTCGCCGATTCGGGCGGGCTCACCGTCACGTTCACGGTCGCGGTCTCACCGGGCGCGACCTCGCTGGGTGCGTCGATCTCGAACCACGAGCGCTCGACGGTCTGCTCGGAGCCGGGATAGCGACGCCGGGTCTCCTGGGTCTCCAGCGTCGGGTTCAGCGGCACCGCCTGCTCGCCGGTGTTCGAGACCTCGATCTGGTAGGTGTAGTCGTCGCCGGCCTGGACCTGGGTGCGGTAGTACCGGTCACTACTGATCCTGACCGTCGGCTCTTCGAACACCTCGACGTTGATGGTCGCCGCGTGGACCGGCCGCGTCGGCTGCCCCGGGCGGTAGGTGACGGTCTCGTTCGTGAACGCGACCAGCGCGCGGTACTCGCCGAGTTCGGCGTCCGACGGGACCGAGACGGTCACCGTGAACGTGCGCTCCTCGCCGGCCGCGAGCGTCGTGTCCGCGCTCTCGATGCTGACCCAGCTCTTCGCGAGCGGGCGGCCCCTGACCTGCGGGAGGACGACGTGCGGGTCGAGTTCGACCGCCTCGTCCTCGCTGTTGCCGACCGTGACGTTGAACGTGGTCGACTCGCCGGGCTTGACCTCGCTGCTGCGGTAGCCCTCTTCGATGTAGAGGCGGGTGTAGTTGCGCTCCTGGGACGCCGATGCGGCGTCACCGTTCTGTGCTCCATCCGTGGCAAGAGCGGCCGGTTCGCCCTGTGTCTGCGCGGGCGTGCTGTTCCCTGGTGCGTATGCCGTCGCTGCTGGCGCGATGAGCAGTGCGACCAGCGCGAGGGTAAGGAGGGTTCGTACGTTCATCGGTAGCGAGGTCCGGGCTTGGAGGGCCGATGGACCCGTTTCGGTCGGATGGCTGAATGATTATTCAATGCGGCGGAGGAACAAACGGCCAGTTCACCTTGCGGTGTGTTCACGTATCGGAGCGATGTGACAGCAGGAGCAGCAGCTCCGTCGCACGGCCGCTCGCGAGCGATACACCGCGGTCAAATAAGAGAGCCGGAGCCGCCGTTCATGGACCGGGGCTGCCGTTCAGGAGGACATGGGTTCGCAATGCCAGCCGGGGTCCTCACCCGTCCGACCGATGAGGTCGGACCGGCACGCCGGGCAGTAGTCCGGCGTCCCGCCCATGTTCCGGGGGACGTACACCGCGCCGCCACACTCCACGCACGCATCAGCAACGACCGTCGTGCAGTCCGCGCAGACGTTGAAATCGTCGACCGTGAGGTCGCGCAGGGGTTCGAGTTGTTTGTCGAGGATGTACTCGTCGATGACCGCCTGACAGTTCTGACACGGTTTCATGGCGATGCGTCTCTCCCCATGTGATGGTCACACAAAGCCTTGCCCCCCGCGGCGAAGTGTGCAGGCGATTCCCCGTGACCTGTCCACTCCCAGCGTCGTCGGGGGTCGTGGTAACTCGACCCTCGGAAGGGTTATCCCCGCGACCACGTTACGTCTATTCGCAATGGCAACCGGAAAAGTTGACTTCTTCAACGACACTGGCGGTTACGGCTTCATCTCTACTGACGACGGCGACCTGGACGACGACGAGGACGTCTTCTTCCACATGGACGATGTCGGCGGCGAGGACCTGCAGGAGGGCCAGGAGGTCGAGTTCGACATCGAGTCGTCCCCGAAGGGCCCGCGCGCGGCGAACCTCGTTCGCGTCGAGTAACTCAGCGTCGAGTCACTCCTTCGCAGACAGTACCGACGGCTCCCCCACCGCAGCGCGCGATGGGCGTGACCGTTCGCAGTTTCCGTTCTTTCACACTCCCGAGCGACGCGACTCCTCGCTCGGGCTCCACCGGCTCCGGAGCCACGGCCACAGGCGGTGCTGCGGTCGACCGACCGAGTGACCTCAGCGCTCGGGCTCGTGCTGGTCCTCGTTCTCCTCCAGCAGTCGCGCCTGCGCCTCGATGCTGGCCAGTTCGCGCTCGGCCTCGGCCCGCCCGGAGCCGTGGGCCTCCCGGACCGAGATATCGAGTTCGGAGGGGACGAACCGGCCGCTCTCGTCGTCGGCCTCGTCGTCACCACGCCCGGTCAGCCAGGCCAGGATGCGACGGAGCATGCGTGACGCTTGGGACTGGAGGTATTTGGAACTACGCCAGGGGTGTGTAGCCGCGCGTCGAAACTGACGGGCTCTCCTAACGTCCTCACTCGGTGATACGTTTTCGAAGCCGTGCTGTATAGACAGCGCGAGTCGGGCGCGAACGGATGGACTCCAACGCGTGGTTCAATCAAAACAGCGTTCCCTCAGGTTATCACGTAGGGACGAGCTGGAAGGAGACGTTCGTTGTTCATCTCACCACCATCGACGCCAGAATGATACTGCTCCGATAATATCGCGTTGGATAATGGACCAGTGGTCGAAGATAGGTTATGACTCGCAGAATACGAGTTATGCTCCCGAGGTTTCCGCACCCAGCTTGGAGGCCTCCGAGTGCTGGCGCTTCGATTTGCGCGATGGCCTCTATACCTCTCCGACAGTCTCGGATGGGACGGTCTATCTCAACCACTGGACGGAGCAGTTTCCCCAAGATCCGAACGTCTATGCACTCGATTCCGAGACAGGTCGCACACGATGGACACTAGATCTCGGAAGTTGGGGGAATAAGTGGGCCTCTCCAACGATTTCGAACGGGGCAGTATTCGTTCTGGGAGACGTTGTTCGGTCCGCAGCCCTGATTGCACTCGATAGTGCAGATGGAAGCGAACGATGGCGTATCGAGGAGCGTTTCAAACACTCTGCGGTTGTCAGAGAGGGACTCCTGTATAGTTGTCGAGAGTCCGGGATTACAGCAATAGATGCAACCGATGGGCAGATCGTCTGGGACAATCGTGATATGGGGCGGTCTGGAGCGACCCCTGCCCTCTACGAAGAACGAATATTTGCGCCTCTCGGTGAGGGTCTGTGGGCGTTTGACGCTGTGACCGGAGAGCCGAGGTGGCAAACGGCCACAGGAACACGGCAGACATCAGTTGGAGTCGGTGAGGAACTGGTATTTACCGGAGCGAAAGATGGGAATCTCAGGGCCTTCGAGATCGGTGATGGTTCGGTTCGGTGGATGGATGACGGAGATGAACAAATTGGGAAACCGCCTGCCGTCGGGAAGAATAACATATTCCTTGGACGCGACGACGGGCACCTCTATTCCATAGCGAAGGAAACTGGGAAGCAAAATTGGGTAAGAAGGCTGGATGGCTGGGTAAGAGAGGTCAGTTATATCGACGGACACCTCTTCGTCTGTAGTCGGACAAAAGGTGAAGGTGAACACGGTGTGTACATCTTGTCTCCAGATGACGGTACTCTGCGTCGGAAGATTGAGTTCGAACGTTCGCCACACGCACCGGTAGTTGCCGCAGACGGACGGTTTCTGGTCGGAACTGGCAAGGGCCTTATCGCTCTGTCAGATTGATTCGGAGGGCTAATCGAGTATGGTCATCACCGTATCGGCCGTTCCTCCGAGAACTCGCGAATCCAACTCAGCCGTTTGCTGAACTCATCCTCTATAGTCAGCAAGCTGTTCCTATCAGGTGCTGAGGGTTTCAACGGGGCCGACCCAACAACGGACGACTGCCCCAACGTGAGCGGAACGGTGATTCATTCTCATCGAACTCCGAACCGCAAGACCCCTGACCACCGGGGGGCAAGAGTGGGGTATGAGCGACGACGCCGAACGCCGTCGGGCCCCGCCGACGGAGGAGGGCTGGTACGTACTGCACGACCTGCGCAGCGTGGACTGGGACGCGTGGCGTGACGCACCGGACCGCGAGCGCCACACGGCGCTGGACGAGGGTGTCGACTACCTCGAACGCCACGCAGCACTCGCCGATGTCGACGGCGAGGACGGCGGCACGGCGGTATTCTCCGTCGTCGGGCACAAGGCCGACTTCATGGTGCTGCACCTCCGGCCGACGCTGGCGGCGCTGGACCGCGCCGAGCGCGCGTTCGAGGGGACGGCGCTCGGCGGGTACACCGAGCAGACCGACTCCTACCTCTCCGTGACGGAGGTCTCGGGCTACATGCACGACGATCTGGACGCGGGCCTCGAGAACGTCGAGGATGCAGGGATGCGCCGTTACATGCAACAGCGCATCTACCCCGAGATTCCGGACATGGCGCACGTCTGCTTCTACCCGATGGACAAGCGCCGCGGCCCGGACCACAACTGGTACGACCTCCCGTTCGACGAGCGCGCGGACCTGATGAGCGCCCACGGCGATATCGGCCGCGAGTACGCCGGCAAGGTGACCCAGATCATCAGCGGGAGCGTCGGCCTCGACGACCACGAGTGGGGCGTCACGCTGTTCGCCGACGACCCGACCCAGATCAAGAAGCTCCTGTACGAGATGCGGTTCGACCCCTCCTCCTCGCGCTACGCCGAGTTCGGCACGTTCTACTTCGGCCAGCGGTTCCCGCCGACGGACCTGCCCGCGCTGTTCGCGGGCGAGGCCGTCCCGAGCGACGGGGCGAGCGAGAGTACGGACGCGGGGCACGCGGCCGCGAGCGGGGGTACGGACGAGTCTCCGGCCGCGCACGGGGACGAATCGGCAGCACCCAGCCACGCACACGGGGGCGAGGGGGAAGGCCACCCCCACGCCGGCGGCGAGGATGGTGACGCAGCCGAGGCGAGCGACGACTCGGACGGCGACCATCCCGACACCGGTGGCGGCGGCCGGCCGCAGACGCCGGACGAAGCCCCACACGAAGAGATCGAGCAGGAGGCGCTCCGGCGGGAGATGAAGAGTCTCGGCGTGGAGGCCGGCGACCACTCCGGGGCGGGCTACGGGCTCGTCTTCTACTCGAACGCCGACGCGGAGGCGCTGATGGAGGAGGTCGAAGGGCTCCGGAGCAACTTCGACCACTACGACACGCACGTCCTGACGACGGTGCGGGCCGACCAGGGCCGCTCGGTGGCCATCAGCCTGTGGGCGAACCAGCGCGCGGCCGACACCGCGAGCGGCTTCCTCGGCGACCTGACCGACATCGAGCGCGGCGTCGGCGGCCCGCTCCCGGGCGGCGAGAACGCCGCGGACGAGGATGCGGCCGACGAGGCCGACGGCGAACACGGCGACGCGGACGCTGAGGACGGTACCGCGGGCACCGACGACGAGGCAACCGAATCGCTCCGGGAGGAACTCGAGGACCTGGATGTCTACGCCGGCCAGCCCCACGGCGAGGACGTCTACGCGGTCGTCCTCTACTCCGAGGCCGACGCCGAGGAGCTGGCCGAGGAGGTGTACGGGATGCGCGAGCGGTTCGACCACTACGACACGCACGTCAAGACCGCGCTGTACGACGCGCGTGGCGCGCCCGGTGAGGGCGGCGACGCGGACGAGGGGACGGGCGACCGGACCGCCGTCGTCAGCATCTGGGACACCGCCGACGCGGCCGACACCGCGAGCGGCTTCCTCGCCGACCTCCCGGGTATCGTCGAGCGGGCCGGCGAGGAGTCCGGCTTCGGCACGATGGGGATGTTCTACACCGTCGAGCCCGACTACCGTGGGGAGTTCGTCGACACCTTCGCCGACGTGGGCGGAATGCTCGCCGACATGGAGGGCCACTTCGACACGGACCTGATGGTGAACCGCGAGGACGAGAACGACATGTTCATCGCGAGCCAGTGGCGCTCGCGCGAGGACGCGATGGCGTTCTTCCGCTCGGACGCGTTCCGCGATACGGTCGAGTGGGGCCGCGAGGTGCTGGCCGACCGGCCGCGACACGTCTTCCTGGCCTGAGGACGCCGTTTTATCTCGATCGAGTGGGACGGTACAGCATGGACGAGTACGTCCGACCACATCGTGACGGTGCTGTACTGCTGACAATCGACGTGCAGGCCGATTTCACGCGGCCAGGGTCCCCGGCAGCGGTCGACGGGACTGCCGAGGCGGTCCCACGGATGCGACGGCTCGTCGAGGCGTTCCGGGCTGCGGATGCTCCGATCATCCACGTGGTCCGGCTCTACAGGCAGGACGGGTCGAACGTCGACCGGTGCCGGAGGGAAGATATCGAATCCGGGGCGGAGATCGTTCGGCCCGGGACCGATGGCGCCGAACTGGTGGGTGAACTGAAACCATCGGCCGATGTCCGTCTCGACGCTGCGCAGCTACTACGTGGCGAGTTCCAGAACATCGGGCCCGAGGAGTGGCTGATGTACAAGCCACGATGGAGCGCCTTCCATCGGACGGGCCTGGAGGAGTTCCTCGCGACTCGGTCGGTGGACACGGTCGTCGTCTGTGGCTGCAACTTCCCGAACTGTCCACGAGCGACCATCTACGAGGCGAGCGAGCGGGATTACCGCCTGGTCTTCGTTCCCGACGCGACCTCCAGGGTGTACGAACGTGGTATCGATGAACTGGAGGACATCGGTGTGGCGGTCCGAGAGACCGCGGACACGGTCGAGTGGATATCCGGCTGAATCGAGGGCCGCAGCGGGAGTCGCGTCAGTCGTCGGCTGCGGCGCCCTCGTAGCCGTAGGCGTGCTCTGCGTCGGACTCGGCGGCGCCGAGCTGGTCGGCCAGCGGCCCGCAGGTCGTCTCGCTCACCTCGAGGTAGCGCTCGCCCAGCTCCTCGGTCACGTCGGCGCTCGTCTCCACGGCGTCGCTCATGGCGCTCGTCGCCCGGGCATCCGCCTCGGCGAGCCGCTCGAACGTCCGCCCGACCCCGTCGTAGAGGGTGTCCAGCGCGGCGTCGTCGTCGGGGTGGGCCTCCTCGATCTGGTCGACGGCACGAACGGCCGCGTAGTGCGAGGAGAGCCGCGTCCGGCGACTGAGGTCGCCGAGGTTCTCGATACCGTCGAGAACGTCCTCCGCGACCGTGCGCTGCACGCCGAGCCCACCACGAACGAGGGAGCGCTGCATCGAGAGGACCGGCCCGAACAGGCCACCCCGATCCGCGTCATCCGATACCATACAGCCTCCTAAAACAGGACGGTATTGTATAAGGTTTTCCACCGTGTCGGACAGCGAGCCGACAGTGGAACGTTGTTAACGGGATACTATCCGGTAATCAACGAGCGGAAAGCGACATCGGTCGACAGGACCGAGCGGGGCGAGACAGGACGGCACGTTCCCGGGCCCTCGGGTCGGTTCGGGTCAGTTCGGGTCCAGCCCCGGCGACAGCAGCCGGCGCGTCAGCCGCTCGGAGAGGGTCGCAGCCGTCTCGACCGTCGTGATGGCCGACTCCCGGGCGCGGTCGTCGAGGTCGGTGAGGATCTCGAACGTGCGGCCCACGCCGTCGTACAGCGGGTCCGTCGGCGGTTCCTCGTCCGGGTGGAGTGTCTCCACCTGGTCGACCCCGCGGACGGCCGCGTAGTGCGAGGAGAGGCGCACACGGCGGCAGCGGTCCTCGGCTCGCTCGATCTCCTCGAGCAGCGACTCCTCCACGTCACGCTGCAGCGAAACGCCCTCGCGAGTGACCGTCCGTCGCAACGCACAGACCGGACCGAGCGGCCCACCGGCACCCCCCTCGTCGCTCGTCGACATACACGGGCCGAGTCCGCGACAACTGAAAACTGTTTCTTTGTTGTTATCCGGTGACAGACCCCCAGTCGCCGACGGTCGGGGCCCGGAACTCGGGGCTCGGACCTCGGCGCGTCACTCCTCCCAGCGGAAGCGGCCGTTCCGCTGGACCACCTCGCCGTCGACCGTGAGCGAGGACTCACCGCTCATGTCCGTGATGAGGTCGAGATGGACCGCCGAGTCGTTGCCCGACTCTCCCTCGGGGAGGCAGTCGTCGTACGCCCGGCCGACGGCGAGATGGACCGTCTCGGCCATCTTCTCGTCGAACAGGATGCTGTCGGTGAACCGGTCGATGCCGCGGTTCATCCCGATGCCGAGTTCGCCCAGGCGGCGTGCCCCCGCGTCCGTGGTGAGGACCGATTCGAGGGCGCCCGCGCCCTGCTCGGCACTCCAGTCGACCACCTCGCCACCCTCGAACGAGAGGTGTACGTCGCGCACGCGCTGGCCTTCGACGGTCAGTGGCACGTCGAAGAAGACCTCGCCCGCCGTGTCGTAGGGGGCGGTGAACACCTCGCCCGAGGGCAGGTTGTGCGAATCGTACGCGACCGACGCGGCGGAGTTGACGGCCGTCCGCCCCGCGATGGACATCGTCAGGTCGGTCTCGACGGGGCCGCCGGCCTTCTGCAACCGGACGGTATCGCCCTCGTCGAGAATCGTCTTCAGCTGGGCCATCTCCTCGGCCAGGGACTCCCAGTCCCGGAGCATCGCGTCGTAGACGAAGTCGCGGTACGCCTCGTAGCTCATCCCGGCCGACTGGGCCATCGCCCGCGTCGGGTGGACCGTCGCCACCCAGTCGGTCGCGAGCCGGGCCTCGCGGATGCCCTGGCGAGCCCGACTGCTGGCCTGTGACCGCTCGCTCGGCACGTCGGCCATCGCGGTCGCGTTGCGGTCGGCTCGCAACGAGAGAACGGAATCCGCGTTCTCGTACAGCGAGAGCTCGTACTCGGGGTCGCTCTCGAACTCGCCGTCGTGCGCCCGGAGGTAGGCCCGGGACACCTCGCCGGACTGGTAGAGGGTGACCAGGTTCGCCCCACGCTCGCCGAGCTCGGCGGCCACGGCGACCGCGAGGTCGTGGGCCCCCTCGCCGACCTGCACGACCACGTCGTCGCCCGCCTCGATGCGGGCGCTCCAGTCCACCAGCGTCCTCGCGTGTTCGCGTACGCGCTCGTCCATGCCGGGCGGTCGGCACGCCCGACCAAAAGGGCGCCGGGCGGGACCGCAGCGGTTGTCGGACGGTGAAACTCATCCACGCAGGTCCCACCGGCGACGGACACGACCGGTCGCCGTCCGCCAGTTCCATCCGCCAGCAGACACGTCACCGCAGCGACTACTTTCACGGTGGCGCTGGTGGCGGGGCGTATGCGCTCGTACAGGGCCAAGATGGTCGAGCCGATCCGGCTCCCCGACCGCGAGGAGCGCGAGGCCGCGCTCGACCGGGCCGGGCACAACGTCTTCAACCTCGACTCCGACGCGGTCTACGTCGACCTCCTCACCGACAGCGGCACCGGGACGATGAGCGACGCCCAGTGGGCCGCGATGGTGCAGGGCGACGAGGCCTACGCCGGCAGCGCGAGCTTCACCGACCTCGAGGCGGCCGTCTCCGACGTGCTGGGCTTCTCCCGCATCGTGCCCGCTCACCAGGGCCGCGGGGCCGAGAACGTCCTCTACGGCTGTCTCGTCGAGCCGGGTGATGTCGTCCTCAACAACACCCATTTCGACACGACACGGGCCCACGTCGTCGAGCACGGCGGCGAGCCCGTCGACTGCCCGGTCGACGGCGCGCTCGACCCCGCGACGAGCGGCGACTTCATGGGGAACTTCGGCGTGGGGCGGGCCCGCGAGGTCGTCGACGAGGTGGGCAAAGAGCGCGTCCCCGTGGTCGTCGTCACGGTCACCAACAACTCCGCCGCCGGCCAGCCCGTCAGCGTGGCGAACGTCCGCGAGGTCCGGGCGTTCTGCGACGATATCGGCGCGACGTTCGTCATCGACGCCTGCCGGTTCGCCGAGAACGCCTACTTCGTCCGCGAGCGCGAACCCGAGTTCGCGGACGCGAGCGTCGCCGAAGTCGCCCGCGAGCAGCTCTCGTACGCCGACGCCTGCATCATGAGCGCGAAGAAGGACGGTCTCGCCAACGCCGGCGGCTTCGTCGGGGTCCGGGACGACCCCTCGTTCGACGACCTGTTCGAGCGCGCGAAGCAGCGCGCCATCCTCTACGAGGGGTTCACCACCTACGGCGGGATGGCGGGCCGGGACCTCGCGGCGGTCGCCGTCGGTCTCCGCGAGGCCGTCACCGAGGAGTACGTCCGTGACCGCGTCGGGCAGGTCCGGTGGCTCGGGGAGCGCCTCGACGCGGCCGGCGTCCCCGTCGTCCAGCCGGCCGGGGGCCACGCGGTCTACATCGACGCCGGAACGATGTGTCCCCACGTTCCGAGCGAGGAGTTCCCGGGACAGGCGGTGGTCTGTGACCTCTACCGCGAGGGGGGCGTCCGCGGGGTGGAACTCGGCGAGTTCGCCTTCCCCGGGACCGACCGGCCCGACCTCGTCCGCCTCGCGATTCCCCGCCGGACCTACGCCCGCGACCACCTCGAACACGTGGTCGAGACGGCGGCCGCCGTCGCCGACCACGCCACCAGCCTCGCTGGCTACGAGGTCGTCAGCGAGCCGCCGATGGAGGAGCTCCGGCACTTCTCCGCGGAGCTCCGGCCGCTGACGTAGCGGTCACGACCCTCGTGTCGCCGGACGGGTGAACGCCCGAGCGGTGTCGTCCGGTCCCACGACCGTGAGCCGCCTCCACTCCCCCTGAAAGCTTATCCCGTCGTCGGTGGGTGCCATACGTACACACATGAACCGCGAGCGCATCCTGGCGGCCGGCGCCGTCGGGGTGGTCGTGGTCGCCCTCCTGTCAGCCGCGGTCGTCCCCGGGGCCATCACGGACCCCTCGGCCGACGACCCCGAGCGACCCGGTCCCCTCCGCGTGGTCGACATGCCCATCGCGCCCGGGCAGGTCGACGGGGAGACCGCCACCCTGCGAGTGACCCCGTACCTCCGACACGACGGCCCGACGACGCCGAACGTCTCCGTGGTGTTCCGCGCCGTCGACTCCGAGTCCGGCCTGGTCGAGACCACCCGTCGCGTCGAGGTCGGCGACGTGACGACCGAGGGGGAGCGCCCCGTCTCCGCGAACCTGACCGTCGAGCGCGAGGGCGGCTACCACATCGAGGCCATCGTCTACACGGACGACCGGCGCGTCGACACCGCCCGCCGCACGGTATCGGGGCTCGATGCCCTCACGCCCGCGTACGCCCGGAGCACCGTCGCGTTCACCGACGAGGAGGCGCTTCCGGCGCTGTCGGTCGGCGTCGAGAGTGCCAGCGAGGACCGGACGACCCTGCGCGTGGCGCCGTCGCTCGTCAACCGCGGCGACACGGCGTCCGAGGGCCTTCGCGTCGAAGTGACGCTCCGGCAGGCCGAATCGAACGTCGTCGCGGCCCGAACCGCCGTCGACGTGGGAACCGTCCGGCCGGGCCGCACCGCCTCGCCCGCGACGACCGTGACCGTCCCCGCCGAGTACAACTACTACGTCGACGCCGTGCTGTACCGGGACGGCGTGGTCGTCGACACCGCCCGCGGCGCGGTGAACCTCGACCCGAGCGAGCCCATCTCCGTCAACGAGACCCGCCGCGAGGTCGAGTTCGAGGCCGGTGACTTCGAGAGCGACGGCGGCGGCAGCGGTGGCGCGCCGCCGCGGACGGAGACGGCCCTCGGCAGCGGTGGGCAGCCCGGCTTCGGTGCCGGTCTCGCCGTCGTCGCACTGCTCGGCGCCGCCCTGCTGACCCGGAGGTGGTCGCGATGAGCGACGACGAACCGGGCGCCCCCGAATCGACCACGGACGCGGACAGGAACGCGAACGCGAATGCGAACGCGGACCCGCCCGAGAACCAGCCTCCCGACCAATCCATGTCCCCCGACACCACCGACGCGACCGCGGCGACGGCGAAGACCGCTCCGACCGGCGATTCCGACGATGATTCCAACGAGGGCACAAGCGACCTCGTCAGATACGCCCGCTACGCGCTGCTGGGCGGTCTGACGCTACTGGCGCTGGTGGCGACGCTCCGGTTCTACTTCGCCGCCTCGAACGCCATCGACATCTGGGTCGCCCGACAGTACCGGCCCCTGTTCCAGGCGGCGTTCAACCTGGTGGTGCTGCTCGTGGCGGCCGTCGGCATCTCCTGGGAGATCCGGAAGGTGGCCGGCTGACCCACGCCGCGTTTCGACCGCCGACAGAGCGCCATCCCCACATGCACTGGTACACAGCGGCCCCAGGGCTGGTCGACACCACCACGGCACGAGCGGCGTGGCTCGCGCTTCGTGGCGACCTCGGAACGTTCGAGCCGCCCGAATCGCCGGATTCCGAGCTCATCGTCCCCGTCGCGGCGCCGTTCGACTCGGTCGATGCGGCGGTCGAGAAGCTCGCCGACCTCGAGACGCGGCTCCGGGCCCGCGGAGACCGCCGGGCCGTCTTCCTCACCATCTACGAGCGGATGACGCGCGCGGTCCGGGACGGCATCGAGGACGGCCGGTTCGTCGATGCCGCGTGGATGCGAGAGTACACCACCACGTTCGCGAACTACTACCGGCGGGCGTTCCTCGCGTTCGAGCGCGGCCGGCTCGGTGCGGTCCCCGACCCCTGGCGGGTCGCGTTCGGCACCGCACGCCGGGCGGACCGCCTCGTCGTCCAGGACGCCTTCCTCGGTGTGAACGCACACATCAACTACGACCTCGCGCTCGCGCTCCGCGACGTGGGAATCGACCCCGACTGGGGACGGAAGTACGCCGACCACCGGGCCATCGACGACATCCTGTCACGGCTGGT
>Ga0207757_100398_pt1 | contig 29665 bp, 31 predicted proteins | sample A23P3SouthBayCA_2_FD_187752 | JGI IMG/M metagenome (GOLD analysis project Ga0207757, IMG submission 187752) | Aerobic enrichment media microbial communities from Eden Landing Ponds, California, USA - A23 P3 (2) (SPAdes) | ecosystem: Environmental > Aquatic > Marine > Unclassified | place...
GGGCCCGGCTTCGGTGCCATCGTCGCTGTCATCGCGCTCATCGCGGCTGCGCTGCTGGCCGCCCGGCGCGACAACTAACGACTGAACCACGACTGACCGCCGAAAGCGGTCCTCGACGCGGTTTCTTTTATTGGATCTTCTGTCCGAGTAGCGGCTGCACCACTACTGGCGACGGGACTCGCGAAGTTCCGACCGAAAAAACTGGACCGCGGCCCCGAACGGCGAGCGTTCGAGTTGGGGTGCCAACTGATGGGGGGGGAGAGTGGGCCGCGGGCACCGGACGATTGTTATTCCTAGTTGATAAGAGTGTGGCTCGGACTGCCGCGACACGTACTGTCACACTGGTCACGAATGGGGGGTGTTTCGCGGGCGAGGCGTGATGCTCCGCAACCACTAAACGCGTCTCGTACCTTCCACCGACAATGGTAGACTGGACGGAGAAATACCGCCCATCCACGCTGTCGGCGGTCCGGGGGAACGACAAGGCCCGCGACGCGTTGGTGAAGTGGGCGAAAACGTGGGACGACCACCGCGAAGCGGTCGTCGTCCACGGCAGCCCGGGCGTCGGCAAGACGTCGGCAGCCCACGCGCTCGCCGCCGATATGGGCTGGGAGACCGTCGAGCTCAACGCCTCCGACCAGCGTACGGCCAACGTGATCGAACGGTTCGCCGGCCGCGCCTCGAAGAACGCGACGCTTGCCGGATCGGCCGGGAGCGGAGGCGGCGGCCGACAGCTGATCGTCCTCGACGAGGCCGACAACATCCACGGCAACTACGACCGTGGTGGCGCGAGCGCCGTCACTCGGGTCGTCAAGGACGCTTCCCAGCCCATCGTCCTGATCGCCAACGAGTACTACGATATGAGCCGCGGGCTTCGCAACGCCTGCCAGGAAATCGAGTTTCGCGACGTGTCCGCGCGGTCAATCGTCCCCGTTCTCCGCGACATCTGCCGGCGGGAGAACGTCGAGTTCGACGCCGACGCCCTCGACCGTATCGCGGAGGTGAACGACGGCGACCTCCGCTCGGCGGTGAACGACCTGCAGGCGGCCACGGACGGGGACCGCCGGCTAACCGTCGACGACGTGGTGACGAGCGACCGCGACCGGAGCCTCGGCGTGTTCCCGTTCCTCGATGCCGTGCTGAAAGAGGAGTCGGCCGAGGAGGCGATCCAATCGGCCTACCGCGTCGACGAGACGCCGGACGATCTGACGAAGTGGATCGCGGAGAACGTCATCGAGGTGTACGAGGGGGCGGAACTCGCTCGGGCGTACGACCATCTCTCGAACGCCGATCAGTGGCTCGGCCGCGTGCGCGCCAGCCAGGAGTACGGTTACTGGCGGTACGCGACCGACGCGCTTGCCGGCGGGGTCGCGGCCACCCGCGACGGGTCGAAGGGCGGATGGACGCGGTTCTCGCGCCCGCAGTTCTGGCCTTCGTCGGACTCGACGGCCGACGAGGTAGTGCGCAAGGTGGCCGAGAACGGGGGGTTCAGTATGGCGACCGCTCGCCGCGAGGTACTCCCATTCCTCGCGGCGATGACCCACCACTGCAAACCCCGGGAGCTGACGGTGGCGATGGCTGCACACTACGACCTCGACGAGGCCGCGGTGTCGTTCGTGACCGGGAGCGGCGAGACGACGAACAAGGTGGCCTCCATCGTCGCGGACGCGCAGGAACTCCGGGAGGGGGCGATGGAGGATCATTCGGGGGCGTTCGGTGGGCAGTCGATCACGGCGGAGGGCGGTGAGGAAGTCGACGCGCCAGCGCGCGACGACGACGGAGCCGGGGAGACGGATGACGACGTGGACGGGGAAGCAGGCGACGCCACCGACGCCGACGCCGCCGACGACGACGGCCAGTCCGGCCTCTCCGATTTCATGTGAGTTTTTCACCCGCCGCGGTGTGGCATCGGGTATGCGCGCCGCAGTCCTCCGGGAACACGGCGAACCGCTGGAGATCACCGACGTTCCACGACCCGAGCCCGCACCGCACGGCGTGGTAATCGACGTCGATGCCTGTGGGGTCTGCCGGAGCGACTGGCACGCCTGGCAGGGCCACGGCGAGTGGGTCGGTGACCGCGTCGCCGACGGTCAGATCCTCGGCCACGAACCCGCGGGTCGCGTCGCCGCCGTCGGGGAGCGGGTCGAGACGGTACGCGAGGGCGACCGCGTCGCCGTCCCCTTCAACCTCGGGGATGGCTCGTGTCCCCAGTGTTTGAGTGGCCACGGCAACGTCTGCGAGGACGGCCTCGCGCTGGGGTTCCAGCAGGAGGCGCAGGGGGCGTTCGCCGAGCAGGTTCACATCCCCTATGCCGACTACAACGCGATGCCGCTGCCCGAGGGCGTCTCGGCACGCGACATGGCGGCGCTCGGCTGTCGGTTCATGACCGCGTTCCACGCGCTGACGGCCCGCGGCGAGGTCGGTGCTGGCGACTGGGTCGCGGTCCATGGCTGTGGCGGCGTTGGCCTCTCGACGGTTCACATCGCCGACGCCCTCGGCGCCCGGGTCGTCGCGGTCGACATCCGCGACGCGGCGCTGGACCTCGCCAGCGACCTCGGCGCCGATGCGGTCGTGAACGCCGACGGAAGGGACGGGCGGGCGGTCACCGGCGCGGTTCGCGAGACGACCGATGGCGGCGCTCACGTCTCCGTCGACGCCCTCGGCGTGGCCGAGACGTGTCGGAACTCGGTGTTCTCCCTGCGCCGTCGGGGGACGCACGTCCAGGTGGGACTGACGACCGACGAGGAGCGTGGCGAGGTGTCGCTCCCCGTGGAGCGCATGGCGATGCTGGAGGCTGACTTCCGGGGCGCACGCGGGATGCCGCCGACCCGCTACGACGAACTGCTTCGTCTGCTGGAGTCCGGCTCTATCGAACCCGCACGCCTCGTCCGTCGTGAAGTGTCGCTGGCGGACGTTCCCGAGCGGTTGGCGGCGATGACCGACTACGAGACCACGGGCGTGGAAGTCGTCACCGAGTTCTAACCGGCGACCGACCCGACGCGGTCGTCGGATCGCGCTCGCCGTGCGAGGACGACGACGGCGACGAGGATAGCGCCCGCGAGTAGGAACGCGGCCGCGTTGACGAGACGGACGGTCGGCGTGTAGAACACGAGGTCACGGCCGAGGAGCATCCCGACAAAGAGGCTGGCGAGTGCAGCGCCGGTCGCGAGCCGGAGATGAGAGATGGTCGACTCCGCGAGCCAGCGGGTCGCCGCGAGGAGCGCGGCGACGGTGAGCAGCGCCGCGCCGTAGAAGACGGCCTGTCCCGCGGGACCGTACGGCGTCGGCGTGACGACGCGACTGGCGAGGACGGTCACGACGAGGGCACCGAGACCGACGAGGAGTGCGCGACGGACGCGTTCGAGTGTCGGCCCCGTCTCCTCCCGGGCCGAGAGCGCCGTCCACACGAGCAGAGAGAAGATGGTGAGCGCAACGACGAGGTGGGCGCCCTGTGTCGGCGGCGAGTACCCGTCGGGCAACATGCCGTTGAGCGTGACCGTCACGGCGCCGATACTGATCTGCAAGGGAAGGAGGAGCACGGCGAGCGTGGCCGTGAGTCGGGTTCCCGTCTCGGGGCGACGCCACGACCAGACGGCGGTGCCGATGATGAACCATCCCGTCACCATGGCGATGAGGCGGTGGAACCACTCGATGAAGCTCGGAATCGTCTGGGGCAGGAGGCCGTTGTCACAGAGCGGCCACTGTGCAGAGCAGGCCAGCCCCGACCCCGTCGCGGCGGTGTAGACGCCGAGCATGACCAGCGTGAGCGTCAGCCCCGTCGTGAACGCGGCGAAACGGGGGAACGTGACCCGGTCGCGGAGGCTCATACGCGCGGTTCGGAACCCGGCGTACTTAGACCTGTCCGAACCCTCCCGCGGACGTGGAACGTCCAACAGGGTTATCCGTCCGCTACCGATGGCGAATGGGTGTCGGTGACACACTGCTCGAAATCTTCGGCGAATCCGCCGCTGTCTTCCGAATATCTCCTTCGACGCGCCACGGAAGGTTTTTTGATCGTCCCCTTGTGGTCGCGGTTATGGGACTCGACGACGACGCCAGGGAGTACCACCGACAGGATCCTCCCGGCAAGATCGAGATTTCGACGACGAAGCCGACGAACACACAGCGTGACCTGAGCCTGGCGTACTCCCCCGGCGTGGCGGCGCCGTGTTCCGACATCCACGAGGATCCGGATCTCGCCTACGAGTACACGTCGAAGGGCAACCTCGTCGGCGTCATCTCCAACGGCTCGGCCGTCCTCGGCCTCGGCGATATCGGCGCGCAGGCGTCGAAACCGGTCATGGAGGGCAAGGGCGTCCTGTTCAAACGCTTCGCCGACATCGATGTCTTCGACATCGAACTCGACTTCGACGACCCGTCGGACATCGTCACGGCGACGTCGGCGATGGAGCCGACCTTCGGCGGGATCAACCTCGAGGACATCAAGGCTCCCGACTGCTTCGAAATCGAGGAGCGCCTGCGTGAGGAGATGTCCATCCCCGTCTTCCACGACGACCAGCACGGCACTGCCATCATCACCGGCGCTGGCCTCGTCAACGCCGCCGACATCGTCGACAAGGATCTCGAGGAGCTGGAAGTGGCCATCTCCGGTGCAGGCGCGAGCGCCATCGCCACCGCCGACTTCTACGTCTCGCTGGGCGTCTCCCGCGACAACATCACGATGTGTGACTCCTCGGGCATCATCACGACCGAGCGGGTCGAAGCAGACGAACTCAACGAGTACAAGGCCGCGTTCGCCCAGGACCGTCCGGCGGGTGACCTGTCCGACGCGATGGCGGGCGCGGACGTGTTCGTCGGCCTGTCGGTCGGCGGCATCGTCAGTCAGGAGATGGTGCGGTCGATGGCCGAAGACCCCATCATCTTCGCGATGGCCAACCCCGAACCCGAAATCGACTACCACGACGCCAAGGGCGCCCGCGACGACACCGTCATCGTCGGTACGGGCCGCTCGGACTTCCCGAATCAGGTGAACAACGTGCTCGGGTTCCCCTTCATCTTCCGTGGCGCCCTCGACGTGCGGGCGACGGAGATCAACGAGGAGATGAAGGTCGCCGCCGCGCGCGCCCTCGCGGATCTCGCTCGCAAGGACGTGCCCGACGCGGTCGTGAAGGCCTACGGCGACCAGCCGCTCCAGTTCGGCCCCGAGTACATCCTCCCCAAACCCGTCGACCCGCGGGTGATGTTCGAGGTGGCGCCCGCCGTCGCACAGGCGGCCATCGAGAGCGGGGCGGCCCGCAAGTCCATCGACCTCAGCACCTACCGCGAGGAACTGGAGGCCCGCCTCGGCAAGTCCCGGGAGATGATGCGTGTCGTCCTCAACAAGGCGAAGACGGACCCCAAGCGGGTCGTCCTCGCGGAGGGGTCCGACGAGAAGATGATCCGTGCCGCCTACCAGATCACGGATCAGGGGATCGCGATCCCCATCCTCATCGGGAACCGCGACGAAATCTGGACGACGATGGACGACCTCGGACTCGATTTCGACCCCGAGATCGTCGATCCCAGTGACGACGAACTCGAACCCTACGCCGAGCGCCTGCACGAACTCCGCAAGCGCAAGGGTGTCACTCGCCGCGAGGCGAACGAACTCGTCCGTGACGGCAACTACCTCGGGAGCGTGATGGTGGAGGTGGGCGACGCCGACGCCATGCTCACCGGCCTGATGCACCACTACCCGTCGGCGCTGCGGCCGCCGCTGCAGGTAATCGGCACGGCCGAGGACGCCGAGTACGCCGCCGGCGTCTACATGCTCACCTTCCGGAACCGTGTCGTCTTCGTCGCCGATGCGACGGTGAATCAGGATCCGGGCGCGGCCGAGCTAGCCGAAATCGGCCGCCACACGGGGGAACTCGCCCGCCGGTTCAACGTCGAACCGCGAGCCGCGATGCTCTCGTACTCGAACTTCGGGAGCGTCGACAACGCGGGGACGCGCAAACCCCGGCGGGCCGCCGAGATGCTCCGCGAGGACTCCGCAGTTGACTTCCCAGTCGACGGCGAGATGCAGGCCGATACCGCGGTGGTCGAAGACATCCTGGAGGGGACCTACGACTTCGCCGACCTGGAGGAACCGGCGAACGTGTTGATCTTCCCCAATCTGGAGGCTGGGAACATCGGCTACAAACTCCTACAACGGCTGGGCGGTGCCGACGCCATCGGCCCGATGCTGGTCGGTATGGACAAACCGGTCCACGTCCTACAACGGGGCGACGAAGTGAAGGACATCGTCAACCTCGCGGGCGTGGCCGTCGTCGACGCACAGGAACGCGACGGGTAACGGCTCGACTCGTCCCTCGCTTCTCGATCCGCATTGGGGTGGTGCTCAGTCGCCCGCCCGCCGCTCGGCCCGCGACGGCGGCGGAATCTCTGTCGTCGCCTCTTCGGTATCTGGTGCCACTGCGCGACTCCGGCCGTGCGACGGCTGTCCGTCCCGCTCCGGAAGCACGCACCGCGCCCCGCGGCGGTTGACGTGGGCGTACCGTCCCGGCGCGTTCGCGAGCGGGTGTGCGGGGTTGACGCGGCTGTCGATCCGCGCGGCTCGAAGTTCGTCGAAGTCACCAATCCGGGCGCGAATGCCCCGCCAGTGGTACTCGCTTTGTGACGGGACCGTCATCGGGCCCATCGGCTCCCAGTCCGGGTGATCGGCGGTGAGGACGGCCCGGTTGACGTTCGCCGCGAGGTCGTCGTGGTCGACGAGGACGCCGACCCGCGATCCTGGCGGGGCGCGGGCGGCGAGGATGTCGAGGCCGAGGTGGAGCGCCCGATACTCCGCTACGTTGTTGTCCGGCGGTGTATCTTCGAGGGCGAGTCGGGCAACCCGCGTCCCGTCCCGCGCCTCGATGACTGCCCCGAGGCCGCCGCCGTCGGCTCGGTAGGAGCCGTCGGTAGCGACGTAGAAGTGTCGGTGGTGGGTGCGCGGCGGATGCGCGATGTGGGGCGTGGGCGAGTCGTCGAACAGATTCCGGAGCGTCGAACGGCCGTGAACGGCCATACTCCGTCTTTGCGGTCGGCTCACTTAAACGTACGGCGGCGGGTCGGCTGCCGAGGCCGTTGACGCGACGACACGTTCGGCTTCACGTCCGAACCGGCGGTCGCCGATAGTGGTTATCGTGACTGTTCACCGCTGATTTACCGCCCCGTTCCGGTAAATCACCGGTAGTGACTCACGATAAATACTAGAATCGGACCGTATCAGTCGCCCGACACGCCCCCCGGCCGGCCGCGTGCCGACGTGTCGAGCGAGCCTTCGACGGTGCGGTGTGGATACGGGATCGAGATTCCCGCGGCCTCGAACCGGTCGGTGACGTCCTTGACGAACCGCCCGCGAATCCCGAGAAAATCGGAATCCCCGGGATCGCAAATCCAGATTCGACCCTGTAGGTCGAACGACGCTTCGTTGATCTCCATCAGTTTGACCGACGGTTCCGGCTCTTCGAGGATCTCTTCTTCGGCCTCCGCGGCGGCGATGATGTGGTCCATCGCGTCGTCGATGTCGTCCTCGAATCCGATGCGGAACGTGAATTTGAGCCGCAGCGTCCGGTTTCTGTCGTAGTTTTTGATCACGTCGTCGGTCAACTGCGAGTTGGGAACCGTCAGGTGTTCGTTGTCGAACGTACGAACGCGGGTGACCCGGAGGCCGATGTCCTCGACGAAGCCGGAGCTCCCGCTCCACTCGATCCAGTCGCCCGTTCGAAACGGCTGGTCCGTGTAGATGAAGACGCCGGCGACGAAGTTCTTGATGACGTCCTGCAGTGCGAACCCGACCGCGAGCGTGGCGGCGGCCCCGACGGTCGACAGGGCGATCAGGATGTTGCCGTAGCCGGCGAGTGCGAAGCCCAGGCCGAGACCCGCTAGGATGACGAACACGTAGCCGAGCACCCGTATCGGCTTCCGAGCGTGTTCGTCGACGCCCCGCCGTCGGAGCAGGCCGTCGAGGGACGGAACGACGAGTCGCTTTCCGACGACGTACAGCGCGACGAACACCACGATGAACACGGCCGCGGACCCGATCGCACTCGCCAGCCCCGGAGGAATCCCGAAGTCGGTGAGAAACTCACCGACAAATCCGGCGTCGCTCCCCGCAGCTTGGAGCGCAATTCCGGTCATCCCGCGTCACCGCCCGCGGCCGCGAGGCCCCCGGCGCTCCGTCGATCGTCCCGACTCGCTTCGCCGTCCGCCCCCGTACGGCACCGCACTGGTAGCACCATACCCCATAATGCGGCGATCCGTACTAATCCGTGGCGACGCGAACTGGATAGCTGGAGCGTTCACCGACCGGACGGGGCGACGTCAACCGGTACCGTCGACGATCGGCCGGGTCGAGAGGGTCCCGCAACACCTACTTGGCCGACGACCTTCTGTCCGCGCATGTCCCTGACTGCTCGCGATCTGATGGAGACGGACGTAGAGACAGTCGCCCCCGACGACGAGGTGAGCGAGGTGCTCGGCCGGCTAGCACGGGCCGACTTCAACGGTTTCCCCGTGGTCGACGACGAAGGGCGAGTCGTCGGCATCGTCACCCAGCACGACCTCGTCCACCTGTTCCAGACCGAGGATCGGACCCTATGGATCCCGATCGGTCTTCCTCCCTTTACGCAAACGCTCACCTACGCCATCGACGTGTCGTGGGACGACCTCGACCTCGGCATCGACCTGGCGAAGAACACGAACCGACCGATTCGCGAGGTGATGACCGCTGACGTGGTGACAGTCACGCCCGACACCGACCTCGACACCATTCTCGACCTCCTCGCCGACGACGAGCGGGACATCAACCGCCTGCCGGTGGTGACGGACGGCGAACTCGTCGGCATCGTCGCCCGACAGGACGTGTTGCGGGCGATCCGCGACGAGCGGGAATCGAAACGTTGAGTGCCGTGTCGGGTCGAGATTCCCCGTGTCCCGTTACCGCAATTTCGTCCTCTTTCTCATCCTCGCGGCCATCTGGGGATCGGCGTTCATGGCGATCAAGGCCGGGCTGGCTTACTTCCCGCCGGTCCTCTTCGCGGCGATCCGCTACGATGTCGCGGGCGTCCTCATGCTCGCTTACGCCGCCTGGGTCGTCGACGACCCGATCCCGCGGGGCCGCGGCCAGTGGGCGCTCGTCGCCGTCGGCTCGACGCTCCTGATCGCCGGCTACCACGTGCTGCTCTTTATCGGCGAGTCGGACCCCGGTGTGACGAGTGCGGCCGCCGCCGTCATCGTCAGCCTCAGTCCCGTCCTGACGACGGGCTTCGCACGTGCTTTCCTCCCCGACGAACGCCTGACCGCCGTCGGCGTCGTCGGTCTCTGCTGTGGGCTGTTGGGGGTGATCGTCCTTGCCCGTCCCGAACCTGGCGCCCTCCTCACCGGGGGTGCCGGCGCGAAACTGCTCGTGTTCGGCGCCGCCACGGCCTTCGCGCTCGGCTCCGTTCTGACCCGCCGGATCGACGCGCAGTTGCCCATCGAGACGATGGAGGCGTGGTCGATGCTCGGCGGTGCCGCGCTGATGCACGCCGTCGCTCTCGGACTGGGCGAGTCGCTCGCGGACGTGACCGTCACCGTCGACGGACTGCTCGCGCTCGCGTACCTCTCGCTGGCCGCCAGCGCCCTCGGCTTCCTCATCTTCTTCGACCTGCTGGATCGGCTGGGTGCCGTCGAGATCAATCTCGTCTCCTACGTCGCCCCCATCTTCGCGGCGCTCGCGGGATGGCTTTTCCTCGACGAACGGCTCTCCCCCGTGACCGCTGTCGGCTTCGTGCTGATCTTTGGAGGGTTCCTGCTGGTCAAGCGTCGGGCGATCCGTGGGGAACTGCCACGGCTCCGGCGCACACTCCGGGCCGGCGAGGACTAAAGCGACACGTCGCGGGTGGTGAACGCCCCTTCGTCGTTGTCGGCGTCGTAGCCCTCAATCGCAGAGAGGACGATGTCGAGGACGGTGTCGGCGTCCCACCGCGCAGTGTTGATGCAGAGATCGTAGAACGACTGGTCTTCCACGTCGATGCCGTAGTAACTGCGGTAGCGCCCGGCCTCGCTCACCTCGCGGACGCGCAGAAGCGGACCGATCTCCTCCTCGTGGTCGAGGTGTTTGAGGTCGATATCCTCGGGCTCGGACGCGCGCTCGTCGGGACGTTCGATCTCGTAACTGACCTCGTAGTCGCTGAGGCGTTCGATGCGGATCTCCTCGGGCGCGTCGAGCCAGATGCGTAGGTCGGCGCGGTTCCCCGCGAGCCACCCGGCCAGTCGCGATTCGAGGATGAACGCCTTGTTCGCCGCGCCCCACTGCTCGGCGATTTGACGGAGTCGCTGATCGAGCGCCCGGTCGATCGTGTCGTCCTCTTCGGCCTTGGCGATGAGCTGCTGGAGTGACATATCGCGCTCCGTTGCGAGGTCACGGAAGATGTCCCCGCCGATGACGTACCCGCAGTTCAGCGCGTCTGCGAGTCCCTCGGTGAGCGTCGTCGCACCACATCCCGGTGGTCCGGAGACGGTAATGAACAGATTGCTGTCGACTTGCCGCTCTGTGGTGGCGCTCGCGTTCGACATGAACGTTCGTCATCTCATACGCGTCACCGGTGTTAAGAGAACACCGGTTCGTTGTCAGTAACGACCTCCCTACGGCCGCCGAGTTACGTTCTCGATCTTGATCGGGAATAAAAAAATGAGCGGACACGATGAAAGGTTACGGACGACGAGCTACCGCCGTGAAGCGACGCGAGTCACCCGTGGTGGAGATGAAATACCCCGAAACGAAGGCAACGCTCGTCGGGGTATATGGTTCCGGCACTCCACCGATTGGTCGAGGTGTCCCCGATGTCGAACTCGTCCCCCACCGCTCCAATCGACCGCTTGCCCCGCCCGCACGAACTCGTCGACTCGCGTCTCGTTCGCCTGAGTCTCGCCGTCGTCGTCGCGCCGCTTCGCTTCCTGGCCTTCTGGGCCGCCGTGGCCTTGCCCTTCCTCTACCTGCCCCTCCTCGTCGGCGGCCTCGACGGCCAGCAGACCACGGTGTTCGTCGGGCTTCTCCTCGCTAACGCCGTCGCCCTCGTCATCGGGCACGAGTATCGTCGCTGAGTCCGGCCCTCCAGCGGTGCAAAAGCTAATCAGTTATGTGACTGGGGTACGAGCGGTGTCGTATGCTCGGCCTCAGGCAGCGTAGCATGATCGGTATGGTCCTGATGATCGTGGGAACGGCGGCGTTCCTCCCGACCGTGTTCCCCGGGACGACACTAACCTTCGACCTGGTCGCCGTTGTCGCGGCGGCGCTACTGACGATCGGGACCTACCTCGTCGGCACCGACGTCGACGGCCGCCCGGTCTAACCCTCCTCCCGCCGCCCCCAGATCACCTTCTCCGGCAGGCGAACCCGCACGTCCTCGCGGAGCCGTATCTGACAGGAGAGCCGCGGATACCCCCAGCGATCGGCGAGGGTGTCGTGCCAGTGGTCGGGGGGTGGTCCCGCGTCGATCCGGACGCCACAGGTGCCACACAGTCCGCGGCCCCCGCAGTTCGCTCGCGCCGTGAGACGCGTGTGCGGCGAGTGGCCGCCCCGAACGAGCACGTCACGAAGCCGTGCCCCCGCCGGCGCGGTCAGAGTGTGTTCCTCGTCACCGTTGTCGACGCTGACGTACACCACGTCGCAACGGTCCGTCTCGGCCATCGTCAGTCCCCGTACTGTGCTTCGGGGTCGAGCATCGGCGCCGGGTAGTCGAGCGTCGTTCGTCTCTCCGCCGGGAGCGTCCACGGTTCGTGGGCCCGATCCGGCGGGAGGTCGTCGAGTTCCGGCACCCACTGCCGAACGTAGTCGGCGTCCGGATCGTACCGGTGGGCCTGCCACAGCACGTCGAACGACCGGTTCCGCGAGTCGTTCCCCACACCCGCGACGTACGCCCAGTTGCCGTAGTTCGACGCGGGATCGTAGTCGATCAGGCGCGTCTCGAAGTAGGCCGCCCCCCACCGCCAGTCGATCCGGCAGTCGTTCGCGAGGAAAGAGGCGGCGTTCTGTCGGGCGCGGTTCGACAGGTAGCCCGTCGCGTTCAGTTCACGCATCGCCGCGTCGACGAACGGCACTCCCGTTTCGCCGCGCCGCCAGCGGTCGAACGCCTCGACGTCGGTCGACCAGTCCACGTCACGTCGACGGATTCCGCCCGGCGTGAAGAACGTCCCGCCGTGCTTGGCGAATTGGAACTGGAAGAAATCGCGCCAGCGGAGTTCGAACCGGAGCCAGTACGTCGAGTCGTTGGCGATCCGCTGGTCCTCGTACTCGTCGATCGCGGCGTTGACTCGCCGCGGCGACAGGCAGCCCTCGTTCAGCCACGGCGAGAGCTTCGAGGAGTAGTTTCGACCGCGCAGTCCGTTCCGTGTCTCCTTGTACTCCCGGAGCGCGTCCGCGTCCCAGAGATACTCGTCGAGACGGTCCAGCCCCGCGATTTCGCCGCCATCGAACGTCAGCGCCGCCCGACATCCCGAGTCACGTCGCTCCTCGCTCCCGTCGTTCGGGCCGGCCTCGACGCCGAGGTCGGCGGCGGCCGGCAGATCTCCCGGATCGACTGCCGGGCACTCGGGGAGCGTCGGCGTCCCCAGCGGATCGCGCACCGTCGCGTCCGCCTCGACCGCTTTCCGGAACGGCGTGTACGTGTCGTCGACGGCCGACACGTCGCTCGGGAGATCGTCCGGGTGGTACAGTGTGTGCCCCCAGTGGCGGATGAGGTTGGCGTCGACGGCGGTCTCGACCGCCCGTTCGACCGCCTGTTCCTCGGGCGTCGGTCGCGTGTGGACGTGGACGGCGTCGGCGTCGACGTGGTCGGCGAGGGTCGGCAGGACTGTTTCTGGGTCGCCGACGCGGACGACGAGGTCGCTCCCCCGGTCGCGCAGGCGCGAGCGCAGATCGGCGACGGACTCGATCCGAAATCGGAGCCGCCGACTGCCGGTCTTCTCGTAGGTGAACGACGCCGCGCCGCCGAAGTCGGCGGTGCCGTAGTGGTCCCGGTCGAAGACGGACACCGGGAGCAGGTGGTCGCCCTCGGCGGCAGCGGTAAGCGCCGGGTTGTCGTGCAAGCGGAGGTCACGGCGAAGCCACAGGAGCGTCGTGGTGGCCATCGCGAGCGGTAGTGGCCGGAGTCACATGAAAGCGCTCACCGCTCCTCGAGAAATCGCGTCCCGAGCGTGAACGCGCCGAGGAAGACCACGAGCAACTGAAACCCCGAGCGGACGACGGGGAAGATGCGCTCGACGTTCTTCGGCTCTTTCCCCCGCATCGGGTCGACCCCCGTCCAGTAGTGGGTGTTCTCGGTCGTTCGCTGCGGGTCGGCCGATAGGTCGACGAACGTCTGGACGACGCCTCGCTGATTGGACAGGAGGAGTTCGCCGTCGACAGTGAGAAAGCGGTCGTAGAGTGGGTAGAAGGCGTTCACGCCGTTGGTCATGAGATCGGGGAGGATGCCGCCGAGCAGGAGTGCCGCGAGCGCCACCCACGCTACCCGGACGCCGCGGGGTCCCCAGCGGCTCTGGAGGTGCGAGACGGGCCGAATTCTGGTGTCGTACGTGAGGGCCGCCCCGGCGACGGCCGGCAGGACGAGCGTGTGCAACAGCGCTCGATGGGTCCCCTGCAGGTAGAGGCCGACGAAGGTGTCGACGTCCGGGAGTGCGGTCGCAGCGAGGACGATGGCGACCGAGCGGCGGTCGAACTCGTCGCCAAGGAGCGCGGCGGCGACGACGGCGCCGACGGCGAGGTGGACGACCGTCGAGGGCATAGGGAATCGTCGGCCCGTGAGTGGCTTGAGGCTGTCGCCTACGCCCGTGCCACCGTCACCGAGCCGAGCGAGGCGAACCGGGCCTCGACGGTGTCGCCCGGTTCGAACGGGATCAGTTCGGTGAGCGAGCCGGTCGAGATCAGATCGCCGGCCACCAGCCGCTCGTCCCGCTCGGCGAGTGCGTCGACCAGCCATGCCACGACCCGCGCCGGCGAGCCGAGGACGTCGGCGCCGACGCCCGTCGCCACCCGCTCGCCGTTCCGGCGCACCACGACCCCTTCGAGCGCGAGGTCGAGATCGGCCGGGTCGCCGATTCGGCCGCCGAGAACCACCCGCGCGGCGAGGGCGTTGTCGGCGACGGCGCTACCGGCGGTCAGCTCCCAGCCCGCGATCCGCGAGTCGACCACCTCGATCACGGGGACGACCGCGTCCGCCGCCGCGAGTACGTCCGCGGGCGTCACCGGCGGGTCGAGCGGGGCGCCCAGCCGGATGACGAGCTCCGGTTCGAGTTTCGGATCGGTCAGATCGCTCGCGTCGAGTCGTCCCTCCGACCGGACGGTGTCCGCGAGGACGCGCCCGTAGGCGGGCTCGTCGACGCCTAGCTCCGACCGAATCGCGGGCGAGGTGAACCCGACCTTGTAGCCGACGGACGGCCCCTCGTCGGCCGTCCGGCGGTCGAGTGCCGCTCGCTGGATCGCGTAGCCGTCCGCGATGGTGAGGTCGGGGAGCTCCGAGGGGTCGATCGCCGTGCCGTCGCGATAGGCGTCCGCCAGTCGCTCGCCGAGGCGGTCGGCCGCCGCGTCGTCGATAGTCCGGGACATGGCCCCACCTGGGGAGCGGGCCACCTAAAGCTCACCTCCCCTCGGCCATGCCCTGTCACCCGAGTCGGTAGCCTTTTGCGCTCACCGCTCGGCCATCGGGTATGGTGTGGTCACAGGGCCGGTGGAGTGGCCGATGAGCGACGATCCCCGCGACGACCTCGCCAGACGTATCGCCGGCGAGATCACGCTCAGTTCCAATCCGGGCGCGACGCTCCGGAAGTGGCGGACCGACTTCGACGTCTCACAGACCGAACTCGCCGACCGGCTGGACGTCTCTTCTTCGGTCATCTCCGATTACGAGAGCGGGCGACGAGAGAGTCCCGGCATCGGCGTCGTCAGTCGTATCGTCCGCGCACTGCTCGACATCGACGAGTCCCGCGGCGGCGGCCGAATCCGTCAGTACGCACGCGTCATCTCCGCGGGCTTCGAGAGCGACATCGTCCACGACCTCCGGGAGTACCCCACGTCGATTCCGCTGGAACGGTTCTACGAGGTGATGGACGCGACCGAGGTGGTTGCCGGCGACCGCGACCACGTCAGCGGCCACACGGTCATCAACAGCATCGAGGCGATCAAGCGTCTCCCGAGCGAGGAGTTCTACCGCCTCTACGGCCAGAGCACGAACCGCGCGCTCGTCTTCACCGACGTGACCCGTGGTGAGTCGCCGCTGGTCGCGCTTCGGGTCGTGAATCCGACGCCGAACGCCGTCGTCCTCCACGGACTGGAGCCCGAGGACCTCTGGGAACACGCGACGGCACTCGCGAGGGTCGACGGCTTCGCGCTCGCGGTGTCGACCTGTGATCTGGACGAAGCGCTCGCGACGCTGCGGGAACTCCCCTAGTCGACGTACTCGTACTTTCGCTCGTTCATCCGGCCCCAGCCGGTGAAGACGAATTCGCCGCTCGGGACGGTGAACTCCTCTAATTCCCGCTCTTTCTCGTGGTTGTGGGCGTCGTGGACGCGGCCGTACTCCTCGAAGCTCAGGTCGTAGCGCCGCGACAGCTGTTCGTCGATGTCGAACGCTTTCACCTCGTCGCGCCAGCCGTCCGCGACGGTCTCGGAGTGAATCTCGGCCTGCGCGCCGGAGCCGTAGGAGCCGACGAGCAGTTTCTCGCCGGAGAGGGCGCGCCCCGTCTCCGCCGCGGTCTTGAGCGCGCTCGCGCGGGCGACGTGGACGGAGCCGGTGTACCAGTTGCCGACGCGGCGCGAGAGGGTGAGCGTCGGGTCGATGGCCCGGGCGTACCAGTCGTTGTACGTCTCGGTCTCTTTCAGCGTGTCCATGTACTCCCGGATGGCGTCCTCGTAGGCGTCCCAGTCCTCGTACTCGTCCTCGCGGGGTTGATGGCCGAGTTCGTCTGCGAGTTCGTCCTCGATTCCCGTATCGCGAGTCATGTGCCGGAAGCCGAGCAGGGCGGCCTTCCGCACCATGCCCGGGAACGGGGTGTGGAAGGGGAAGTACGCGTAGTCGTCGGGGTGGGTTCGGCCGGCGACCGACTCGAAGTCCGTCAGCGCCTCGCGCATCCGCGCGAGGTATACCTGCACCGAGCGCTTGCCGTCGACGCTCGGGAACTGCTGGTTGGGCTTGAGGAAGTCCGTCTCGTCGGCGCTCCCGTAGCCCTGGTGGGTAGAGAGTTCGACCACGCTGGGATCCTCGTCGACCAGCATGGCGACGGCGCCCGCGCCCTGTGTGGCCTCACCGGGGTCGCCGCGGGCGTAGAGCGCGGTGTCGGTGGCGATCACGAGCGCCGACCGCCCGCGATTTCGCCCCGCTTTGATCCAGTTGTATGCGTCGTCGATGCTCTGGGTGCCGGCGACGCAGGCGAACTTCCGCTCGCCCTTGTTCGCGTGGTGGAAGTCGCCGTCGTAGACGTCCTCCAGACAGCCGGCGATGTAGGTGGAGACCGGCTTCGAGTTGTCGAACGCGCTCTCGGTCGCCACGTCGATGCGTCCGATGTCGTCGGGGCTCAACCCTTTGCGGTCCATCAGCCGCTTGGCGGCGTTGGCCCCCATCGTGACGATGTCTTCGTACGTGTCGGGAAACGACGATGCCTCCAGCCCGAGGCCCTTGGTGTACTTCTCCGGGGAATCGTCCTTCGCCGGCGCGAACGTCTCGGCCAGGTCGAGTTTGAGCTTCCCCGTCCAGATTTCGATTGCGTCGATGCCGACGGCAGTCATACCCTCGGATTACGGGAGCCGCTATATGGGTTTGTCGATGCTCGCTACGTCGAACGTCGAATGATTGTTCGGCAGGGGCGAAGGGAACTTCGCCACTCACAGCCCGCCCTGCCCACCCCGAAAGCCGACCGAGAGGTCGACATCGGACGGTAGGAGCGTCCCAGCGGCGCGTCTACGGAGGATGACCCCCATCAGGCCGAGCCCCATCGCCAGCCCGAACGCGACCATCGCGGCCATGACGCGCCTGGCGGTCACGCCCTCCCAGAGCAGCCACCCGAGTAGACCGACACCCACGGGTAGCGAGCACACCGAGCGCGAACAGGAGAGAGCCGACGACGCCGACTATCCGTGCTCCCATTTCCATGCTCCGCTCCGGGACCGCGTCCGCGAAGACAGTTGCGCCGCGACACGGGCGTCAGTCCTTGTATCAGTCACGCCTGTCGTCGCAGTCGTCGTGTTTGTCGTCGTGTTTGCCGTCGTGTTTGTCGTCGTGTTTGTCGTCGTGCTTGTCGTCGTACTCACATTCGTCGTCGCCGCCACCGGGAGTCGATGTCGGCGTCGAGGTTGCCGTCGACACGTCGCCCTGTTCGATCTCACCCTCGCTGTCGACCGCGTCCAGCTTCCCGCCCATCTCGGATTCGACCCGATCCGTCGCCCTCACCGTCGTCTCCGTTCGGAACAGCACCGTATTCGACGGCGTGTCCACCAGCCGCACGCTCACCAGACTGTCGGGCGCGTAGTCCCGCGAGACGCTCCACTCCTCTCCGGGCTCGAAGACATCGTCTCCCGAGAGCGTGCCGTCGTCCCAGGCGAGTCCGGTCTCGCTCTCGTTCACCCGGACGATCAGTCGCAGGTCGTCACCCGGGAGCGAGTCGCCGCCCTGGTGTGTGAGGTTGATTCCGTCCGTGCCGATCTGGCCCGTGACGGCAGCGTCCGGCGTTTCCGACGACTGCGTGACCGTACCCATCGCGTACGCGCCAGCCACGCCAACGGAGGTGACGACGAGGCCGAGTAGGAGGATGGCTCCAACGAGTTCGGACTGGGCGCGGTCGGGCATCTGATCCGAGGGTTTCCGCTCCTCGGATATGTTCTTGTCGCCGACGATATTACGACTGATACTCCCCGCCGGGCCGACCGGTCGTCAGAAGGCGAAGTAGAATTCTCTGGGATCACGGTTCTCGAAGTAGAGTGTCACCGTGATGTCCGCATCCGACTGGTCGGTCACTTGGTTGATCCCACTCAAATCGAGTACGAAGTCGCCGAACCGACCGTCATACAAGAAATCACGTATCCTGATGTCCGCCGCTTTCCCGGCCCCGATATCCGCGTTGTCGTCCAGCGAGTACTGATTCCCGCCAGTCCCGAACTCACTTTCTGTGCGTGCATCCCCGTTGCCTCCGCCGCCCGAGATTTTGACTTCGGGATCCCCGCCGCCACGGCTGATATAGACGTTCGGATCCCACTCCACGCTGAATCCGGTCACGGTTACATCGCTCGACCCTTGGTTTTCAACGGAGAACTTTAGTTGGCCCCGGCTTCCTGGTTCGTCCGGCCCGTCGTACACGAGCGTCTCGCCCCCTGCCCCGCCACCGTCACCGTCACCGCCACCCAACGACACCACGGTCACGTTGATTCGCACCGACTCGGGTTCCTCGCCGCTGAAGTCGGGGCGGTCGGCGCTCCCACGGAACGTGAAGTTGATGCTGTCGGTTTGAGCGCTCGAGACCGTATCCGGCGCTCCGTACTCGTAGACGACCCGCCCCTGCCCGTCCGAGACACCCGTGGTCGGCCGGATCGACCCTTCGCCCTCGACGCTGGCGTTGACCGCCACGCCCGAGACGGGGTTGTTGTAGCCGTCCCGCACTTCCAAGACGATCCGGCGCGTCCCGCCCGCGGTGACGCTGTCGGCGCCGTCGACGACGGTCAGGTACTGCTCGGACGTGTCGCTGACGCCCGTACCGACGCCGACTTTCGCCATCCGCAGACGGTAGGTTTGGTTCGGCACGAGGTCGACGGTGAGGACGTTCCTGTCCCTGTCGACCGTCACCCCGGCGGCGTTGCCGTCGATCCGGCCACCGTTGCGCTCGTACTGGTCCGCGAGGAGGCGTCTCCACTCGTCCTCGGAGAGATCGGTGGACACCTTGATGGCGATGTTCTCCCCGTTGACCGCGACGGTTCGGTCGCTTGCACTCACCGGAGACGGACTGACCGTCGCGGCCTGTGTCCCGCTCCGACTGTACGATCCGTTCAGCGCGACGACGTAGATCAGGTTCCCCTCCAGCAGTCGCTGGTCGGTCACCGACCGGTTCCGGTCGGTGTCGAATTCGTTGTACAGCACCGTGTCGGCGTACGTCGTCCGCGGGGCCGACTGATACAAGCTGTAGTCGGGGCGGTAGCTCAGCCGCTGGGTCGCGTACGATCGATTCGTTCCGTTCCAGAAGTCGGCCGTCTCGCCGTTGATCGCCGTGGCATTGACGAGCGTCACGGTCCCGCCGGATTCGGTCCGCAAGGTTCCGCTCGCTGGCGGCGGATTTACCGCGGCGATCCGGGTCGGGTAGCGGGTGCCGAGCGGCACCGTCGTCGGACTGGTTCGTTCGGCCGATGCCGTCCGCAGGATGCCGTTTCGCACGTCCTGCAGGCTGTCCTGCACCTGCTGGTTGTGGTCGAACTCGACGCGTTCGTTCTGGTCCGGGACGACGGTCGCCTGATAGAGGGCGAAACCGATGACGAGAAAGCCGAGCAGCAGGATGGCGCCGACCTGAAGTGCGGCCGCTCGCCGGTCGTCCCGAAGGCGCATAGCCTCCGTTTACTACCGGCGGTCAAAAGGATGCCGGCCCGGGAATCAGTCCTGATTCTCGTCCTCTTCGACCACTTCCGGATCGCTCATCGCGGACTGCAGACTGTCCAGCCCGTTGACCCACTCCGACACCAGCCCGTACTCCAGATCCTCGACCAGCGCGATGTCGAGTTCGTCGCCGTCGATGATGCGCGTGCCCGCCTGCACGAGATAGCCCAGCGCGGCGTCCAGATCCTCGTTGGCCTCGGCGTCGGCGGCGGCGTGGACGTACTCCTCGATGGTACCGTCCTCGGCGGCGCCGGCGGCGATGTACTCCTCGGCGGCGTAGAAGACACAGACGAGGCTGGTCTGGACGCCGTCGACGAGCATCCGCTTTTCCTCGTCCGCCAGATCCACGTCCGCGAGGACGATGTCGCGCACGTCTGTCAGTTCGTCGACAGCGGCTTCCTCGTCGAGGCGACCGTCCTCGTAGGCGTTGACGATCTTCGCGACGGCGATGGCCGCGTCGTCCTGCAGGTTGAGCAGGAGGCGCGCCGAATCCTCGTTCTCGGGATCCAGCTCCTCCTCGGCTACCCGCCCGATCCAGTTCTGCCAGCGGTCTTCCGTGTAGAACGTGTCCTCCACGTCGGTCATACCCTGATCGAACGTTCGTGGACTCAAAGACCTTTCCTATGCGCTCGTGACGGCAGTCAACTCGTCAGCGTCGCTTCGGTGTCGATCCCGTACACCCGCGCTGGCGTCTCGACGTGTGCCTGCCGGACGGCGTCGTCGTAGCCTTCGTCCAGCAGGGTGCGGACGCGTCGAGGGACAGTCTTCGGCCCCATCACCGCGCCCGGTCGGTCCGGATCGTCGACGAAGTCCGTCTCCATCAGGAAGTGATCGCCGCTCTCGGCGGCCTCGCGGAGCCACTCCTTGCGACACATGACACTCGGCGTCGGGCCCGCGAGCGTCGGCCCCGCGTAGTGTTTCACCACGCAGTGGGGGGCTAGGCCGCGTGCCTCGGCCCACTCGGAGATCTCGGTCAGATCCTCGCTCTCCTCCGTGTGGAGTTGGACCGCGCAGTCCGCGTCGGCGCCGAGCGCCAACCCGTGGCGCAACACGGCGTTCGAGGCGTCCCACACCGCCTCGGACACGTCGTAGTGGGGACGCCCGGTCTTGAGCGCAAGCGCACGCCCCTCGCGGACGTACTCCGCGGCGACGTCGAGGCCGGCCTGCATCAGGTCCCGCGCTTCGGCGGCCTCGAACCCGCGGTCGTCGACGAGCCGGGTGATCAGTCCGGGGTGGACGCCGAGGACGGGCCACGCGCGGCCGGGCAGGCGGTCGTCGGCGTCGGCGACGACCTCGATGGTCCGATCGAAGACCGCACGGAAGTCCGCGCCCGCCTCGGCCTCGACGCCGAGATGCCACGAGGGCTTGTTGACGACGAGGAGGTGGGTCCCTCCGAGGCGGCGGAAGTCGTCGACGGCGTCCATCCCCCGCCCGGCGTCCGAATCGAGGTGGAGGTGGTCGTCGAGAACCGGCGTGTCGAGATCGGGTTCGCTCACGGGTGGCCGTCGGTGGCGGGGAACAAAAAATCAGGCGTCGCTGTCGAGCGTGACGCTGTCCGCGGCGGCGTTGCGCAGGGCGTCGGAGCGGCCGTGTTCGCCGGGGGCGATGGCGAGCGTTCGGAGGCCGCAGGCGTTGGCCGCCTCGATGGCGGGTTTGAAGTCGGTGTCGCGGGAGGCGACGGCGATCACGTCCGCCCGCCCCTCGACGGCGAAGCGGGTGAGGTCGACAGCGAGTTTCACGTCCACGTCGCCGCTGGTGACGATCACCTCGAACCCGCGGGCTTCGGCGGCCTGGACGAGTTCGGGGGTGGCGTGTTCGTCGACGTAGAGGCGGGTCGTTGCCGGCCGCCCCACTGCGGCCGCGGCCTCGCGCACGTCGTCGAGGTCGACGTCGAACTCGCTCCGGAGGACGTTCGGGCCGTCGACAAACAGCGCGACCCGTGGGTTCCCGTCGTCGCCCCGTCCGAACAGATCCATGCCCGTTCTACCTCGGTCGCGGGCATATACGTCCCGATTCACGGCCGGTCCGGCCGTGCTACATTTCGATCGTGATAATCGGAGGGTCGGGATTATTAGTTCTGCCGCGGTACGTCGGGTATGGCATCCGTCGCCCCCGTCTCGTTGGAGGAGACGCCCTTCGATCCCGCCGAGTTCTCCTGGCTCTGGTTGCTCTCGGCCGCCACCTACGGCGTCGGCGACATCGTGACCACGATCGCACTCGTCCGGTACAGCGCCGCGGTGGCCGAGGGCAACGCCCTGCTCCGGATGGCCATCGAGGCGTTCGGGCTGTCGGGGCTGGTTGGACTGAAACTGATCGCCTTTTTGACCTGTCTGGCGATCAGCCTCTACGGCGCCCGCGACGCCGATTCCGCGATCTACTACGGGCCGCCGGCGATCCTCGCCCTCGTCGGGGCGTTCACCACCGCGTTCAACCTTCGACTGCTGCTCGGCTAGAGCGTGTTGCGGACGAACTCCGAGACGATCAGATCCTCCGCGGAGCGGAGGCGATACTGGACCGTCGAGCGCGGCAGGCCGAGGCGATCGCTCAGTTCTGCGACCGTCACCTCGCGCGGCCGGGCGTAGTACCCTGCCTCGACGGCGTGGCTCAGGATCTCCCACTGGTCGTGAGAGAGCTGAAACGCCGTGCGGGTGTCGGCGTCCCAGTTCCCGGACTGGCGGAGGTGCGAGAGTTCCAGTGAGAGACCGTCCCGGAGGATCGCCTCCATGGTGTCGAACAGTTCGCCGACGCCCTCGTCGCCGGGGTAGAGGATCTTCCAGCGGTACTCGCCACCGGTCCGCCTGGATTCGAAGGCGACGCCGTCGCCGACGTGATCCAGCACGAAGTAGGGCAGGGAGTGACAGCGGTGAACCTCCCGCCGGTACGTGTAGACCGTTCGCGACTCCGGTGACTGGTCGAGTACGTGGTACTCCCGGGTGGAGTCACAGGTCGGGCGGTCGAGACATTCGTTACAGCGATCCTCGTCGAGAAACACCGCCGAAAACGCCTCGATCGCCGCCTCGGATCCGCGAACGTGGTCGATCCGCCACATCGCCGTCTCGCTCGAATAACAGATCGAGGACCGACAGGACAGGCTCGGATACTCGTGGAACACGTCCATCAGCTCGTCGACCCCCGGCTCGTATCGGATCGCGAACTCGACTTCTTTCATGCGTGGCGTCGCTCTCCTCGACGTAGTGTTAGTATATACTAAATCATTGTGAAATACACCGCCGCCTAAGCGTTCTCGTGGTTAGCTAATGCTAAACTCTGGCTACGCCCGTCGCACCCGAATCGTGATCCCGTCGGCGTCGACGGTTTCGACCCCGCCGTCGCGGTCCGTCACCCCGTCGAGCCGCGAGCGGATCGCCCCGATGTCGTCGAGGACGAGTTCCACCCACGCCAGTCCGCTGCTCTCCGGCGGTGCTGACCGCCTATTCCAGACGTTGCAGCCGACGTGATGGTGGTAGTCGTCGGCGGCGAGAAAGAGCGCGCCCGGCATCTCCTGTCGGACGTTCAAGCCGAGGCCGTCGGCGTAGAACGAGCGCGCCGCGTCCAGCGACGACACTTCGAGGTGGACGTGGCCGACGACGGTTCCCGACGGGCACCGATCGGTGCCGTCGGCCACCTCGCGTAAAGGGTCGAGCGACAGCGGGAGCGTGTCCATCTCGACCCGCCCGTCGTCGGTCGTGGGCCACTCGTCTCGGGGCCGGTCGCAGTACACTTCGACGCCGTTGTCTTCCGGATCGCGCAGGTAGAGCGCCTCGCTGACGTGGTGGTCCGAGGCGCCGTTGAGGTGCCAGCGGTCCTCGATCCGGCCGAGAGCGTCGCCGAGGGCCGCCCGCGACGGGACGAGAAACGCCGTGTGGAAGAGGCCGGTTTCGTCCGGACCGCGGGCCGGGCGGTCCGAGCGCTGGAGGTCCAGGAGTGGATCGTCGACGCCGAGGACGGCCCGTTCGCCGTCGCGGGAGAGCGTCTCCAGTCCGATCACGTCCTCGTAGAACGCGGCCATCCGGTCGAGATCGGTTACCTGCAGTCCGACCCGTCCGATGTGTCCGGTCATGACGGTGTGTACGCGAGCGGCTCACTTCGCTCTGACGGGACCGGTCAGGAGTCGAGATCGTCCGGCCGGTCGATATCTCGGCGGACGCCCGGATCGCCCGTCTCGACCAGCGCGGCGTCGGGCGCCGTGAAGAGGATCTCCCGCCCACCAGTGTCGCCGTCCACGTCGCGGAGGGCGTCGAACCACTGTCGTCCGAAACAGACCGGGTTGCCCCGCTGGCCGTCGAACGCGGCCGCGAGGGGGTCGCCAGCGCCAGCGCGATGGGCGCGAACGAGCAGGGAGACCGTTTCGGGCCGCACGAACGGCATGTCGCCGAGGCCGACGACTGCGGCATCCGCATCCGCCACGGCGCCGATTCCGGTCCGTACTGACGACGCCTGCCCGTCGGCGTAGTCGGGGTTGCGGACGACGCGGACGCCCTCGGGGAGTGAGGTCCGAACCTGCTCTGCCTCGTGCCCGACCACGACGACGACGGAGTCGACCGCCGCGTCGAGGTACGTCCGGATGCTCCGAGTGACGATCCGCTCACCGTCGACGCGGGCGAGGAGTTTGTTGGCGTCGCCGTAGCGGGAACTCGTCCCCGCGGCGAGGACGACGCCGGCGACAGTCGCCGACCGCGTGGCACGGAAGGGGGGCGAGCAGACGGGGAGGGCGGCGTCGGTCACGGTGCCTCCAGCGTCGGAAACGGTGTCCACTCGATTCGGTCCCCTTCGACGAGCGGCGACGTTCGGAATGCGAGGCCGTCGCCCCGGAGGACGCGCGGACAGGACGACACCCGGCCGGGACGGTACCGATCGTCGTACAGGTCGACGCCCGACCCCGGCCCACCGACGGGCGTCGCGGTCCCGCCGTCGACGGCGACGGGGATCGCGTATTCGATGCTCGCCTCGGGGAGGGTGAGATCGTGGGCGGCGGTCGCCTCGCGCCACGGGTGCGTCCGCTCACCGCGGAAGAGGGGCGCCAGCAGGGCGATGGCGGCGACGTAGGCGGCGACGGGCTTGCCCGGGAGCGCGAACGCGACGGCCTCGCCGTCAAGGCGGACACACGCCGCCGGGCGACCGGGGCGGAGCGAAACTCCTCGGTAGACGACCGTTCCGAGGTCGGCCAAGACGCCGACGGTGTGGTCCAGTCGGCCGACGCTGGTGCCGCCAGAGGTGACGACCACGTCGTTGGCGTCGGCCAGTTCGGTCAGTCGCTCCCGGAGAGCCGCCGGATCGTCCGGGACGGTGCCGGCGAGTGTGGCGTCGTGCCCCCACCGGCGACAGAGGCCGGCGACCATCTCGGAGTCGCGGTCGGGCTGGACGCCGGCGGCGACTTCGTCGCCCGTGGCGAGGACGGCGACGGAGAGGGGTGCGGTGACGGTGACGCGCTCCCGGCCCAGGTCGCGGAGGAGTGCGGCGTCTCGGGGCGAGAGGACGGTCCCCGCCTCGACGACCGTCTCGCCGGCGGCGCAGTAACTCCCGCGACGGACGACGTGTGTCCAGGGGTCGAGCGACGGGTCTCGGAGCCGATCACCGTCGACGCGGGCGTCCTCTTGCGGGAGCACGGCGTCGGCGCCGCGTGGGAGCGGTGCGCCGGTGGCGATCCGGATCGCCGTCCCGGGTTCGTGGTCGGTGGGGGCGTCGTCCGGACCGAGCGTCCGGTCGCGGATCGACACCGGGAACGGGTCGCCGGTTGCGATAGCGAACCCGTCCATCGTCGCGTAGTCGTTCGCGGGGTGGGGGTCCGCCGCGACGACGGCCGACGCGAGTCGCCGTCCATCGATGGCGTCGGGAGCGACCGTCGTCGTCTCGGACGCGACGACGTCTCGTAGTCGCGCGGCCGCCGTCGCTGCCGCAGTTCGGTCACGCAGGTCGGCCACGAGGGCCCCTCCGGATAGCGTAACGAAAATCAATTAATCGAACTATCGTATCCCGTTCTAATATCCGGATGAATCCAACATTGGGTTCGATTCGGCGGGTGCTAGATCCAAATGCTAGCGCAAAGGAACTAGATACAGTTACTTTATTGCTCCAAAAGCTTATTAGGTTGGTTAATATGGTTACTATCACGGTAGATTGCCCATGATGTTACAAACACTTAACAACGCGGTACCGCAAGGAGGGGTCCGGTAGATGGAGTTCGACGGGACGTTCAGCCTCGACGACGTCACGACTGAGGAGGTGTGGCTCGCTCTCTCGGACCCGGTCATGGTCAAGAACGCGCTCCCCGGGTGTCAGTTCCTCGTCGAGGTCGACGACCCCGACGACGTGGACTTCGATGCCCTGGCGGAGGAAGCGGAGGGAACGGAGGATCCGCCGACGCTGCCCGAGGCCGATCCCGAAGACGTCGCCGAACGCGGCCTGGAGGAGAGCGGTCACTACGCCGCGCTCGTCAAGGTCGGTGTCGGCAGCGTGAAACCCCGGTTCGAGACGGTCGTCACCATCGACCGCAAGGAGTTCCCCGAGATGGACGCCTCCGGACAGGGGAGTGCGAGCGATTCCTCGTTCGAGATGGATTCGGGGATGACACTCGTCGAGACGGACGGCGGCGTCGACGTGGAGTGGTGGACCGAGGCTGACGTGTTCGGCCGCGTCGCCCAGATGGGCCAGCGCGTCATCAATCCGGTTGCCAACCGCGTCGTCGGACGGTTCTTCAAACAGATACAGAAGGAGCTGAGCGACGTCGGCGATCAGTCGTCCGGGCTCCGCGACCGCATTAGCAACTTCATCTGAGCCATGTCACAGGAGATTTCTCTCACGGTAAACGGCATCGAACACGAACTGAGCGTCGAGCCCCGATCGCTGCTGATTCACGTCCTTCGGGACGAACTCGGCTACACCGGCCCCAACGTCGGCTGTGAGAGTAGCATGTGCGGGGCGTGCACGGTCCACCTCGACGGCGAGGCCGTCAAATCCTGTACCATGCTCGCAGTCCAGGCCGACGGCCGCGAGGTGACGACCGTGGAGGGCCTCGCCGACGACGGCGAGTTCCACCCTATTCAGGAAGGGTTCCAGGAGGAACACGGCCTCCAGTGTGGCTACTGCACGCCCGGCATGATGATGACCGCCACCGAACTGCTGGAGCGAAACCCCGACCCGACCGAGGAGGAGATTCGGGAGGCGCTGGAGGGCAACCTCTGTCGCTGCACGGGATACCAGAACATCGTCCGCGCGGTCGAGAACGCGGCCGAGAAGATGCAGGAACAGCCCGCCATGGCGGACGGAGGGGGTGACTGACGATGGGTGCCGAATCCGACGGCGTCCAGTCCATCGATCCGGACGACGTCGACGCCGCCGACATCCTCGGCTCCGCCATCGAGCGCCGGGAGGATCCCGCGCTCCTGACCGGCAACGCCGAGTACACGGACGACATCGAACTGCCGAAGATGGTCCACGCGGCCATCAAGCGGAGCCAGCACGCCCACGCCCGCATCGACGGCATCGACACGAGCGAGGCCGAGGCGCTGGACGGCGTGATCGAGGTGATCACCGCCGACGACCTCGACGTGCCGGGCAATCTCCCGACCGGGTGGCTGCTCGACTCGCTCGAACAGGTCGACCACCCGATCCTCGCGAGCGACCGCGTCCGCTATCAGGGGGACGCCCTCGCCGTCGTCATCGCGGAGGAGCGCTACGTTGCCCACGACGCGCTCGACCGGATCGACGTGGACTACGACCGCCTCGGCGCGGTGACCAGTCCCGGAGAGGCGCTCGACGAGGACGCGACCGTCGTTCACGAGGACGTCGGGGACAACACGGCCTTCGACTGGGAGATCGGTGACGCCGAGAAGACCGACGCGGCGTTCGAGGGTGCCGACCGCGTCGTCGACCTGGAAATCGAAAACCAGCTCCTGATCCCGAATGCGATGGAGCCCCGGGCCGCGGTGGCGGACTACAACCCCTCGAACGAGGAACTGGAGGTTCACATGACCTCCCAGAATCCGCATCTCCACCGCCTGCTCATGTCGGGCGTCATCGACCACCCCGAACACAAGCTCCGGGTGCGCGCGCCGGACGTTGGCGGCGGCTTCGGGAGCAAGATCCACCACTACGCCGACGAGGCGCTGGTCGCACTGGCGGCCAAGCGCCACGGGCGCCCGGTGAAGTGGACGGCCCGGCGCACCGAGACGTATCTCACGGACGCCCCGGGGCGCGGCCACGAGACCCACGCCGAGATGGCGCTCTCCGACGAGGGTGACATCCTCGGCTTCCGCGTCGACACGAAGGCCAACCTCGGCGCCTACCTCTCGACGTTCGCGCCCGCCGTGCCGACCTACCTCTATGGGACCCTGCTGTCGGGCCAGTACGACATGCCCGCGATCCACTGCTCGGTGGAGGGAGCGTTCACGAACGTCCCACCGGTCGACGCCTACCGCGGTGCCGGCCGCCCCGAGGCTTCTTTCGTCGTCGAGCGGATGATCCACCGCGCGGCCAAGGAACTGAACATGGATCCCGCCGAGTTCCGGCGGCAGAACTTCGTCCAGGAGTTCCCGTACCAGACCCAGGTCGCCGTCGAGTACGACAGCGGCGACTACGAGAAGACGCTCGACCGGGCGCTCGAACTCCTCGACTACGAGAACCTGCGCGAGCGGCAGGAGGAAGCCCGCGAGGAAGGCCGGTACATCGGCGTCGGCCTCTCGGCGTACATCGAGGCCTGTGGGCTCGCCCCCTCGGAACTCGCCGGCCAACTCGGCGCGCAGGCCGGCCTGTGGGAGAGCGGCCTCGTCCGCTTCCACCCCTCGGGCAAGGTGACCGCGTACTGCGGCACCTCCGGCCACGGACAGGGCCACGACACCACCTACGCCCAGATCGTCGCCAACGAACTCGGCGTCGACTACGAGGACGTGGAAGTCGTCGAGGGCGACACCGACGAGATTCCGCAGGGGATGGGGACCTACGGGTCTCGCTCCGCGGCCGTCGGCGGCAGCGCGCTGGTGAAGAGTTCGCAGAAACTCGTCGAGAAGGCGAAACAGATCGCCGCCCACCAACTCGAAGCCTCGCCGGAAGACATCGAGTTCGAGAACGGCGACTTCCAGGTCGCCGGCGCGCCCGACCGCTCGATGACGATCACCGAGATCGCCACGCAGGCGTACCTCGCCCACGACATGCCGGACGACATGGAGCCCGGTCTCGAAGCGACCTCGTTCTACGACCCGGACAACTTCGTGTTCCCGTTCGGTCTCCACGCCACGGTCGTCGAAGTGGATCCCGACACCGGCGAGATCGATATCGAGCGGTACGTCGCGGTCGACGACGTGGGCAACCAGATCAACCCCAAGATCGTCGAGGGGCAGATCCACGGCGGCGTCGCCCAAGGTATCGGCCAGGCGCTCTACGAGGGCGCCGAGTTCGACAGCAACGGCCAGCTCGTGACGGGGTCGATGCAGGACTACACCGTTCCGAAGGCCGAGCACATCCCGTCGATGGAGACGGACTCCACCTGCACGCCGAGCCCGGTCAACCCACTCGGGGTGAAGGGCGTCGGCGAGGCCGGCACCATCGCCGCGCCACAGGCGGTCGTCAACGCCGTCTGTGACGCGCTGGAACCGCTCGGCGTCGAGCATATCGACATGCCGATGAAAGGCGAGCGCGTATGGCAGGCAGCGAACTCCACCGCGGCGACCGACGGAGGTGAGGACTGATGTATCCCGACGAATTCGACTACGAACGACCCGAGACGGTCGAGGAAGCGACCGAGATTCTGAGTGAGAATCCCGAAGCCGAAGTGCTGGCCGGGGGTCACAGCCTCCTGCCGACGATGAAGTCGGGGCTGGCGAGTCCCGACCTCCTCGTCGACATCAGCCGCATCGACAGTATGCAGGGCATCGACCACGAGGGCGGGACCGTCTCGGTCGGTGGCCTCACGACGTACGCGACCATCGCCGACTCCGAGACGATTCGGGAGAACGTCACGGTGTTCGCGAAGGCGGCCCACGCCGTCGGCGACGTGCAGGTCCGCAATCGTGGGACGGTCGGCGGCAACCTCGCCCACGCCGACCCCGCCTCGGACCTGCCGGCGGCCGCGCTCGCGGCCG
>Ga0207757_100400_pt1 | contig 29559 bp, 28 predicted proteins | sample A23P3SouthBayCA_2_FD_187752 | JGI IMG/M metagenome (GOLD analysis project Ga0207757, IMG submission 187752) | Aerobic enrichment media microbial communities from Eden Landing Ponds, California, USA - A23 P3 (2) (SPAdes) | ecosystem: Environmental > Aquatic > Marine > Unclassified | place...
GAAGAAGTCGTCTATTTGTGCGTTGACAACGGATTTTACGAGATCCTCTTCGTGTTCTGCATCCTCGAGTCGGAAGTCGGTCTGGAGGGTTTCGGCGACCACCTCTGGATCGTCGACGAAGGTGTACTCCTTGTGAACGCCACTGCCGTAGCCGCGCCCCCGCTTCTCCGACGTGACGAAATTGTAGGTCTCGGCTTCGTTCATATATCGTAGATAGGAGTCGCGCGATTTTTCATCGGCATCCAAGAGATCGGTGAGGTACTGGTACACTCGGTAGGCAACCGTACTGGGGACAGCGTTCAGGTTGCGCTGCGAATAAACGGGGACAATCGCGGTGGCGTAGAGCGAGAGCTTCTTCTGCGTCGAGAGGCCCTGCATCTGGGTCAGCGTCCGGTCCCGCTCGGCTTCTTTCTGGGCGTCGCGAACGTGCTCTTCACGAATCGTATCTTCTCCTCCTCGGTCGGCTATTTCACCCGCCTTCCGGAACAGATCGATTGCCTTCCGCGCGTCGCCGTGATCCTGGGCCGCGAATGCGGCACTGAGCGGGATGATTCCGTCCTCGAGAACATCGTCCTGGAACGCGTCGCGACGGCGTTCGAGAATCGCCTGCAGCTGATTCGCGTCGTAGTCGGGGAAGACGACATCCTGCGGGTTGAATGAACTCTCCGCCCGGCCGTCGAGATCCTCCATGAATCGGGGATCGTTCGTGAGCGCGGCGACGGACACATGGCCCTCAATGCGACCCAGCTGGGACGCTCGCGATAGCTGGTAGAGCAGCTTCGAATACGCCGGCTCGTCGTTCGGATCGCGTTGCCGTCCCACCAGGAAGTCGACCTCGTCAAGGATGATGATGACCGAGTCGAAATTGTTGCTCAGAATCTCGTAGAACCGATCGAGCTTCTGGTCAGTCGAGATCCCACTCTCGGGGACACCGATGTCAACGCCGGCCTCTTCGGCCGCGTTCTTCACGAGGCGATAGACAGCCCGGTCGTGGGATTTGATCGTCTGGCAGTTGGTTTTGATGACGCCGAACCGATCTCCCTGCGAGTTCGCGAGTTCGAGAACCTGCTGGCAGACCGCATTGATGATGAGTGACTTCCCGGTTCCTGACGGCCCGTAGAGGAGCATATTGGGTGGGCGATTCCCCTGCAGTGCCGGTCGTAGGTAGGTGATGATGTCGTCCAGTTGGTCATCACGACCGACGATCCGGTCTTCGTCGATGACGGCATCCGGGTCGAGAAGTCCCTTATCTCGAAAAACAGAGTTCTGAACACCCTCCTGAAGACGGCCTTTGATAGATTGTGAGAGAGATTGTTGATCGTCGCCGTCAGCCATGTTTGCGCAGTTAGGTCGAAACTATAAATAAATATGGGTGCCGTGTGCGAGGTTAAATCAGCCGAATTCAGTCGATAGAGTTCGTTTAGATGGGGGTGATCAGTAGAACGCTGTAACCGCGGGCGAAATCAATTGGTCGTAATAGCCCCCCGTGTGCGATATGAAATCTCGGAAGGCCCATCGAATAGCCGTCGATGCCGAGACAGCTCAGAGGAGCTCGGTGGAGGCACCCCCCGTGTGCAAGATGAAACGAATCAGACGTAGTCTCTATCAGGATAGTACCAAACATATCCCTCGACAATCTCGCGTGGGACGAGATCTCGCCGGTAGGTCACCCCCACACCCCGTGTGCGAGATGAATTTGACGAGAGGGTAGGTAGGGGTGAATCACTCGGTGAACGCGGGATTCAGCCAGAGAGCACGCGAGAAGCCGTAGAACAGACGATAACATCCAACCTCGAGATGGCGAGGCAACGATCGTATCACGAAACGTACTGTTTCGTTTCGACCGACTCTAGTGCTAGTGCGGCTTTGGTTGACAGAGTGGCTATGTAAAGATTTCCCTGAAATATAGCTCATCTCGATATCGCTGTCCTTGGGTCCTCTAGTCCGTGATATCGTGGATTTCTGGTGTCTCGTGGTCTCTCTTCTCGACCACCCCCTCCCGTCGTCTTCCCGATTTCATCTCGCACACGGGGTGTGGGGGTTCGGCCTTGTGGGGATCATGATTAACCAACAAACCACCTCGAACGACTCTCGTGTTGGTTAACCATTCTCCGTGTTCGCGAACGCCGTCAGCTCCGGCACCCGAGTCTCGGCGAACCCCCGACGAATCTCCGTCCGATCCCAGCCGAGCGGTGACAGCACGCTCTCGACAGCTCTGACGAGTTGGATCTCGTAGTACGACGCATCGTACGACTCGATCTCCTCGTGACCCAACGCAACCCGCTCTCGTGAGCTCTTCTCGTCGTCGACGACGACGTACTCGAGGGCCTGTCCCGGATGGACAGCGAGGTCCTGCTCGCGAGCCCGCTTTAGCGCCGCCACATTCTGGGCGTTCTGCGTGTATCCTTCGAGTGGCTTCGAGATACGATTCCGTTCGACGAGCTGTTCGACCGGCACCATTCCAGCGTGTGGGCGCTTGATAGTTCGTCGAGGACTTGGACGTGAAGAGGATGCTCGAACAGTCGCACAAGGCTCGCAACAAGCAGGACGCCGCGTGGCGACAATTCATCCAGCTCCTCGAATACAAAGCCGAGTTACACGGTGCTCACGTAAAGCAGGTTGAAGCTCGATATTCGACTTCATTTGGCTGAATTATAACTTTTGAATACAATCTTTCTTCTTGATAGCTTGGGTGTCGAGCGCTGTCGCTCCACCGTTCACAACTGGGTGCAGAAGGCCGAGTTACAGCCCACAGGTGGAGTCGATCCGGATCACGTTGCGCTCGACGAGACTGTGATCCAGCTCAATGCCGAGCAATATTGGCTGTACACCGCGGTCGATCCCGACACAACCGCCTGCTCCATGTACGGCTTTATTCGACGAGAACACAGGCACTAGCCGAGATGTTCCTCTCTGAATTCCGTGAGACACATCTCGTTGACGACGCGATCTTTCTCGTCGACGGCGCACCGTGGTTGCAGGCGGCCTGCCACCGCCTAGGACTCCGATTCCAGCATATTACACGTGGGACTCGGAATGCCGCCGACATGTCTTTCGAGAATTAAAACAGAGAACACACCAATTCTCAAATACGTTTAGTCACGTCGAACCGAGTACCGCTGAAAATTGGTTACAAGCGTTCGCCTTCGCATGGAACCAGCTAATCTGAACACTACCGGAACAATCGTGTTAACTTTGGAATCGATTCCACCAGACGGCGAGAGCTTGGAGCCACGATTCTGCTGTCGTCGGCTCGACGTGACTAAACGTATTTGAAAACGAAGAGATTCACCGTTTTACCTCACGAAATAGATGTTTGACAGTATTTCGATCGCCGTGGCGTTCTATCTGCAGTCAAGGCCGTGTCGATCAAGGACAGTTTGGAGCCATTTGGCGTCATCGATGAGAAACACGGCGGATTCGATGTCGTAATTCGTTGAGGAATATTTCTGTGAGATCGGTCGTATACGTCGTAAAGGGCCGAATATGATGGAATTAATTTGTCTCAGGATCGATAGAACGTACAACCAGTATTGCTGTCCGTAGAGTCGAATCACGGTTTCGTTAACGCGAGGTGATTCAAGCTTGCTCCGCCGTCAGACTGTAAATCGGCCTGCTGTACCCAATCGTGGACGGAAGTTCGAGATCGTTCGACACCCAACCTTCCAAGAGTCGAGATTGTATTTAAAAGTGATAGTCGAGCCGCATCGCGAACTCGGGTGTCCGTTCTCGCTCCACAAAATCTAACTCGAAGCGGTCGTCACCACCACTGAGGCGTGTGATTTCGGGCCTGAATCACTCAGAAATCGCACCGCCTCATCCTTTAGCCTTATCTGAACACCGCCCTATCGGGTGGCGTAACACCTATCTGAAGCGGAGTTTGAAGGCGATGTAATGGGAGCAGCCAATAACGGTAGCGGACGTCCAAGCAAAGTAGTTCGCTTGATCGACCAGTACAACATGCGGAATATCGGCAACGAACTTGAGGAATTCTGGACGGCGGACGATCCGGACGAACGGAAAAGCCTCAGGGATCTGGCGGATTACTTTAACCAACGACTCCTATATGCGGCGCAAAAGGATGCCGGAATGCAACCGATTGAAAGCGAAGTAGCGAACACTTATCATTTATTAGTTGAAGACGATGCGAGTACCGCGGATCAAACCCGTATCAAGCGAAGGCTTGAACAGAACGGTCTTGATGTTGCCAACCTCCGGGGCGACTTTGTCTCATATCAAGCAGTTCGTCGTTATCTGGAGAATCATCGAAATGCCGTCTACTCTGCTGACACGGGGAACAATATGAAACAGAGCCGGGATATCATTCAACGACTTCGAAACCGTACTAAGAATGTAACAAAAAGTAAGGTTAATCAACTTCAGCAGTCTGGAGATCTTTCGCTGGGAGGCAATTTTAGTACGACTGTTGACATTCGTGTCACGTGTAATGATTGCGGTGCTCGGTTATCGATACAAGAACTCTTCAACCGAAATAAATGCAATTGTCCAACCTATTAGATATAGGGCGGCCATATACAAAATTATATATGGGGGACTACTACGATCGGTAAACCCGATCACGCCCGTGGGTTTCATATAGTCGGCACCGTTAATATGGGGCGTGACTCTCCAACACTCTAGTGCCAAGGAAGCAACACTCCACGTAGAGAATGTGGGTGGAATTGACGAAACGACGGTTACCTTCTCGTCTGGCATCACGATATTGGCTGGCCGAAATTCTACCAATCGGACGTCACTTCTTCAGGCGTTGATGGCGGTGATTGGTAGCGACGACGTTTCGATTAAGGGTAATACGGACAGCGCGAAAGTAGAACTGACACTTGGGAAGGAAACGTACACACGGACACTTCGACGGGAAAATGGGTCGGTCACGACGACCGGTTCTCCATTCGTTGAAGACTCGATGCTCTTTGATCTCTTCGCTGCACTTCTAGAATCGAACGAAGTACGGCAGGCTGTTACACGTGACGCGGATCTCCGGGAGTTTATTATGCGCTCTATTGACACGGACGAAATCGATGCGGAGATAGATAAATGTAAAAATGAACGCGAACGGATAGAGCAAGAATTAGATCAGATATCGTCTCACGAAGACGAGCTTCCGGAGCTCAAGAAAAAGCGAACCCAGCTAGAAAATCAGATAGAATTGAAACGATCGGAATTGGACAGAAAAGAGGAGATACTAGAAGAGAAGGACGCGAACGTTGAACAGACACGGAAAGAAAAAGAAATGTCTGAAGAAAAACTCGAAGAGATACAGAATCGCCGGTCAGATCTCGAAGACGTTCGCTATAATCTTCAAACGGAACGTGAGACACTTGAGAACCTTCGAACGGAGAAAAGTGAACTACAAGCGAAGTGGGAATCGTTGCCAGATGCTCCTGAAGGCGAGATAGAAAGGCTTGAAACTCGAATCGATCGATTACGGACAAAAAAGCAGACAATCGAGCCTCAGATCAACGAGCTTCAAAGCATTATCACATTCAACGAGGAACTTCTCAACGCGGAAGATCACGAGGTACTTAAGACGCTGACCGACAACGGTGATGAGGACCTTACGGATCAATTGACCGCCGACAAAAAAGTTACATGCTGGACGTGCGGAACTACGGTCGAGACCGATCAAATCTCAGCGACTCTCGATAAACTCCGCACCCTCAGCGAACAGAAAGTCTCTCATATCCAGGATATCGACACGGAACTCGATGAACTGTCGGATCAACTCAGAGATCTGGAGAAGAAAAAACGTGAGCGAACGGACGTTACCAGCCGGTTAGCCACCCTTGATACCGAGATCGAGGACAGCGAAGAGCGGATTGAGCGACTTGAGGCGCAACGGGATTCTCTGCGAGAAGAAATTGATGCGATTGAGGCCGAAGTAGAGAAACTCAAAGACGAATCGTATAGTGAGATCCTCGAACTCCACAGAGAGACAAATCAGCTCGAACACGAAATCGGGAAACTGTCTGGAAGACTCGAACAAGTTGAAGACGATATTGCTGATGTGAAAGAGCAGATCGAAGCCCGCCCAGAATTGGAGAAGCAGCACGCCACGGTTCAGGACGAACTCGAAGATCTTAGAACCAGGATCGAACGTATAGAATGCGATGCTATCGACAAATTCAACGACCACATGGATCGACTCCTACAGATCCTCAGTTACGAAAAACTCGATCGGATTTGGCTGGAGCAAAAAGAGCGTGAAGTTCGTGAGGGACGTCGGAAAGTTACAAAGAATGAGTTTCACCTCCACGTCGTGCGGTCGACTGAGGAGGGAGTCACCTACGAAGATACCGTTGACCATCTAAGCGAGAGCGAGCGAGAAATAACGGGTGTCGTATTCGCACTAACTGGATATCTCGTACACGATGTCAGTGAAATCGTGCCCTTCATGCTCTTGGATTCGTTGGAAGCAATCGACTCCCAACGAATCGCCACTCTTGTTGACTATCTCAGTAACCATTGTCAGTTCCTTGTTGCGGCGTTGCTTCCCGAGGACGCTACTGCGCTTGATGTCGACCACGAGCAGATTACTGCTATCTAATCTTCTCTTAGCAATACGTACCAACAGTACTTTTGTTACGGAAGTCTGTCCGTCACTTGATAGCGCACTCATGTTTCCGCCGCTAACCGTAACAACGGTACCCCTGATACGCGGCATCTCTGTCTACACTTCCACATATGTGAAATGGTAGCCATGTGCTACCAATCCATCAACGTCGTTCTGAGAGTTTAGAGTAGTATCGGACTGGAAGCCATTCCTCAAATCAGACGTAGGATGTATATTCAAGAAATATGCTTAAAATTTACAATTCTTGATCTCGTAATATCTCCTGGCCCAAAATTGACTTTCCAAATATTGGAATGTCTTCGACATTGTCTATGGAAGAACGAGTTCATTCAGGAGGACGATTTGCAGGTAGTGAAACCTCTCGCCCCTATCCAGAAGTCTAAAACCGATAGCCTTGTACCTCTTCCATATATGAGAAATCACTTGATTGTCTATCAACGCTGATGCAAGCAAAACCGTTCGACATCGAGATGAAGCGGAGGGCCGTTTGCCATATCCCTCAAATACTCGTCAACACTCGTACAAACCTCCATTCAATGGGGGAATGGAACATGGGAAGGCTGGTATTCAATGGATTTCAGGAACCGTCATCTATTTGTCTGTATCCCATCATGCCACTATATGGCAAATCCCACCTCCGATCGCGAGATTACCGAGTCCGGTCGAACTCTATCGACACTTGCGACCGCGACCGATATCGTGGAGATCCTGATGCACTCGGATGGAGCGACCGTCGCAGAACTCGCGAATACATTGGATATGTCCAAGAGTACTGTCTACAATTATGTTTCGACTCTCGTGGATGACAATTGGCTCATCAAAGACGGCCAAGTGTACTCTCTCAGTCTTCGATTCTTTCAGGTTGGAGCCTTCGTCCGCATGTCTAGCACGCTCTTCGAGACTGCACGTCCTAAAATTGAGGAACTTGCCGATGAGACGGGAGAGACCGCCCACCTATCTACGGAACAACATGTCCATCAAATCCATCTGTATAAAGCACACGGCGAAAAGGCCGTAGGGAATAAATATCACCAAGAAAAGCTGCATACGTCTTCCCATCTCCACGATACAGCAACTGGGAAAGCTATTTTAGCTGCATTGCCACGTGAGCGTGTAGAAAACCTTCTCCAGATACATGGTCTTCCACAGACGACAGAAAAGACGATCACCGACCGTGACGAATTGTTCGAGACGCTCGCCAAGATAGAACAACGGGGATATGCGTACAATGACGAGGAAGAGATCAAAGGTATCCGCGCGGTCGGTGCACCTCTCAGCAATCAGCAGGGAGATGTACTCGGCTCGATTAGCGTATCAGGACCAACGAGCCGACTGCAGGGGGATCGGTTTCATGAGGAAATTCCGGAAATGGTCGTCCAGATTGCCAACGTGATAGAGGTCAACATAAATATGGAAAATCGTCTCTCAGAAGAGAGCAAAACAGGACGCACGTGAGGGAAGAGTTTAAGACGAATCGTAGTGTTATAAAGATCTATGGCGTTCATGTCTGGATGGTGCTCCGGCGACCGAACAGCCGACAGGACGAGTACGGGCGTTAAAGTATACCCTCAAGGTGCAGCAACTGTGAGGACTCTGGTGAAACCGTAACTGAGGATCCCTTACATGAGTAAGCAGAAACCCAGCATTTCAAAAGCGGAAGGAAGCGCACAAGAAGGAGACAACTATGCTATCGGAGATTCAATTCCGGGTGCGGATGAACGCACGAAGGTGAGTGGTGACCCGATATATGCGGACGACTTCGATAAGGAGAATATGCTACACGGAAAGGTCGTCCGTAGTACCGAACCGTCAGCCCGGATAGTCGATGTCGATACCTCGGCTGCCAAGGAACAAGAGGGAGTCGTATCAGTGCTTACCGCCGAGGACGTCCCTAACAACGAATCAGTCACGAATATCGTCGGCCAACCCGCTGACGTCGGTCTTCTCCAGGCGAATCACGTCGTCCTCGCAGACGACGTCGTCAGGTACTTTGGAGAACCCATAGCACTCATCGCGGCCGAATCGCGACAGATCGCGAAAGAAGCAGCCGATCTCGTTGATGTCACATACGAACAGGTCGATGGCGTCTACGACCCCGAAGAAGCCATGACCGAAGACGCGCCAGAGGTCCACGGTGAAAACAACGTCATCGCAAGGTGGAAGCTTCGAGAGGGCGACATCGACGAAGGATTCGAGAAAGCCGATGTCATCGTCGAAAACGAGTACGAGACTCCATTTCAGGAGCACGCCCACCTCGAACCGGAATCAGGTGTCGGCTGGCTCGACGACGATGATGTTCTCAACCTCCGCGTTGCTACCCAGGTGATCGAACAGTACCGTGAGATCGCGGAAATGCTCGATATGCCTGAAAGCAAAGTTCGCATCCGCGGTACGATCATGGGCGGTGGATTCGGCGGCAAGGAAGACTTGAACGTCGAGCCATTCATCGCACTCCTCGTCTCGGATACGGAACGACCGGTGAAACTGACGTACGACCGTGACGAGATGTTCTTCGGCCGTCACAAGCGGTCGCCGTTTACGCTGAAGTTCAAGCACGGCGCCACCGAAGACGGGAAATTGACCGCGATGGAGGCCGAGGTGATCTCGGATTCTGGTGCATACGTGTATCTCAGTCCGTGGATCCTCTTGTACGCCTGTTACCACTCTACCGGTCCGTACAAGATCCCCAACGTTTCGGTCGACGCGTACTCGGCTCTCACCAACAACACTCCTGGAAGCGCGTACCGCTCGTTCGGTTCGATGGAAGTGACGGTGGGTGTCGAACAACAGATGGACGCCCTTGCACGTGAACTCGACATGGACCCGCTTGAGTTCCGTGGAAAGAACTACTTCTCACAAGGAGATGAAACCGCCACAGGGCGAGAACTTGAGTCTGTCGTCCCACTCGAAGAGACCCAAGAAAAGGCCATGGATGCACTGGGACAACAAGCGGAGGGTGACGACGACACGCTAGTCGGCCGTGGTCTAGCGAGTAGCTGGCAGTCCTATGGCCGGATGTGCTATCTCCACGATATGTCCAGCGCGTGGGTGAGTCTGGAGAAGGATGGCAGCGCCGTTATCCGGTCCGGTATTCCCGACCTGGGTGGTGGTCAGCGCGAATCACTGCGTCAGATCACTGCAGAGGAACTGGGCATACCAGTCGAAGACATCCACGTCAACAACAGTGACACGCAGTCGACGCCGCTGGGCGGGACGGTAACCGCGACGCGTGGACTTTACATGTCTGGTAACGCCGCGAAAAAAGCGGCTGGTCAGGTCCGGGAGGACGTTCTGGATCGCGCAGCAAAGATGCTCGCAGTTGATGTCGACCGACTTACAATCCGTGACCAGTCAGTCATGACAGGGGATGGGGAAGCGTCGATAGAGCTTCCCGAAGTCGTTCAGGAGTGCCACTCGGAGGGGAACCCTCTGCAGGGATTCCACACCTTCCGTGCTCCGACGGCCGATGCTGTGACTGATGAAATACTTGATGGAAAGATATTCCCGGATTTCACGTTCAGTTCGCAAGCGGCTGAGGTTGAGGTCGACGTTAACACTGGGAAGGTCACCGTCACGAAACTCGCCTGCGCCCACGACGTGGGGACAGCAATCAATCCCGCACGCGTCGAGGGACAGATCGAAGGCGGAGCAGTGCAGGGACTCGGATACGCGCTTTTGGAGGATTACCAGCTTGACGAGGGCGTACCTCTGACACGCAACCTGGCCGACTACCCGCTCCCTTGCTCTGACGACATGCCGGACCTCTCTTCTATCGTGGTCGAGAGCGGCACAGGTATTGGTCCGTACGGCGCGAAGGGTATCGGCGAGCCGGCCATTACCGCTACGCCGGGAGCTATCTCGAACGCCATTACCGATGCCATCGGGAGTCGGATTACTGACCTCCCGGCTGATCCCGAGACAGTGTACAAAGCGATGAATCGGTCGGACGACTGAAGTAAACGGGGTCGTTCGTTTTTCTCCTCTGTCGGTGTACTCCTTGTTCTGTACGAACCTTCTACCGGGTAGAAGATCGCAGAGATGGATCACAGAGCAATCCGTAGCAGGATCCGATCAACAGAGAAGACAGAGCTGCTAGGACGTGAGCACCTCGTCAAGTCCGACGAGCCAGTCGGCGACGAACACAGTAATGAACGCCACGATGATGTAGATACTCGCCACTGCAGCGATGAGCGGACTGATACTCGACCGGATTGCCGTATACAGTTGCACGGGGAGAGTCACTATATCCGGCGTCGTGATGATCAGACTCACAATGAACTCGTTTAGGCCCAGAATGAACATGATAAGCGCTCCGGTCAGAACCCCGGGAAGAATTGAGGGAATGGTTACGTGAATGAACCGTTGAATCTCCTCGGCACCCAGGTTTTCGGCCGCGGATTCGAGTTCGGGATCCAGCGCGTTCACCCGGGATGTGACGCTCCAGATCATAAATGGAATGTTAATGATAGTAAGCGCCAACCCGACTGTCCACAGATTACCGATTACGCCGGTGTTCCCGAAGATAATGAGGAGTATGACACCGGAGACGACCAGTGGCACGGTGAACGGCAGGAGGAAGTATATCTGGAGCGGTTTCTTAAACCGGATATCGTAGCGCATCAGTCCCAGTGCAGTTAGCACGCCAATAGGGATACCCAGTGCCGTACAGATCGTAGCCGCGATCACACTTCGACCGAACGCATCCATGTACTGGGACTGGTTGGGAAGCTCGAGATACCAGCGCAGCGAGAGCGAATCCGGGGGGAAGCTCACCGATGTACTTCCGTCAAACGAGACGAGAAGAATAACGATCGTCGGCGCCATCAGGAACACTATTTGAAACGCGATAAACAGCGATATCAGCGGATACTCGCCGGGCAATCCTCGAGTCTGTTTCAGGACGCGGTTGAGGGCGCTAGTCATGGTTTCCTCCAGTTTCGATACCAAGGGTTCCGGTTCCAACTCTGGTGAAGATGACGAAGACGATCATCGACGTAACGAAGACCAGCGACAGGCTAAATACCGCCGCGAGCGGATAGTTGGCTTGGCTAAACAACGTCTTGAAGATGAGGTTAGCCATCAGGTCAACCTGGCCGCCACCGAGAATACCCGGAATGGCGAACGTCGCCGAGGTGATCGTGAACACGACTATCGATGCCCCTGCGATGCCCGGGAGTGCGAGCGGCAAGATAACGTGTCGGAAGGTCGCAATACGATTCGCTCCAAGATTCATTGCAGCTTTTTCGAGCGACTCATCGATGGTCTGGATTGCCGGGGCGAGCATAACGATTGAGTAGGGGATCATGATTTGGAGGAGACCAATCATGACCGCCAGCGGCGTTCCGATAAACCGAATTGGCCCAAGACCGAACACTCCGAGCGTGTTGTTCACGAGGCCGTTCTGTCCGAGGATTATGAGCCATCCGTACGTGCGAACGATGATACCTGTGAAGAATGGAACGAATACACTGACGAGCAGTAGTTTTCGAACAATGGACGAGTTCACACGGATCGTGAGGTACGCGTAAGGGAACGCGAACGCAACAGATAATACCGTAATCAGTGCTGCCATCCACACCGTTCGAAAGAATATACCGTAGTAGGCAGGCTCAGTGAGTAATTCGTGCCAGTTAGCTAATGTGAGGCTGTTAGTTACGAAGTCGACCGGATCAAAGGTTAACACGCTGTAGCGGGCCAAGTAAAGCATTCCCACGAACAGGAACCCGACTAACAGTATGCCAGGCACGAGCAGTAAGTAACCGAACTGATCTGGAGGGGACCTGTATAGCCAGGTTGGAAGCCGTTTCTTGGCGCCTATAGCTGTGTCCATAGCTCTCCACTTTATTTTTTGAATCTTGGTGCTTGCTTGGTCTGGCATTGTCTGTCATTACTCCCTGCAAGTCAGAGCAACTTCAAGCTTTGTACGTTCACACATTCTCCATAGGGTCGAAACCTGGGGAAAATATGCGTTTTCTGACACTGGGATGGGAACATTTATCACCTATCTCCCTTATCCACTAAAGTACGCCACATACATGATAGCAGAAGCAGAGTACTACAGACCCACGGATGTTGAGTCGGCGTGTCATCTTCTCGCCGAACACGACGAGGCTATAGTGGTAGCCGGCGGGCAATCCCTTTCGCTGCTCACCAAGGAAGGGATAATTTCGCCCGAAAAGCTCGTCGACATCAACCATATCGACGGCCTTGATGGAATCGATGAGAACGACGGTATAGTGCGGATCGGTGCGACAACGAATCACCGGACTATCGAGACTTCGTCTCTCGTCGAGGAGATGATCCCGGCGCTCGCCACATCAGCAGGCCAGATTGCTGACGTACAAATACGAAATGCCGGGACTATCGGTGGCGTGGCTGCATACGCCGATCCGACTGCGGACTATCCCCCTGTGTTCCTCGTGCTCGACGCGACAATCCACGCAGAGACTGTGGAGGCGGAGAACACGTACTCCGCAGACGAGTTCTTCACCGGCTACTACCAGAGTGCACTCGACGAGCAAGAGCTGGTGACGGAGGTCCGGCTACCGGTACCAAGTGAGAACGAAGGGACGGCCTTCGAGAAACTGGCGTTCCGAGAAAACGATCGTGCTATCGTGAACGCTGCCGCCTGGATAGCCGTCGAAGACGGAACCTGTACTGACACGAGGATCGCCGTGGGTGGCACGACAAATATGCCGCTCCTCGCGGAGGACGCGGCGGGACATCTTGAAGGATCAACGCTTGATGATACAGATATCGAGGCGGCTGCAACAGCTGCGAAGGAGGAAATTCGCATCGCATCAGACCCCTCTATCGATGAAGCGTATCGCAAGGATATGGTCGAGAGTCTGGTCGAGAAAGCGCTCACAACCGCTATTAAACGAGCACGAGGTGAACAATGACTGAACTGACGCTACACATAAACGGAGAAGAGCACGAAGTCGACGTCGACCCGGCGAAACCACTCTCAGCCGTCATTCGAGACGATATCGGACTGAAGGGCACAAAACAGGGTTGTTCGACGGGCGTCTGTGGTGCTTGTACCGTACATATCGACGGTGAGGCCCAGAAATCCTGTATGCAGATGGTCGGTGGGGTCATCGACGACGAGATACAGACGATAGAAGGACTTGCAGAAGGAGAAGACCTACACCCTGTCCAGGAAGGCTTCGTCGAAGAGTTCGGTCTCCAATGTGGGTTCTGTACACCCGGGTTCATCATGTCGGCGACGTCGCTTCTCGAAGAGAACTCCGACCCCTCGGAAGAAGAGATAAAGCAAGCCATCCACGGAAACACTTGTCGTTGTACTGGTTACACGAAGATCATCGATAGCATTGAGTACGCGGCTGATGCCCTCAACGAGAACGAATCGAGTGAAACAACGTCGCCATCCGACTGATGACAGACAACACAGATAAACACGCCGTCGGCGAAGATACGCCCCGGAAAGATGCCGTCGGAAAGGTAACCGGAAAGACAACGTACACGTCGGATCTGGACTTGCCTGGGATGTGGTACGCCGAAGTCGTGCGAAGTCCACATGCCCACGCGAAGGTCCAAAACGTGGATACCAGTGAGGCCGAAGAGATGGGTGCGGTCTGCCTCACGAATGACGATGTCCCAGACCTGCGATACAACGAGAGGACAATAAGTCTCCCCGAGGCAACGTTCAAGGACCAGACCGTCCTCACGGATCATCCTCGGCAAGTCGGTGAAGCGGTCGCCGCAGTCGCTGCTTCGAGCAAGGAGCTCGCAAAAGCTGCCAAGGAAGCTATCGAGGTCGAGTACGAGGTGTTAGAACACGTCGTCGATCCCAAGGAAGCGATGGAGGATGACGCACCGTCGTTACACGATACCGTCGTCCTCGATGGCGAGGAGCTAGATATCGAGAACAACATCGCTACAGAGCGCGAAATCGATGTCGGTGACGCTGACGCTGGGTTCGACGAGGCAGATGTCGTCCTCGAAGACACATTCAAAACCGGGCGCGCGTATCACGCTCAGTTAGAGACTAAGTCGTCTGTCTGCCGTCCCGATCCAAACGGTGGTATTACGGTCTGGCCAACAACCCAGACGATCCACAATACCCGGCAGCTCATCGGCGAGATCTTCGATCTTAAACTGTCGGACATCAACGTGAAGAAAATGCCGCTGGGTGGGTCGTTCGGATCGAGCATCCAGATGAACTCGGTCGTTCCCATTTCAGTCGCATTGGCTCTCGAAGCCAACCGGCCCGTGAAAGTGGTTTCGAGTCGTGACGTGGACATGTACGACCATTGCCGCTATCCGACGGAGATCCGCCTAAAGATCGGGGCCACCGAAGACGGAACACTCGTCGCTGCGGAGATGGAAACGTTGACTGACGTGGGTTCACACAACATCCAGGCCTACCCGTTCCTTGGCGTGATGGGCGGGTTCGTCGCCTCCCTGTACAACTTCGATCACATACGTTTCAACGGTCGCGCCGTGTACACGAACAAAGCCCCGGCGTGCGCAATGCAGGGATTTGCTAATCCACAGACCACGTTCGCGGTTGAGTGCATGGTCGACGAAGTCGCCGAGGAAATCGGAATAGACCCGCTCGAACTGATCCGCCAGAACTACGTTGGCAAGGGCGACACATTCTGGGGACAGGGTCCATCGATCAAGTCCATCATCAAGAGCGACGGTGTGAAGGAACTCCTCGACGAGGGTGCAGAGCGGATCGATTGGGATTCACGCCAACCGCCGTCGGAGAAGGAGGGACGTTTCCGAAGCGGTATTGGAATGGCACGCGGTGTCCACACCTCGGGTACTGGCGGGCCAGTCCCAGGTGAGGCAGTCGACTACTCGGGTGCGCTCGTCAAAATCAATGAGGACGGATCCGTTGACCTCGTCACCGCACTACAGGATCACGGTGGCGGAACGCTAGACGCCGGTGCCAAGATGGTCGCGGAGGAGCTCGGTGTTCCACTTGAGAACGTGAGTGTCTCCCCAACAGACACGAAGAACACCGTGTACGATGTTTGTACGCACGCGACCCGAGGTGTGTATGCGGGCGGAGCCGCGATCCACAAAGCGACTAAACAGGCAAAGGAGCAACTGCTCGAGTTCGGATCGCGTCTCCTCGAGGTTCCACCCGACGCGATATTGATCGAACCAGACCCGGAAAACGGCGATGGCCGTCTCTATGTGGAAGGGATGCCGGACAAACAGATATCGATCGGTGAGGTTGCGAAGACCGCCGAACACAAGAACTGGGGTACAGTGGCTGCAGTGGTCAGTAATCGCCAGACCTCCTGCCCACCCGCGTATTCGGCCCAGTTCGTCGAAGTCGAAGTCGACATGAAGACTGGCGAGATCTCACTCTCGAACGTGGTGCTCGGAAACGACTCCGGAACCATTATCAACCCGACACCAGCGAAAGGACAGCAGGTAGGTGGCTTCCACCGTGGCGCGGGCTACGCACTCTACGAGACGACGACCTACGACGACGGGTCAGGCCAGATGATCAACGCCAATCTAGCGGACTACAAGATGCTCCCAGCCTCGGGGATGCCGAAGAACGAAAACGTCGAGTCATTCTTCATCGAGACGAACGAACCGAGCGGACCGTTCGGGGCGAAGGGGATAGCTGAACCCTGCATCAATCCAACTGCAGCCGCCATTGCGAATGCTGTCTACAACGCAACTGGCATCCGGTTCACTGAGATCCCGATGAGCCCGGATAAGGTCCTCAACCGTATCCGAGAGAAAGAGTTGGACGGAGTCGACAAGCAGGCGGTCCCAGCCAACGACGACTAGCACGTTCTTGCACCGGGCGAAGCGTTTCTCGTTCTCTTGGTTGACAGTGGTATTCCTTCCCGAAGGAAGAGCAATGTACCTGCTTTCCAAGAAAGAGTGGTATTGCTTCTCGCGGTTGGCTTTCGTCGTTACTTCGAATATACGAGAACGTTTTCGCTGTTCCACCCGATCTTTACGTTATCGCCGACATCGAAGACAGTCGTGTACTTCTGGTTCAGTTGACTCACATCGAGTTCCGTATCGAGCATATCGAGACGCACCGTGTAACTGATCATGTCTCCTTTGAATACTCTGTTCATCACAGTTGCCTCGTACGTGTTGTCCGTCTGTAGATCCTCGTCGTCGATCCGGATCTGCTCATGACGAATGCCGATGTCGACGTCGTCCGATACATCGTGTCCGTTCGTCGGAGCTACCAATTCAAACCCGCCGTCGTCCGCTTGAATCTGACCATCATGATCGATAATCTCTCCGGAGAACATATTGGTGTCTCCGATAAAGTTGGCGATGAATGCCGTCTGTGGTTGCTTGTAGAGGGTCGTCGTCTCGGCGAGTTGCTCGATATGTCCCTCATTCATTACGGCAACACGGTCAGCCAGCGTCAGCGCTTCCTCTTGGTTGTGCGTCACGTGAATGGTAGTCACGTCCGTTTCTTCGTGAATTCGAGTGATTTCGTGCCGCATTTCATCGCGAAGCTTCTTGTCGAGCGAAGAGAGCGGTTCATCGAGTAGGAGTAGCGCCGGTTCGAAGGCGAGTGCCCTTGCGATAGCGATACGTTGTTGTTGACCGCCAGAGAGCTCCGTGACCTTCCGGTCCTCGATCCCCGGGAGTCGTACGAGTTCGAGCATTTCCGCCACCCGCTCGTCGATATCGTTGGGGTCGTACCGTCGCATCTGCAGCGGAAAAGCAATGTTTCCGTGGACTGTCTTGTGGGGAAACAGTGCCATACTCTGGAAGACCATCCCAATGTTTCGCTCGTATGGCGGTTTAGCGGAGACTGGTTCACCGTCGATGTATATCTCCCCCGACGACGGCTCCGTGAATCCGGCTATCATGTGGAGTAGCGTCGTTTTCCCGGCGCCGCTGGGTCCCAGAAGCGTGAGGAATTCCTTGTCGTTGACTGTGAAGGAGATGTCGTCGACGGCTTTCACGTCATCGTACTCCTTCTCCACGTTCTCGAACTTCACGGGAGGATCCGTTTTTTCACTGGAGGCAGTACTATGGCGCGATTGTTGGGATGAACCGGACATTATGTTTATGCCACCGAGCACGACCACATAAATCCTTCCCACATCACGGCCTGCAGTATCGACATTTCACCGAGCTACGTCACTTGACCAGATGGTGGTACTGATTTAAAGTTCCCACCGTACCAATGCAGGCTATGGATTTTGGACTGACAGAGAATCAACGAGAGTTGCAAAACGATACTCGGGAACTGGCAGCCGAATACGACGACGCATACTGGCGCGAAGTACGTACAGACCGGAGGTTTCCAGACGAATTTTACGGGTCGCTTGCCGACGCCGGTCTCCTCGGCATCGCGGTCCCCAAGGAGTACGGCGGAGAAGGCCACGGGATCTCTGAGCTCGTGCTGGCACTCGAGAGCCTTGGCGAGGCGGGGGCGTGGATCGGTGCCATCTCCGTCCTCGCCGGCCCAGTCTTCGGAGGACACTCCGTGCTCGAACACGGATCGGAACGACAGCGCGAGCGTTATCTTCCCTCGCTCGTCGATGGAACGGAGACTTGGGCGCTTGCCGTGACCGAAGCCGACGCTGGCCTGAATACTGCTCGAATCTCGACGACTGCCCGGAGGGAAGGTGACGAGTTCGTCATCGATGGAACGAAGCAGTTCATCTCTGGACTCGATCACGCTGACCAGATGCTTTTACTGGCGCGGACCACGCCGCTCGACGAAGTAAATTCGCCACTCGAGGGATTGACGCTGTTCGTCACTAATCCCGATGCCGACGCAGTCGACTACGACGAGATTCCACTCGATATATACTATCCTGAGCGAACCTACGAGATCGAAATCGAGGGTCTTCGGGTCCCAGAGACACAGGTTCTCGGGGTCGTCGATCAGGGACTCCACCATCTGTTACCAACACTGAATCTAGAGCGTGTCGCGATAGGAACGTGTAGCTGGGGAGCTGGTCGAAGCAGCCTTGACGCCGCAATCACCCGGGCACGTGACCGGGAAGTCTGGTCGGAACCGATCGGCGGGCACCAGGCGATTCAACATCCTCTCGCCGACGCCCACGCCGATCTAGAGACCGCCCGTCTAGCACTCAGGAAAGCAGCTTGGTGTATCGACCGGACCAGTAAGGAGAGTGGCGAAACAGCAAACGTCGCAAATCTCAAGGCCTGCGAGTCAGCCTGGAACGCCTGTGAAGCCGCGATGGTCACCTTCGGTGGAACGTCCGTTGCTGCAGAACTCGGCATCGCAGCAGCATGGGGATTCGTCCGTCACACGCGGAGCGTCCCCGTGAGCGAGCAGATGATTCGGAACTTCATCGGCCAGCACGCACTTGATCTCCCCCGTTCGTACTGAGTCAAGATCAGTTCAGCCGGTTCGAAACCGCGAGAGTGTACCTGCGATCACTCGTCTGGGGCGAGACCGACCGTACGGCAGTCGATGATATCTGCGTATCCGGAGAAGGAGAGTTTCAATTCTGGAACTCCCGGAAACGATAGGGTTTCGATACCCGTGAGAGGGTTTTCACCCTCGACCTCCCGTTTATGTAACGCCCGTTCGACGGCATCGAAATCGGCCGCGGTGTCTGAGACTGGTCTGTCGGTCGCCACGCCACCGATGGGGAGCGGTACCTCGGCGACGACTCGATCCGTTTCGGCGACGACACAACCCCCATCAAGTGCATCCACGCGACGGACGGCGCGCTCCATCGCGGCCTCGTTCGCACCCACAACGATGACTCCAGGCACCTCTCGAGTTATGCTGGTGGCGACTGCACCGGATCGGAGGCCGAATCCGACGAGAAAACCCGTAAAGCAAGCATCACGACGGGGGTGTCGACATAGGAGCGTTGCCTTGAGAATGTCCGCTTCCGGGGCGGCTTTCAGTTGTCCGTCGCTGCGTACTGGGGCAATAGTTTCGGACGACGTGAAGAACCCGTTAGTGAACCCCATCGCGCGTACCTGTCCATCGCGTGCTACATCGGTCGACACCTCGAACGTGTCCTCAGTGACAGTGACATCCACGGAGTCTCGCATCGCAGTCGGGTACTCGTACGGACGTGGATCGACTCTAGATTCACCGTTTTCCACGACTATGTCACCATCTGCGATTACTGTCTCGACAGAAACGCGCTCCAAATCGTCGAGAATGACGATATCGGCACTGTTTCCGGGCGCGAGCGTGCCCCGATCGTAGAGGTTGAAATGGCGGGCCGGTACGACCGTTGCCATTCGAACGGCGTCTACGGGATCGATGCCCGTCTCGATGGCGCGTTTGACAACGGCGTTCATGTGACCGTTCGAGAGTAAATCACGGATCCCCACGCCGTCCGTAGAGAGCGACATGTCTGTAACCTCGTCCTCGTTTAAGACCGTGGTCAATGCCTGGATATCGTCTCGGTTGGTCCCGCACCGACCGATCACATGAACGTCGTTGTCGAGGCGTTCGCGGACTTCGTCGGGAGTGATCGCCTCGTGATCGTTATCGACGACCGACGCGAACGCCGCGTACTGTTCCGCTCGACAGCCAGACCCGTGTCCGCAGACGTACTTGTGTTCCCGTTGAGCTCGACTGAGGAGGCTACTCACGGGTGACTCCCGCCCGGTGACGAATATCCAGTCAAGTTCGCCGACGCCAACGACACGTTCGTGCGAAACGTATTCGAGCAGTTCCTCGCGTTCGGCGTCGGTTGCAATCGGCGGTTCGAACAGGTTGTAGAACCACTGCGGTGGAACCGTCGGAAAGACGGTGAGTGGAAGCTTCTCCGTGGCAGCGAGATGCGCACCCAGTCCAGTAGGACCGGCTACAGAACAGATATCGCTCGTCTCTGTGATGACAGCAGTCGTCCCTCCAAGCAGGGAGCGGTGATACGCCGTCTCGATAGTTTGGGGTGAGTCAGCGTGGGTGTGGGCATCGATGAAACCGGGAATGACGTGGCAACCATCAGCGCTGATGACTCGTGTCTCTTCGTCGATGGTGTACGAACCGTCGGGTGGTAGTGCGGCGATCCGATCTCCGGTGACGAGAATCTCCCGCCGCTCGAAGATGCCACGATCAGCTAGCAAAACCTCTCCCCCCTGAACGACGAGGTCAGCTTCGGTCTCACCGAGCGCAACAGCCTGTGGCTTGATCATCAGTCTTCCTCCCTCTCTGATTCGTCGGAATTCCACCCAAACGAGTTCATGCCTTGGGTTTCAGTCACCGGAGATTTTAGTTTTCCGCCCGATCTGGGATATCGATTTCCGCATCTGTTCTGACATCCCGTCTCCAGAAATCTCCTCACTCTCCGTCCAGACCAGTCGATAATGCCCGGTTCCGGTTTACGTTGTGTCCCTGCGAAACGTATTTTCCTCTTAGTGGTGATTGAACGAACGCCATGGATTCAACTCACGACTTCGTCTCAGTCGAGATAGACGACAACGTGGCGACGATTCGGCTCGAGCGACCGGAGACACGTAATGCCCTCTCGATACCGCTGGTCGAGGATCTAAGGGCCGCCGTGTCGGAGGTAGAGACAGCAGACGTACGGGCCGCGGTTCTCTGTGGCGCTGGCGGCACGTTCTGTGCGGGCGGTGATTTGGAACAACCGCCCGATGCATTCGTCGAAGAAGTGAAGATGACCAACGAAGTGATCGTCCAGATGCGTCGGTCGCACGTCCCTTTCGTCGCGGCTATCGAGGGTGCCGCCGTTGGTGGGGGCTTCGAACTTGCGCTCGCTTGCGACCTTCGGGTGGCCGGACGCGAGGCCAAGATGGGGCTCCCCGAGGTGACGCTAGGCATCTTTCCCTGTGCGGGTGGAACGCGACTCCTGGCTCAGGAGATCGGCGCGTCACGAGCGCGACAACTCGTTCTCCGCGGCGATCTGATCGGTGCTGAAGAGGCCCAATCGTGGGGGCTTCTCGACCAGATTACCGATTCCGGGGCCGTCATCGAGACTGGGAATGACATCGCAACCGATCTCGCCGCCAACTCGCCAGTCGGGATGGAGGTCGCGAAACGCTCCATCGCGGACGCATTCGACCGATCACTGGCTGACGGCCTCGACTGGGACGTCGAGTTGGCTCGACGGGTCGCCCATGAAGAGGACTTCGCAGAGGGTACCGACGCCTTTCTGGAAAGACGCGAACCTGACTTCCCTGGGCGCTAATCAACGCTGTGTGGCTGTTCGAGTAATAGGCAACAGAACCCGGAACTCACGGCCTCTGCGACGAACATCTCGCCTCACATTCTGTCCAACGGTCCCACTCGACCCAATGTTTAATGCTCATGCTGTGACCCGTTGTACCATGGCCGACGTGTACGACGAGATTGAAACCTGTTCCTGGGACGAAGTCATGTCGCTCCACGAGGAGCGTCTTCGCGAGCAAATACAGTATCTCGCCAACGAATCGGCGTACTATCGGCGACGGTTCCGCGAGTGGGATATCGACCCGGACGACATCGAGACCCTCTCGGATCTGTCTAACGTGCCCTTCACTACGAAGGACGACGAGCGACAGAGCCAAGCGTCGTCATCCGAGTACCTGCTTGGTGAACACCAGGCTGCTCCGGCGGAAACGTTCAGCTTGACGCTCTCCTCCTCCGGCACCACTGGAAAACCGACATACTTTGGATTCACCCCCAGGGACCGAGAGGTGATCACCGAGATGGTATGCAGGGCGAGTTACGCGATGGGAATCCGCGAGGAAGATACAGTGCTCCACGCAATCGGGAGAGCAATGGTTCCAGGTGGTCTCCCCTACGTCGAAGCGTACAGTGAGCTAGGTGCGAACGTCGTCCCTGCGGGCGGGAGCGGAAGTGAGGAGCTCATCGAACTTCTGAGCGACCTCCAACCGGAATTCGTTCACTCGACACCATCTCATCTCCGCTATCTCATCGAACGGACACCCGAACTCGCCGACTGCGAGGTAGCCGACCTGGGCGTCGAGAATCTCATCGGTGGAGGTGAACCTGGGATTGCGAACCCCGAAATCCGTGAGCAACTCCGAGATGCGTGGGAGACTGACGGCGTCCGTGAGGTGATGGGACTCGGTGATGTCAGTCCTGCGGTTGCCGCAGAGTGTCCTGTCGAGGAAGGTGCACACTTCATCGGCCAGGGTTATCTCCACGTTGAGCTCGTCGACCCTGATTCGGGAGAACCGAAACCGCTCGAATCTGGTGCAGCCGGTGAACTCGTGTATACGCCGCTCGTTCGAGAGGCGACTCCGCTGTTGCGATTTCGCTCTGGCGACTTCGCACGTGTCGTCGCCGTCGATTGCGAGTGCGGACGAACGTCCCCGAAATTCCAGGTTGTCGGACGCACTGACGATATGCTCATCTACAAGGCGAAAAACGTCTATCCCGCTGCGATCAGGGAAGTGATCGCGACGGTGGAGGGGGCGAGTCCCCGGATGAACGTCGTTCTTCCCGACGCGGAGACGTATCACTTCGAGACGCCAATCCCACTCCGAGTCATCCGTGATGATGATACCACTAGGTCGACCGAGGCCATTGCTGAAGACATCCAGGAGCAGGTTCGAGACGAACTTCGCGTCCGGGTCGATCCGACGATCGTCTCGGCGGAAGAGGTTGACTTCTCGGAGTACAAGACGGATCTAGTCACTGTGGAGTGATCTCGCGTGCCTGATCACGATCTCGAGACCCTCCGAAAACGGATCGGGGAATCGAAGACTGTTGTCGAAGGGTTCGCTGTCGAGGCCGGCAAGGTAGCGGAGTTCGTGAGCAGTCTCGGAGATGAATCAATGATCTACCGGGATCCCGACGCCGCTGCCGACTCCGGTCTCCGTGCCGTTCCCGCACCTGTTACGTTCGTGCGTACCTCGGTGTTTCCACGCTATCGCACTAGTGACAACGGCAAGGACCCCGTCTTCGACCTCGGATTCGATCCTCGATACGAGCTCCACGCCGAGCAAGAGTACGATATCGAACGGCCGGTCTACGTCGGTGACGTCCTCACTGGCGAGGCGACTCTAACCGACGTTTACCAGCGGGAGGGCACGGATACGCTCCTGACGTTCGCGGTCGAAGCGATCGAATATCGCGATGATACCGACAGTTCGGTGCTCACCGAGCGAATGACGTTCGTCGAGACACTTCCGGAGAGGGAATCGTGATCGACGTTGACCGCGTCGAAGTTGCAACGCTTTCGATCGGCGACGAACTCGAGGTGGAAGTGACGGACTCGCTCGACCGTACTGATTTCGTCCGCTACGCTGGCGCGAGTGGTGACTTCAATCCGTTGCACGTCGACGAGGTGTACGCTCGTAATGCAGGCTACGACTCCGTGGTCGGTCATGGGATGCTCGTCTGTGGCTACGTCTCGCAGGTCGTGTCCGGATGGCTGGGTATTCAGTTCATCTCGACGCTCGACGTACGCTTTGTCTCGAAGGCCCGCCCGGGCGACGCCGTCATTGTACGATGCGAGGTCGTGAGCTGCGAGTTGCGAGATGATGAAACAGTCACCGACGTGGCGGTCGAGGCCGTCGATAGAACCGGGCGGACGCTCGCGGAAGGGAACGTAACGGTACTCGCGGACTGAACGTCGGCGCTGGAATATTCTCTGTGGACGATGAGGACCGAATATGCCTGTTCGTATAGTTCAACTCGATCCGGACTGGTTCGGTGACATCGAAGCGGAGACCGATTGTTTCGAAGCCGCGTGGGACGACGTCGTCGTCGCTATCGACTGTGTGGGAGAAAACTTCCTGACCGCGTTGGGAAGGCCGATATTCTCCTCACACACTACACCGACGTAGACGCAGCGGCTATGGATGCGACCGGCTGTTCAGTAGTCACACGATATGCGACTGGTATCGACGGTATCGACGTGGATGCTGCGACCGACCGTGGAGTCCGAGTGACGAACGTGCCCGAGTTCTGCGGGGTGGAAGTCGCCGAACACGTAATCGCGCTCGTACTGGCGTTCGTTCGCGGTATTCCAATCTACAGTGCTGAGACGACCAATGGAAAGTGGGACTGGCGTGACTTCGACCCATGTTAGAATTTACGACGGGATTCCTAGCGTACGGATGAAAGGCACTTGAAGCCGCCGACCGGGCACAGTCACTCGGTTTCGATGTCCAGGCTCGCGATCCATACATCAACGACCGGATTATCTGTGAGGACGGGGCCATACCCGTCACGTTCGAAGAACTAATCGAGACGTTGGACGTTCTCTCGATCAATGCACCGCTGACTGCGGACACGAAAGGCATCATCAACGCCGATGTCCTCTCGAAGATGCCTGAAAACGCGATCCTCGTGAACGCTGCCCGGGGAGGGGGATCGTGGACGAAGCGGCGCTTCTGGATGCGCTTGACGACGGTCATCTCGCTGGGGCCGGACTCGACGTACTCGAACAAGAACCTCCGACGGAAGGAAATCCGTTACGCCACCGCGACGACGTGATCATTACACCGCACGCTGGTTGGTACGCAACGCGCTCGACAGCAGAACGTCGTCGCAAGGGATCGTACACGATAGCGGTCTTTCGGAACGAGAACACCAAGACAATTGTCAACTCAGGATCTCTAGAGCCTTTGCAGTAGACACTGTCGGATACTCGAGATAGGCGGTAGTACAGAAAGTAGTGTTGCGATTCAACCCACGACGGATATCGCGTTCCCGACCTCCCGGTTCTATCAGTAACAGTTACAGTTACCATCAAGATTTATGTGACTGCTGTATGATAACAGAGTATGGAGCTATCAGAAGAGCGTATCGTAGTTGATGTTCCACGTGAAACTGTTATCGAGGAGATGCAGAAACCGGCGATGCTCGAACGGACCATCCCGAACTGTAGTAACGTCGATGAGATCGCCGAACACGAGTATCATGCCGAGGTAAACGAACGGATCGCCATGATGTCGCTGGATATGGAGCTTGACATCGACGTAATCCGTTTCAATCCTCCGGATGACTTTGCAGTAGCAATCTCAGGCCACGGAGACGGTTCTGACACACGAGTGAGCGCCGAGGCAAACTTTGATCTTTCGGAAGTCGAAAGTGGAAAGACGGCCATCGATTTCGAGATGGATATTGACGTCAGTGGTAAACTGGCGTCGCTCGGTTTTCGTATGATCCGAAGTACTGTCGAACAGCGCACTGACGAGATGATTGCCAACATCGAAGAGGCGTTTGCTGAGTCTTCTGTATCTTCTACGTGACCTAGCGTACACGCTTCGGACATACATTCAAGTTTGACGCCGCAACCCAGCGTCACGTATCCTCCTCAGCTACTGGCACATCAAGATCAGTTGCGCTGTCTATCTCCCCTAGCTCGCGGTTGAGAAGATTCCCATGTGCTCTCCTTGGCCGGCACACTCCCCGTAACTCGTTCGCAATGTACATTGATCCACCCAATAATCTTCGTCAATTATAAACAATTCTTAATTTTTTCCAGTTTGGTAGATTTGCCTCAGCAGAAGCTATAAATATCCCGCCTTGTCATATATGATACGAGTTCACATGGACAAAGATAGTGACTCCAGTGAACAGACTGTATCGCAATCCAGACGGCGTGATTTCCTTCTCGGAGGGTCCGCTGTGCTACTCGGTTCGTTGGCTGGCTGTTCCGGAGGTGGGAGCGAGACCAGTACGACCGGCGACACCACCGATTCCTCTGATGGCAACGGAGGACAGACGACGGATACGTCCACCCCCTCGAAGCCCGACTCGATTACGGTCCGTGCTTGGGGAGGCTCATGGCAAGAGTCGGTTGAAAAGAGTATCGCCGAACCATTCACCAACGATACGGGAATCGATGTCGAGTTCGATAACACCGACCGGACCGTAATGCAGGGGAAGATCAGGACTGCGATCCAGCAGGATCGTAAACCCCCGGTCAACGTACAATGGACAACGGTAACGGCGGCCCACAAGGAGTACAACTACGAATTGGCGAATCCCCTTGATCCGTCGATCGTCGACAATATCGATAACATGTTCGACGTCGCCGTTCCCGATGTCGACGGGAATCCGCCATATCTGAGCATGTACTCGTACACGTACGCGCTCTGTTACAACGAGGATGAACTCGAATCACTCCAAGGGAATACCGAACCCGTGAGCTCTTGGAATGACCTCAAGCAGGACATGTATAGTAACGCACTGGGCGTGTACGACAACGGCTACGGGCTACACCCCGTACTCGCCACACTCAGTGGAACAGAGCTCGATTCGGGCAACTACGGGCCGATGTGGGAACAGCTCAGACAGCTGAATCCCTCCATTGGCCTCATCGGCGACGACACGAATCTCACTCAGGGGATCACCGAAGGTGAAGTCGCCTACGCACAATTACTAGTGAACAACATCGTCGATGCGAAGCGGAACGAGGATAAACCGGTCGACTGGTCGATTCCCGAAGAAGGTACGACGGCGTGGCAAGACTCGATGTACACGCCGAAGAATCAGAGCGAATCGGAGACGTACTGGTCCCAAGTATTCATCAACTACGCAGCAAGCACTGACGTCCAGACGGACTGGACGAAGACGCTCAATCTGCCGATGCTAAACCAGGACGCGGAACCACAAGACTGGATGGCAGAGGACCCGGCATTCCCGACCACTCAGGAGGAGCTAGACAATCTGCTCACGCCTGATCCGGGCGTGTACGTTGAGAACAGTTCGGCGTGGTACGAGGAGTTCAACAAGATCATCTGAAAGCCCAGTGTTGGGTGCTATCATTGGCACACAGCTCTCACTGAGTTGAACCTGTTTACGACGAAAGCTCGGTTTCTGGGTAAAGCCTGCTTCTCCAAGACCTGCTTTGTTAACCGAAGCGAATGATCTTATTTCGCTGTCACCGATTGAACGGCACTATATTGAGGGATCACAGTTTAGTCCCTTCTATTGGTCTACCCACGTAGTATATGACCGAACCGTTCGATTTCGCGGAACATGCTCGCCGAATGCCCCAGTCTGGGATCAGAGAGATATTCAGCGAGGCCCAGAAGTACGACGATTTCTGCGATCTATCGCTCGGCGAACCGGATTTCGAGACACCGGAACCGATCGTGACTGCGGTTACATCGGCACTGGAAACCGGTGCGACCGGATACACTCAAACAATAGGCAGAGAGGATCTAAGGGGCGCACTCGCTGAGAAACTAGGAAATACCAATGGTATTATAACAATCTGGACGAGGAGCTGATCGTTACACCTGGTGCGATGAGAGCACTCTACGCTGCAACGCACGTGCCTGTGAACTCGGCGACGAGACCCTAGTTCCCGAACCGTACTGGCCGAATTATCGCGGACACATCGCCGACACTGGAGCAACGCTCGTCCCGGTTCGCACCGGCTTCGTCCCCACACCAGCGGATATCGAGACCGCTACGACGGACGATACCGTGAGCATCATCCTCAATCACCAGGTAATCCGACCGGAGCCGTCATCCCGCCGAACAGACTTCGTGCCATCGGCGACATCTTACTTGACCTGGATATCTGGACCATCCTCGACGAGACCTACGAGGATTTCGTCTCCGACGAAGCCATCCATCACTCGCTCGCGGGCGATCCAGAGCTATCTGAACGCACAGTGACAATCCATAGTTTCTCCAAATCGTACGTAATGACAGGCTGGCGTCGCCGTTATGCGTCGGCACCCGCAAAGGTAGTCTCCGCGTGCGCGTCCTGCAGGAACATACCGTCTCGTGTGTCGCTGAACCCTCACAGGTGGCTGCAGTAGCGGCGGCCGAGCATCGTGATGTCATCCCTGACATTCGCGACGCATTTAGCGAGGGACGAACGGTCATACTTGACCACCTGAACGAGATTCCTGCAATTGAGCACGGTTCCCCATGTGGTGCGTTCTACGTGTTCGCCGATGTGTCTGATCTAACCAGCAGTAGGCAAGAGTTCGTGCAGTACCTGCTGAAAGAGGTACTAGTAGGTGTGATTCCGGATTCCGTGTTCGGACCTGCGGGCGAGGGGTTTCTGCGCTTCTCGTACGCAACGAACAAGACGACTATTGACGAGGCAATGAGCCGCCTCGAACGCGCCGTCGAATCTTATCTGTAGTCAGCACTACACCTCGCATCCTTCAATCTCGATCTGATACATGGTGTCGCGTCTTGGTACTCACCGTCGACACTTGGTCACTGATTGCATCGATATCCTCGTAGGTGTAGCGGTCAACCGCTTCCCACTGCTGGACGAGGGCGGAAACCGCCTCCACCGGGTCCTCCCGCGACGGTCTCTCAAGTTGGGCGAAGACACGTTCTCGTTCCGCCTCCCGTGTCAGACCAACGGCCTTCTCTAGATTGTCCTCGACGAAGTGAAGATACTCGATCAGTTCACCGATTATCTGACAGAAGGCTCTTTGGCTAATCCGCTCGTATGGCGTGTTAGCTGAGGCGACTCGTAGCTCTTGGTGAAGGTTGAGTAACTCGTTATACGTCAGGGAGCCCTCAGTGAGGGCCTCGATCGCGTGAGTCGTGGATCCCGGGCTCATGAGAGACCTGTAAATTATCCTTCAGTGATTAAGAAGCTTTGGCCACCGCCGTGAGGCGGTGCGATTTCTGAGTGATTCAGGCCCGAAATCACACGCCTCAGTGGTGATAGCGACCGCTTCGAGTTATGATTCGTGGCGTGAGAGACGACACCCGAGTTCGCGATGCGGCTCAGTATTCGACTCTGCTTGGCTGGACTATCACTTTTGAATACCCTCTCTATTCTTTTAGTTCGGGTGTCGAACGCTGTCGCTCCACCGTTCACAACTGGGTGCAGAAGGCCGAGTTACAGCCCACAGGTGGAGTCGATCCGGATCACGTTGCGCTCGACGAGACCGTGATCCAGCTCAATGTCGAGCAATATTGGCTGTACACCGCGGTCGATCCCGACACCAACCGCCTGCTGCATGTGCGGTTCTATTCGACGAGGACACAGGCGTTAACCGAGATGTTCCTTTCCGAACTCCGTGAGAAACATCTCGTCGACGATGCGATCTTTCTCGTCGACGGCGCACCGTGGTTGCAGGCG
>Ga0207757_100403_pt1 | contig 29394 bp, 33 predicted proteins | sample A23P3SouthBayCA_2_FD_187752 | JGI IMG/M metagenome (GOLD analysis project Ga0207757, IMG submission 187752) | Aerobic enrichment media microbial communities from Eden Landing Ponds, California, USA - A23 P3 (2) (SPAdes) | ecosystem: Environmental > Aquatic > Marine > Unclassified | place...
CTCGACGGAACAGAGCGGCCGCCAGTCGGCCACGCCCCGCCGGTCCGCATCGGCTTTCGCCTCGCTCACCGCCTCCACCCACTCCGGGTGGGTGCGCTTGTAGTACTGGCGCACCACCTCCTTCGACACTTCCTGCCCGTCGTAGGCGAAGCGGTTCTCGTCGAACGTGCCGACTACGTCCGCCACGCGAACCTCGCCGTCGACGTAGCAACACTCGATTTTCCCGTCCTCGTGGACGAAGTCCGTCTCCGCGGCGCGCTCGGTGACGATGCGGTTCACCGCACGCGCGACGTCCTCGAGTTCGTCGACGTCGGCGGCGCCGGCGATCCGTTCGGCCTCGCTCCGGTCGAGATAGCGGTCCTGTTCCTCGTACTTCGTCGAGAACTCGACGACCGGCTCCGGCAGGTCGACCGGGTCGTCCGGCCACGCGTCGGCGTCGACGCCGTACTCCCTCGGTGCCCCCCGCTTCCGGAGGCTCGACCCCACCGGTACCGTGTTTCGAAAGACGATTTCGAGGGGAATCAGGTAGTTCGATCCCGCCGCGCCGTGGTAGGCGTCGTAGTCGTATCGGCCCCCTTCGAAGGGCAGGTCGGGCACCTGCACGAGGTCGATGGCGAGTTCGCGCGGCGCCTCGCTCGCCTCGGCGAGGGGCGCGGCGTCCGGACCGACGCCGCGGTAGTGGGTCGGTACCCCCTCGCGTTCGAGCCGTTCGAAGTTGAACGCGCCCATCGTACAGAGACTGCGGCCCTTCTCCGGAATCCGATCGGGCATCGGTCCCCAGTCGAAAACGGAGTAGTCGTCGGTGAAAGCGAAGCGCCCACGCCCCGTCGCCGTCGCCGTGGGTTCGCGCTCGACGCGGAACTCCTTGACGCTGGTCATGGTGAGCAACGCGGCGGCCGCCGGCAAAAGCGATTCGACCCCGGACGCTTTCACCCCGGCGTCCGTCGTTGCCGTCGTGAACACGCCGCACGATCCGACCGACGCCGACGCGGACACCCCCGTCGTCGCCGTCGACGCGGACCTCGATCCGGCCACGGCCGCCGACCTCCGGCGCCTCCGGGACCTGAGCCACCTGCTCGACGACTCGATTCGGGTTCCGGGCACGGAGTTCCGTGTCGGGATCGAACCCCTGATCGGCCTCCTGCCCGTTGTCGGCGACGGCGTTGGCCTCGCCGTCTCGGCGTATGTCTTCGCCGTCGCCACCCGGACGGGCGTGCCACGGGCGACACTGGCCCGGGTCGCGTTCGTCCTCTGGCTCGACGCCATCGTCGGATCCGTCCCCGTCCTCGGCGACCTCTTCGACGCCTACTGGAAGGCGAACCTCCGGGCGACCCGCCTCCTCGACGCGCGCCTCGCCGACCCCGCGAGCGCGGCAGCCGATCGCGGTTACCTGCGGCGAGTGGCCGTCGTCGCCATCGCCCTCACGTTGGTCGTCGTCGCCGTCCTCGTTGCCCTCGGGTGGTGGCTCCTGACCACGCTGGGCGTACTGGGATAGCAAGACAGTTACGGACGCCGCCCCCTCACCCGCTATGAGCCTCCTCGACGACGCACGCCGACTCGCGGCGACCGGACCGGTGTGTGACGCGTGCGTGGGGCGCGTCTTCGCCGACCGCAGTTTCGGGCTGACCAACGCCGAGCGCGGCCGGTCGCTCCGCGTCGCCGCCGCCCTCGACGACGACGAGCCGTTCGACCCCGTCGACACCGCGGACTGCTGGGTCTGTGAGGGGCGGTGTACCGAGTTCGACGACTGGGCCGAACGCGCCGCCGAGTCGGTCGAAGGCGTCGAGTTCGCCACCTATCAGGTCGGCACCCGAACACCCCCATTGGTCGAGGAAAACGAACGCCTGCTCCGCGAGGATATCGGCGCCGACGCCGACGCGGGCGAACCGTTCAAGGCGGAGTTCAACCGCGAGGTTGGCAAGCGCGTCGGCCGCCTGACCGGGGCCGAAGTCGACTTCGAGCGCCCGGACGTGCAGTTCGTGCTCGATTTGGACGCCGACCGCGTCGAGACGGAGATCAACTCCGCGTTCGTCTACGGGCGGTACCGCAAACTCGAGCGCGACATCCCACAGACCGAGTGGCCCTGCCGGGAGTGCGACGGGAGCGGCCGACAAGGGAGCGAACCCTGCGACTACTGCGGCGGCTCGGGCTACCTCTACGACCGGAGCGTCGAGGGACTGATCGCCCCGATTGCCGAGGACGTGATGGACGGCGTCGACGCCGTCTTCCACGGCGCGGGCCGCGAGGACGTGGACGCCCGGATGCTCGGCACCGGCCGCCCCTTCGTCGTCGAGGTGAAAGAGCCGCGGCGCCGTGATATCGACGTGACGCGTCTCGAATCGGACGTGAACGCCTTCGCCGACGGCGCCGTCGAGGTTGAGGGACTCCGCCGCGCCACCTACGAGATGGTCGAGCGAGTCAAGCGACTGGACGCCAGCAAGACCTACCGCGCCGCCGTCGCGTTCGACGACCCGGTCGACGCCGACGCGCTCACAAGCGCGTTGGAAGAACTCGACGGCGCGACGGTCGAGCAGTACACCCCCCAGCGCGTCGACCACCGGCGCGCGAACCTCACCCGGACGCGCGAGGTGTACGCCACGTCGGGCGAACTCGACGACGACACGCACGCCACCGTCGAGATTCACGGCGCGGGCGGACTCTACGTGAAGGAACTCGTCTCCGGCGACGACGGGCGGACGGAGCCGAGTCTCGCCGGCCTGCTGGGCGTCGGCGCGCGCGTCACCGCCCTCGACGTGCTGGCCGTGGAGGGGGAAGCCGAGCCGTTCGAGGACGAGGCGTATTTCGTCTGATCGGCCACTGCCGTCGGTCCGGGCGCGGAGTACATACGGCTCCCGTACATACCCACTCCTATGACCGACGATCACGATCCCGAACTCGCGACGGCGACGCTCGCGGGCGGCTGTTTCTGGTGTCTCGAAGCTCCGTTCGAGGAACTCGCCGGTGTCCACGCCGTGACCTCCGGCTACGCCGGTGGGCACGTCGACGACCCGACCTACGAGGAGGTGTGTTCGGGTTCGACCGGTCACGCCGAGGTCGTTCGGATCGAATACGACCCCGACCGCATCGCCTACGCCGATCTGCTAGCGGTCTTTTTCGCTCTCCACGACCCGACGACGAAGGACCGACAGGGGCCGGACGTGGGCTCGCAGTACCGATCGGCCATCTTCACCCACGACGACGCGCAACGCGAGACGGCAGAGCGGGTTATCGATCGACTGGCCGACGACTACGACGACCCCATCGTCACCGAAGTCGAGCCATTGGCGACGTTCTACCCCGCCGAGGACTACCACCAGGACTACTACGCCAACAACCCCCAACGGGCGTACTGTCAGGTACAGATTCGGCCGAAGATGCAGAAGGTGCGCGAACGGTTCGCGGATCAGGTCGCCGACGATCGCCAGTAGTCCGTTACGACGATCCGTCTCAAGCAGTTCCGATGGCGTCCTCGACGAGCGCAAACCGTCCCCAAACTGTTTTTAGTAAATCGATATTTCGGCGTGTATGGGCCGGTACGTCATCTCCGACCACCACTTCGGTCACGCGAATATCATCGAGTACTGCGACCGGCCGTTCAGTAGCGTCGGGGAGATGACCACGACGCTGCTCGATCGCCACTACGAGACGGTGGACACGGACGACCTCCTCGTCCACCTCGGCGACGTAGCGATGGATATGCAGGACGGTCGGGAGACGATCGAGTACTTTCGGCGGCTCGACGGTGACCTTCTCGTCCGTGGCAACCACGACGTCGGCCTCGCCCCCGAAGAAGCGCCGTTTCCGGTGCTCGACTCCTGTGTCCTCGAACACGGCGACTACCGCTTCTACTGCACACACCGCCCCGAAGACGTGCCCGACTCGTGGGACGGGTGGGTGCTTCACGGCCACCACCACAACAACGATACCGAGACCTACCCCTTCGTGGCGGCCGACGATCGGCGGGTGAACGTGAGTAGCGAACTGCTGAACTTCCGGCCGGTCACGCTCGACGCGGTGACGCGCCTGCTCGACGAGTGTCCGCCGGGGACGCGCCTCCGCGACGTGGACGCGGCGCGGACGTACGTGCGGGATCGATGATCGAGATCCGTCCCCGGACGGCGAGTGTCGGCCGGCTCAGGCGCCCTCGACCAACCGTCGAAGCTGTGCCGGCGGCACCGCACCGCGGGCGGCGTGGTCGCCGTACGCGAACGTGGGGACGCCGGTGACGCCCTGTCGGCGCGCCGCGTCGAACTGGTCGTCGAGGCGGTCGAACAGAGCCTCGTCCGAGAGCGCCGCGTCGACGACCTCCGAATCGAGCCCCGCCGCCTCCGCACAGTCGGCGAGCACGTCCGTGTCGCCGATGTCGCGGCCGTCGGCCCACAGCGCCTCGAAGACCGCCTCGTCGAACGCCAGCCACGTCTCGTACGGCTCCGCCTCCTTCACGTGGAGGGAGACGGCCTGTGCCGGCCGCGAATCCACGTCCGTCGCGATCTCCTGGGCCATCTCCGCGTCGTACTGCTCGCGGAGGCGGCGGACGTTCTCGCGGGCCTGGTCGTAGTAGTCGTCGTCTTTGCCGTCGTCGACGGCGTGGTCGATGTCGCCGTCCGGGGTGCGCTTCCCCGCCCGGAGGTCGAACGGCCGCCAGTCGAGTTCCAGCGGCTCCTCGCGCTCGGCCTGATACCGGTCGAGGGACCGGCGGCCGAGGTAACAGAACGGACAGACGTAGTCGGAGTAGATCGTGATGCGCTCGCTCGCTGCGGTGTCGCTCATACGTGTACACGACGCGGCGCCGAGTAAAAGAGTGCGACTCGGCTGTGGTGTGCGGGCGCACGACCCCGCTCGGTCCCTCACTCCACGACGACGACGCCTTTCATCCCCAGCGTCCGGTGGGGCGTGCAGGCGTACTCGTACGTCCCCGCCTCGGAGAACGTGTGTTCGAAGGTGTGCCCCTCCTCGGCGGACATGTCGCTCTCGAAGCCGCCGCCCTCGGCGGCGACGTTGTGCTGTGCGCCCTGCCCCGTCCACTCCCAGACGACGGTCGTGCCGGACGACACCCGGACGGCGGCCGGGTCGAACGCGAAGTTCCCACCGTTGCCGGAGGCGCCGACTGCGATGGTCACCTCGTCGCTCCCCGTCTCGTCGACGACGCCGTCGTAGTTGCCGACGTTCGACAGCCAGCCGTCGAATCCGGGGGTGCCGCCGCCACCGCCGCTCTCGGTGTCAGTACTCTCACTGCCGCCGTCGCTCTCGGTGTCAGTACTCTCACTGCCGCCGTCGCTCTCGGTATCGGTGCCGCCACCGCCGTCGTCGCTCTCGCTACCACCGCTGCTACCGCCGCTACAGCCGGCGAGCGCGGTGAGGGCGAGCGTGCCCGTCGACAGGACGACCGACCGACGTGTGCGCGTGGATTCGAACATCTCACGTGGATCGTCGGCCCGATCGGAGGCGAGGGTTCGGGCGAACAAGTTCGGGACGAACGTCGGATCGTGGGAGTAAGCGCGACCCACTCAGACGGCTCGTCGTCACCGTGTACCGGTAGTTTTCCGGACCGCCTCGACGAACCACTGGAACTGACGTACAGTAACCTGTCTCACTCCTCGTCGTCGAGCAATCCCATGTCCTCGGCCACGAGATCGGCGAGGCGATCCTTGATCGCGGGGTCGATCGTGGCGACCTCATCGCCGTCGTGGACGCTCTCGTTGTGTCGTTCGACGGCGTCCGCCACGTCGGGGAGCGGTACCCGGCTTGTCGTGTCACAGGCTGGGCAGACGATGGGTACCGTCGGATCGTCGTCGCTGGTCATGGGTAGTGAGCGTCGCGCTGGGGGGTAAAAAAGTCGGGGAATGTGCCGGTGCCGAACTGCCACTTCCACTGCCACGCCGAAAACAGCCGTGTTCGATGTCCACCGAGACGACGTCGTCGCCGTGTTGCTGTTCCGGGGACGACTGTCGGGGCTACTCTGATGTCTCCCCGCGAGCCCGCTCGAACATCGCCAGCGCCTGCTCCCGGCGTTCGCCGTGATCGACGATCGGGGCCGGATAATCCGGTGCCGTCCGCCGCCGCTGTGTCGGCGACAGTTCGTGCCAGTCGTGGATCAGGTCCGGGTCGACCCCGCTCAGTTCGGGGACGTACTCCCGGATGTACGCCGCGTCGGGATCGTGGCGCTCGCCCTGTGTCATCGGGTTGAAGATGCGGAAGTACGGCTGGGCGTCGGTGCCCGTCGATGCCGCCCACTGCCAGCCACCGTTGTCGTTCGCGGGGTTGTGATCGACGAGTTTCTGCCGGAACCAGCCGTACCCCTCGCGCCAGTCGAGGAGGAGATCCTTGGTGAGAAAGGAGGCGACGATCATCCGCACGCGGTTGTGCATGTACGCCTCCCGGCGCAGTTGGCGCATTCCGGCGTCGACGATCGGGTACCCCGTCTCGCCGTCCTTCCACGCCTGCAGGGCCTCGTCGTCGTCGCGCCACTCGATTCGGTTCTCGTAGTCGCGGTAGTTCTCCGTCACCACCTCGGGGTTGAAGTAGAGAACGTGGTGGTAGAACTCCCGCCACGCGAGTTCGCCGCGGAAGGTCTCCACCGCCTCGTGGGCCGTGTCGTCGGGGGCGCTCTCACGGGCACGCACCACCCGGTCGTGGACCGTCCGAATCCCCACCGTCCCGTGTGTCAAGTGCGGCGAGAGCCGGGACGTGGCGTCGGCTGCCGGATCGTCACGGGCGTCCCCGTAGCGGTAGACGTCGTTGGAACAGAAATCGTTGAGGCGGTGGCGCGCTTCCGTGTAGCCGCCGGGTGGAATCTCCGCCTCGGGGCGGTCGAACCCCAGGTCGTCGAGCGTCGGGATGGGCGTGTCGTGGGTGGGTGACGCGAGGCGTTCGGCGCCGGGTGCCTGCACGGAGGATCGCTTCTCGCGGTCCCGCCACTTCTTCCAGAAGTAGCTGTACACCGAGTACGGCTCCCCCTGATTGGTCGTGATCGACCCCGGTTCGTGGAGGAGGTGGTCGTGGACGACGTGGGCGTCGACACCCATTTCGTCGAGGCGCTCACGAACCAGGTCGTCGCGTCGACGACCGAGGCCGGAGTACGCCTGCGCCCACGACACCCTGTCCGCGTCGTGGGTGTCGGCGAGGCGGGCGAGTTCGGCGGGTGCCTCGCCGCGAACGATCACCAGATCGCTCTCGCGCTGGCGGTACCACTCCCGGAGGTCGGCGAGGCTGTCGAGGACGAACGCGACCCGCGGCGGGGCGGCGTGGGCTAGGATCTTCGGGTCGAACACGTACACCGGGAGGATCGGATCGTCACCGGACCCCGTCCGGTTGTCGTCGGCCTCCGGCTGACTGCCAGAGGAACTGTGTTCCTCACTGCCCGTGGCGCTTCGTGCCACGCTGTCGTCGGACGACACCAGCGCGAGGTTGTCCGATGGCCGGAGGTCCGTCCGGTGCCAGTGGAGGCGCATACCGGCCGGTGGGAACGGGACGGCATAAAGGCTCGATTCACCCCTACCGTCGGGCGTCGACTTCGAGCGCCAACGTGTGGCAGCGGTCGGCCGCACGGCCGAACGAGCCGTCGTCGAGGGCCGCGAGTGCCCGCTCACAGCCGTCGAGGAGCGTCGATCGGAACTCGCCGTTCGGCAGTTTGTTCGTCGCGACCGTCTCGGCGCTGGTGAGGATCTGCGCGGCGGTGTCGCCGTCGCCGTCGTCGAGGGCCGTCGCCCCTTTCTCGAACAGTTGACCGAGAACGTCCATCACGTCGCCCGAAAACGCCGACTCCCGAGGCATGGGCCATGTTGGGTGGCCAGTTCAAAGAGGGCGTCGCCCGTCGATCTCCGGATCGCGTAACTCCACTCGCGCTTCGACCGACGCAGTCCGTGGTGTCGTGTGCCGCCCGACACCGTGACTGTCGGCACTGCCCTCCGGCCAAGCGCGGCCCACCGCTCGCGGAGACGCTGACGGACATGAACGGACTCGTCGAGGAAGGATCGGTCCGTCACACCGGCGTCTCGAACTTCGGCAGCCGTCTGCTCGGCGGGGCGTGCCGACTGTCGGACGCCCCCATCTTCGCGAACCAGGCGCAGCCCCACCGTCCCCGGACCTGCGGCGCCTGCACTGCGGCCACGACGTGTTGCTGACGGCGTACAGTCCGCTGTGTCACGGAAGCGTCCTCCACGACGACCGACTCGCGGCCGAACCGTTATGCGCGACACGCCCCCAGCGGGCCTATGGCACGAGTCACGGCTCTGTTCGTCGCGGACGCGGGTTCGGAACCGATGCGGTCGGTCGACCGCGTCGAGGCGGTCGAGGGCGGCCTTCGCGGCGACCGCTACTGCGAGGGGACGGGCCACTACACGCCGTTCGACGTCTGCGAGGTGACGCTGATCGCCCGCGAGGACATCGAACGGATCGACGAGGAACTCGGCCTGTCGCTCTCGGCCGGACAGCATCGGCGAAACGTCGTCACCGAGGGCGTCGACCTCCACGACCTGCTCGATCACCGCTTCCGCGTCGGCGGGGCGACGCTGACGGGAACTCGCCCGCGCCCGCCGTGTGCCCACGTCGAGCAATTGGCCGAGCAGGACGGCGTCGCCCGCGCCCTCCGCGAGGGGCGTGGTGGCATCTGTGCGGACGTGACCGACCCCGGCGAAATCGGCGTCGGCGACGAGGTGGTGGATCTGGGGTCGACCGACCGGACCGACGACATCGTGGCGCGGTTGCGCTCGGAGGGCGAAGACTAACAGACCGGCGCCGGATCGACGCCCATCCCTTGCAGCGTCTCGGCGTACTCCTCGTAGGCGACGGCGACCGTCTCGGTGGCCGCGTCCAGAGCGCGCTCCCAGTCCGCGTCGTCGGTACAGCAGTCGTCGAGGAGAGCCGTCCCGTCGTCGACGAGCGCCGTCGTCTCCGACCGGAGATCACGGATCACGTCCGCGGCCGCCTCGTCCGCCTCGTTGACGAAGAAGTTCACCACCTGGAGAAGCGACCGGTCGCTGACGAGTGGGCGGGCGACGAGGCCGGCCGCGACGCGTTCGGGCGTCGCGTCGAGGCCGCGGAGGTGGGCGTGGAGCGCGTCGGGGTCGGCACCGGAATCGGACGCGGGGCCGTCCAGCAGCCCCGCAACCCGGTCGGCGTGGTCGCGCTCCAGGTCGGCGACGCGCTCGAACGCCGCCCGGGCGTCGGGGTCGTCTTCGTCTTCGGCCCACGCGCCGAACGTCGCGGCGGCGCGGTGTTCGGCAGCGAGCGTCGATTCGAGCACCCGTCCGCGGTCGAGTTGAGCCGCTGTGGCCGCCACGAGCGCCTTCTCCGAACCGAGTCTGTCGAGTTCCGTGTCCATCCGATCTCGGACCGTTTCGACGAGAGTGTCACTGTCCATGTCCTACGCTTGGCCGGCGTCGGTGGTTATACTGTCGGCGAAACAGCCCGACGCTTAACGCGGTCGGGTGCGTAACGGACTGTATGGCTGCCGACACCGACCGCGCGGGGCACGTCACGCCCGCGGAACTCCGCCGCCGCCTCGCCGACGGTGACCCAATGATCCTGCTGGACGTGCGTGACCGCACCGAAATCGAGCGCTGGCGCATCGAGGCGCCCTCGTATCACCACGTCCCCTATATGAAGTTCGTCGCCGCGGGCGTCACGGGAGACGTGGCCGACCTGTTGCCCGACGACCTGCACGAACCGGTCGTCGTCGTCTGTCCCCGCGGCGAAGCGAGCGCCGAGGTGGCCGACCAGCTCGTCGCCGCTGGTGTCGACGCCGAGAATCTCGACGGCGGAATGGAGGCGTGGGCGCGGCTGTACGATCGCGCCGTCGTGTGGGAAGACGACACGACGACCGTCTACCAGTACCACCGCCCGGCGAGTGGCTGTCTCGGCTACGCCGTCGTCTCTGACGGCGAGATGGGCGTGGTGGACCCGCTTCGTACCTTCGCCGACCGCTACCGCACGGACGCCAAGGAACTGGGCGTGACGCTCACTCACGCTGTCGACACGCACGTCCACGCCGACCACGTCAGCGGCGTGCGGGCGCTGGCGGCGACGGGCGCGACGCCGGTGCTACCGGAGCGGGCCGTAGAGCGCGGCGTCGTCGACGCCGATGCGTTCGAGACGGTCGCCGAGGGTGACGAACTCGTGGTGGGCACGGCGACCCTCCGGACCGTCGCGCTCCCCGGGCACACGACGGGGATGACTGGCTTCGCCGTCGGCGACGCGTTGCTGACCGGCGACAGCCTCTTTCTCGACGGTGTGGCCCGTCCTGACTTGCAGGAGGACGCCGACCCCGCCGCCCAGGCGCGGGCGCTGTACGCGACGCTGACGGAGCGTCTCGACCGGTTCCCGGGCGACACGCTCGTCGCGCCGGCACACATCGACGCCGGCGTGCAGGAACTGTTCCCCCGCGTCGCCCGTCTCGGTGATCTCCGCGAGCGACTCCCCATCTTCGGGCTGGACGAGGCGACGTTCGCCGAACGCGTGACGCAGGTGGGCGCGGAGCCCGCGAACGCCCACCGCATCGTCGCCATCAACTGCGGACGGGAGGCGGTCGACGACGAGACGGCGTTCGAACTGGAGCTTGGGCCGAACAACTGCGCCGCTGGCAGCGGCTGACGGCTCCGCACCCTTTATCATCGCACCCCGACACCCACGCCCATGTACGACATCGCGGTCATTCCGGGCGACGGGATCGGGAACGAAGTGGTCGAGGCGGTCGAACCCCTGTTGATCGACGTGGCCGACGCCCACGGCGTGAGCGTGGAGACGACGTGGTTCGACTGGGGGAGCCAGCGCTACCTCGACGAGGGCGCGATGATGCCAGACGACGCCCTCGACCGACTGGCGGAGTTCGACGCCATCCTACTCGGCGCCGTTGGCCACCCCGACGTGCCGGACCACGTCACCCTGCGCGGCCTCCGCCTCCCCATCACGAAGGGGTTCCACCAGCACGTCTGCAAGCGACCGGCCTACCTGTTCGAGGGCGTGCAGAGTCCGCTCCGTGGCTACGAAGGCGGCGACATCGACTTCGTCGTCTATCGGCAGAACACGGAGGGCGAGTACGCCGACGTGGGCGGGCGCGAGCACCGGGGCTTCGTCAACGAGGTGGCGGTGCAGGCGTCGGTGTTCACCCGCGAGGGGACGGAGAAGCTCCTTCGCCCGGCGTTCGAGGCGGCGAGCGAACGGGACGGGAAGCTGACGAACGTCACCAAGTCCAACGCGCAGGCTCACGGCATGGTCTTCTGGGACGACATGGTCGCGGAGGTGAGTGAGGACTACCCCGACGTGGAGGTGGAGCGTCTGCTCGTCGACGCCGCGAGCATGGACATGGTCCGGCGGCCGGACGAGTTCGACGTGCTGGTGGCCTCCAACCTCTTCGGCGACATCCTCACCGACATCGGCGGCGGCATCATGGGCAGTCTCGGTCTCGCACCGTCGACGAACATCAACCCCGACGGCACCTACCCGTCGATGTTCGAACCGGTCCACGGGAGCGCGTTCGACATCATGGGCGAGGGCATCGCCAACCCGCTTGGGACCGTTCTCTCGGGGTCGCTCATGTTCGAGCACCTAGAGGAGACGGCGGTGGCCGAGGCGCTCTGGGAGGGCGTCACCGCGCAGTTGGCCGACGCCGACGCGCCGCGGACGGCCGACGTCGGCGGGAGCGCGACGACGGCCGACGTGACCGACGACCTGCACGATCGGCTGCTCTAATCAGTCACGACGGCGGCGACGATTCCCGCCGTCTGCCCGACGCCGACCAGGAGCAGGCCGGCGAGGGTCGCCGTCGGGCCGACGACGACGCCGAGGACATAGGCGGCGGCACCGAGGGCGGAGACGGCGCCCCCCGCGAAGTAGGCGCGAACGGCGGGCGACGACGTTCGTGCCGTCGCACTGCGACGGCCGGTGTCCCAGAGACCCGCAGCGGGGAGGAGCATCCACCCGACGACGGCGGTCCACAGCAGCCGCGGCGACGACCACACGAGGCCGACGGCGCCGGTGGCGGTGAACACGAACCCCGCGACGATGATCCGCCGCCAGACGCGGAGCGCTCCGTCGCGCATATCGCGCCACGAGAGTACGACGAACGCGAAGAGGAGCACCGCCATCACGACGTGGGCGATCAGAAGCGTCCGCCGCGCGACGAGATCGAGATGCGCGGCGGTGACGAACGCCCACGCGAGGGGAACGAGTACGACGGGACCGTTCGCACGGAGGCGGCGGAGCATGGCGAGCGTGAGAGCCAGCGACGCAAAAGTCCCGGGCCGAGACGTGGTCGTGTGCATATAACTACCGGGACGTTCATCGGCCTGCTATGCCCCTCCGGACCCGTCGGACCGTCTACTATCTCGCGCTGGTCGTCGCGACGACGGTCCTGTTCACGCTCGTCTACAACACCGGGATGTCGGTGTGGGAGGCGCGACCACAGCCCCTGTACCGCTCGCTCGAGGTCGTCGTCCAGAGTTTCACCACTACGGGGTACGGCGAGGACGCCCCCTGGCGGTCCCCTCAGATGAACGTGCTGGCGATCACGATGCAGCTCACCGGGATCGGCCTCATCCTTACCGCGGTCGACGTGTTCGCGGTGCCGTGGCTCCGGGGGGCGCTCACCCCGACCGCCCCGACGTCTCTCACCGGCGTGCAGGAGCCCGTGATCATCTGTGCGCACACGCCGCGGACGGACGCCTTCATCGGGGAACTCGACGCCCGGGACCGACCGTACGTCCTCGTCGAATCCGACGGGGAGACGGCGGCCGAACTCCACGAGGAGGGGTACCGCGTCGTCCACGGCGATCCGGAGTCGACCGACGACCTCCGGGCGGCGGGGATCGAGTCGGCCCGCGCCGTCGTCGCCGACGTCGCGGACGACACGAACGCGAGCATCGTCCTCTCCGTCCGCGACGCCCGACCGGACGTGCGCGTGATCACGCTGGTCGAGGACGCCAGCCTCGCCCGCTACCACCGGGCGGCGGGGGCGAACGAGGTGCTCTCCCCCCGGCAGCTGCTGGGGTCGAGTCTGGCGAATCAGGTGCCGACGACGGTTACGACCCGCGTGGCGGAGGGCGTCGAGATCGGCGACGACTTCCAACTCGTCGAAGTGACGGTTGCGGCGGACAGCGACCTCCACGGCCGGACTTTCCGCGAGGCACGCCTACGCGAGCGGTTCGGGGTGAACGTGATCGGCGCGTGGTTCGACGGCGACTTCCAGACCCCGGTCGAGATCGACGACGAACTGGTCGCGCGGACGCGCCTCCTCGTCGCCGGTGAGTCGGCACAGGTCGCGGCACTGCGGGACGCGACCGCTTCGACCGTCCGCCGCTTCGCCCCACAGCGCATCGCCATCGCGGGCTACGGCGACTCCGGGCGCGCCGCGGCCGACGTCCTGTCGGAGTCCGGCGCCGACCTGACGATTCTCGATACGACGGCAGACGACCGGGTCGACGTCGTCGGCGACGCGCGCGACCCGGACGTCCTCGAATCGGCGGGCATCGGCGACGCGTCGGCGTTGATCGTCACCGTCGGCGACGACACGACGGCCATCTTCGCGACGCTCATCGCCCGGGAGTTGAACCCCGATCTCTACATCGTCGTGCGGGCGAACGAGGAGGCCGACGTCCAGAAACTGTACCGGGCGGGCGGCGACTACGTGCAGTCGCTGGCGACGGTCAGTGGCCGGATGCTCGCGTCGACCGTCTTCGAGGACGAGGAAGTGCTGGCGTACGACAAGCAGGTGAGCGTCGTCCGCATCCCCGCCGGCGATTTGGTGGGGAGCACGCTCGTCGACGAACGGGTGCGGACGCGGACGGGTGGAACCGTCGTTGCGGTGGCCAGGGGTGAGAAGACGATCACCGACTTCGACCCGGAGACGTTCACGTTCGAGGCGGGCGACGAGGTGATCGTCGCGGGCACCGACGAGGCGATCACGGAGTTCGAGCGGACGTTCGGCGTGTGAACGGCGGTGAACGCGGGATCGACCGACTGGTGTCGACCCGGTAACACCGATGCAACCAGGTGCCACCACTGTCAGGGAAAGTATATTTCGATCGAACCCCACGGAGAGATACAGAGGCACCCGCGACGGTATTCACCTGCCGTCCTCACCGACATACTCATGCACGAAATCACCGGGACACGACACCGACACGGGCACAATGCAATGGAGGCGAACTGACGTGAGCGGCCCCCACCAGGAACAGCCGCTCGTGACGGCTGGGACGCCACTCGACGAGGCCGAAGCGGCCGTCGTCCTCGTCCACGGCCGCGGGGCGACCGCCCGGAGCATCGTTCGGATGGCCCAGCAGTTCCACCAGCCGGGCGTCGCCTACCTCGCCCCGCAGGCCCAGCGCAACACGTGGTATCCGAACCCGTTCACCGCGCCCGTCGAGTCGAACGAGCCGGGGCGCACGTCGGGGTTACAGGCGATCACCGACGCCATCGGGGAGGCCGCTGCGGCCGGAATTCCGACCGAGCACGTCATGCTCCTCGGTTTCTCCCAGGGGGCGTGTCTCGCGAGCGAGTTCCTCGCCCGCAACCCCGACCGCTACGGCGGCCTCGCAGTCCTCTCCGGCGGCCTCATCGGGGAGTCGATCGACCCCGAGGACTACGCCGGCGACCTCGAATCGACTCCCGTCTTTTTCGGGTGTAGCGACGTGGACCCACACATCCCGGAGGAACGCGTCGGCGAGTCAGTCGAGGTGTTCGAGCGCCTGAACGGCGACGTGACCGAGCGACTCTACCCGGGGATGGGACACACGATCAACCAGGACGAGGTCGACCTCGTCTCGGAGATGGTCGCCGACCTACTCGATTAGTCTTCTTTCAGGTTCTCGTCGAGGAAGCGGAGCGTCTTCGTCCACGCATCACGCGTCGCCTCGGGACGGAAGCTCTCGCCGCTCGGATTGGCGAAGGCGTGGCTCGCGCCCTCGTAGACGTATATTTCGCGTTCGGCGCCGAGTTCGCCGAGCGTCCGGTTGAACTCGCGGACGTTCTCGATGCCGACGACCTGATCCTCGGAGCCGAAGACCCCGAGGACGGGTTCGTCGATGCGCTGGAGCGTCGACTCGTTCGTCGTGAGCGTCCCGTAGTAGATAACCGTCGCGTTCAGGTCGGCGTCGCTGAGACTCAACTGGAGGCTCTGGCCGCCGCCGAAACACCAGCCGAGGCTGGCGACCCGATCGGTGGTGTCGGTGCGCTCTCGCAGGCCGGCGACGGCGCTGCTCATCTTCGACACCGCCACGTCGGGATTCTCGCGCACCTGGCCGGACAGTTGGGCCGCCTCCGAGGAGTTGGTCGCCACCTCGCCGTCGTAGAGGTCGACCGCGAAGACGACGTAGCCGTGGCCGGCGAGAATCTCCGCCATGTGCTCGATGTTTTCGTTGAGTCCCCACCACTCGTGGATCATCACGACCGCGGGATACTCGCCGTCGTCGGCGGGGCGGGCGAGATAGCCCGACGTACCGTCGATGGTCGTCCGTTCGGTCGTGATTGGCGAGAGATCCTCGGCGCCGAAGATGTCGGCGTTGCCGCCCGATGTGACGGGTTGGCAGGTGCCGTCTTTCTCGATGGCGCCGGGCTGACAGCCCATGTGTTCGGTCGGTGTGTACGAGGCCTCGGGCGTCGGGGTCGTCGTCGCCGTCTCCGTCGCCGTCGACACGGGCGTCGGCGTGTCGGTCGGTGCCGTGGTCGGCGTCGACGTGTCGCCGCCGAGGGCTCCCGAGCAACCACTCAGGAGGACCAGCGCGGCCACGAGGACGGGAAGGAGTCGTGACGAGAGCATTTCGTGTTGGGATAGGAATGAGTCGGGAAAACGGTTCCGCCCGTCGCTTACTCGTCGACGAGTTCGATGCCCGCGTCGCCGTTGGGCACCATACAGACGAACGAACTCTCCGCGTCGCTCTCGTTTCTGAACCAGTGGACGGTGCCAGCGGGGATGAGCAGGGAGTCGCCCACGGACACCGTGTACTCCTCGTCCTCGATACCGACGACGTACTCCCCGTCGACCGTGTGCACCTCGTGTTCGATGGCGTTGGTGTGTCTGGGTACCTCCGCGCCTGGATCGAGGCGGTACCGGCGCATCCGGAAGTTCGGCGCGCCGTCGGACTCGTCGAAGATGACTGCCTTGCGCACGCCGTCGGCTTTCGACAGGCGCTCGTAGTCGACGTCGGCGGCGCGCTTGACGGCTGGCTTCGGCGTCGGCTGGGAGTCGCTCATACCGCCACTCGTCACCGAGACGTGAAAACCGTTCGCCTGCGGTTAGCGCGTCGGGTCGCGCTCTCCGGCCGGCACGACCGTCTCCAGCCAGTTCTCCTCGGGCGGGAGCGGGCAGGAGAAGGCATCGCTGAACGCACAGAACGGCGTGTACGCGAGGTTGAAATCCAGCGTGACGCGGTCGCCGTCCGCCAGTTCACCGTCGGGATCGAGTTCCATGTACCGCCCGCCGCGGTAGGTCTGCTGGCCGGTCGTCTTGTCGCGGAAGGGGACGAAGATGCTGTCGTCGGCCCCCTCCTGCCGGTAGCCGTGGAGGGTGTGCGTCTCGCCGTCGAGGTCGAACTCGAAGCTGACGACCCGCAGGTAGCGGACGGTGCGGTCGTCGCTCGTCTCCATGTCGACTGGTTCGGGGTCGTCGTGGACGGTCACGGTCGCGTCGACGCGGTAGTCGGCGTCCGGTCCGAAGTAGGAGAGGCCGTCGAAGTCGTCGCGGTCGTCCGGGGGAATGGGGGACCCACGTTTCTCGGCGAAGACGCGATCCTTCTCGGCGCGGTTGGCACGCAGACGCTCCGCGTAGTCGGATGGCGTGTCGGTCATACCGTCGCTACGGAGCCGACGACCGTCAGTCCGGCGATCGAAGGGAGAATCAGCCCTGATAATATGATCAATTCGTTTATACGAACGGTTCCCGAGGGTGCGGACGAGATGGTATCGAAAGGGGACCTCGGTGTGGGCTATCTCGTCGCCGTCGGGGTGGTGCTGTTCGGCGTGTTCTATGCGGGGGTCCTCGTCCCGATCGAATCCAGCGGGGAGATGCAGTCCCTCCTCGGTCTCAGTATGGGTGGGATGATCGCCGGCAGTTTCGTCGTGACCGGCGTCGGCCTCTCGCGGAGTACGCTCGACGGCGACCGCGTGTGGCGTGTCGCCGGATGGTCGACCGTCGGACTCGGGCTTCCGACGTTGCTTGCCGTCCTCACGATCCTGCTGCTGCCGTCGGTGCTCCGTGGCGTCGGGTGGCGGAACGTCGTCTTCGTCAACATCGCGGCCGGCGGCGTCGTCGGCGTCCTCGTCGGCTCCCTCCTCGAACTTCGCGCGGAACACGAGCGGACGCGAACCCTCAACCAGCGCAACAGGGTCTTTCTGCGGCTGTTCCGACACGACATCCGTACCAGCCTCAATCTGATTCGCGGCCACCTCGACCTCGTCGCGGGCGACGGGTCGGCGCCGCCGGAGTCGACCGAGGTGATCCGGACACAGCTCGCGCACATCGAACGCCTGAGCGACGCCGCCAACCGGCTCGACGACCTCGAATCCATGACCGAGACGGTGCCGGTCGACCTCGGTGCGGTCGTGCGCGACCGCCTCGACGAGCTTCGGCGCTCGACCGACGCGGTGACCGTCGAGACGGAGCTCCACCCCGATGCGTGCGTTCTGGCGAACGACCTCCTCCCGCCGGTCGTGGACAACCTGCTTCGAAACGCCGTCGAACACAACGACGGCGACCCGTGGCTCCGGGTGACCGCCCGGCCGACGGCACACGGGTCCGTCACGCTCCGTATCGAGGACGACGGCCCGGGGATCGACGACGCCGAACTCGCCGTCCACGCCGACGCCGAGGCGACCGAGACGGCGCTCCAGCACAGCGACGGCGTCGGCCTCTGGCTCGTCCGCTGGATCGTCGACGCCTACGACGGGGAGTTCGAACTCCGCAACGCCGCCAACGGCGGCGCCGTCGCGACGGTGACGCTCCCGGCCGCACCGACCGAGTCACGGTGAGCGCCGGTCGGCGGTGGCCGCGACGGCGCCCCGAACGCCGCGAACGACGAGCGTCGTCGTGGCCGTGCCGTCGGCACCGCGAACCGAGATATCGACGGCGACGGCGACGAGCGCCGTCGAGTTGGCGCGCGTCTGTGTGACGATCCCTTCGGTGGCGACACAGGCGCCGAAGGCCCGGGCCCGGCCACGGGGGCAGACCCCTCTCGCCCACCGTCGAGCAGCGGTGTCGTTGCGCGTGATCGAAACGACCACGCCCCGGTTCGTCCCCGACGATTCGAGCGCCGTCACGGTCGGACCGAGCCGGCTGATCGTCCGTCGGGCGACGGCGTCGTGGCGGTCCGCGCTCGCGTTCGACAGCGCGAGCGTCGCGTCGCCGACCGCGCGCTCGAGTGCCCGCGTGCTGTCGTCGAGCGTCGCTTGCTCGGCCGCGGTGTCGGCCGCGTCGCTCCCGGCACCGACGCCGGCGGTGAGTTGGGCGTACGCGAGCAGCATGGGCACCAACGCGGTGACGACAACGGCGGCCGCGAGCAGGACGAGCTGGCCACGATCCCGCGTCATCCGTACCACACCCGTATCGTGACCGGACCGTACCGGGTCGCGACCGTCGCCGATCCCACCGCGGCAGTCGGCGGGTGTGGGTAGCCGAACGTCCCGTGTGGCGTCCGAACGCGGAAGAGCACGTCGGACGGAAGCAGGGCGACGATCCGTCGACGAGTCGGCTCCCGAACCCGGGCGAACGACCGGTTCGAGCGCGCGAGCGCGGCCAGCCGGGCGTCTCGACCGCGCTCGGTCGGCTCCGTGCCGAGAACGGTCGCGGTGTCGTGTGCCAGCGCATCGAGCTGTGGCGTCGACGGCGTCGGTCCCGCGGCACCGACGGTGAACCCCGCGGCTACCCCCAGGACGAGGACGACGCCGATGGCCGCCTCGACGACCGAGAGCGAGAGCTGTCCCCTAGGCATCGACGATCACTGTCAGGATTCGGGGCTCGGTGTGCGGGCGACGGTACGTCACCACGACGCGACCGGTCGCGTTGCCGACGGTCCCGGTTCGGATCGTCGAGGGTTCGTACGGGGAGAGGTGGACCGTCTCGTTCGTCTCCAGCGCCGACCCGTCGTAGAGGACGACCCGTCCGTTCGCGCGGACGGTCGTAACGTTCGACGCCGGCTCGACGTCGACGGCCGCCCGATCGACGCCGCGGGGGACACGCACCGTCGTGTTTCGGGAGGCGTTGATGCTCCGCCGAACCGGCTCGGACCGAGTGACGACGACCACGGATCGGCGGACGGTGGCGCCGCCGGCAGGTGACCCGCGGTCGACGACTGGCTCGCCGTCGAGCGTGATCCGGACGGCGGCCCCTTTCGCGGGCGGCACAAGCGTTTCGACCTGACTCGCGTTCAGGTCGTCGACGGCGGCGGCGGCGAGGGCGTTGGCTCGTACCGTCGTCGGGGCGTCGGCGGCGACGAGTCGGTCGGCGACGGCAGTCGCGGCGTGGCGGTCTCGCGGGTTTCGATCGGCGTCCGCTAGCGCCGCGTCCGCGAACGTGACGCCAACGACCGTCGCACCGGTGAGGAGGACGAAAGCGATGACGAGGGCGGCGAGGTTGGTCTGGCCCCTCACGCGAGGATCACCCGGACTCGGTTGGCGTCACCGCGCACCCGGACAACGGCCGGATCGTCGCTCTCCCACGTCCCCTCGACAGCGACGACGCGATCCGGGAGTGCCAGCGAGAGGCGCCCGGAGAGCGTGTCGTCGGGATGGTCGAGGACGAGCATCCCGTTCACGGCCCGTACCCGGTACGTCGCGCGGTCGATCGTGTCGGGGAGAGCGACGGTCCGGGTCACGTCGACGGCGGTGCTGGACGGCGGGATCGACGACTCGATACGATCGGCGGCCGTGACGAGCGTCCGGTCGCTCACCTCCGCCGCGGCCGCCGTGCGATACTCGGGGAGGACGCCACCGTGGAGGACGGTCACCAGCGACGCGACGTATAGCAGGACGAGTAGGACTTCCAGTCCCTTACCGACGACGGGCGTGAGGGCGCGATCCGTCACCGGCCCACCTCCAGGTTCAGTTCGTGGACGAACACGTACACCTCTCGAACGTCGGGGAATCGTGCGACGACGCTGGGGACGCCGTCGTCGTCGAACGTACGACGGGTCGTCGTCGCGCCCATCTCGCCGAACCACCGCTCCCAGACGGACGGCGACCGGGTTTCGACGGCGACGGCGTACTCCTGGCCGGACAGCCGTCGGCGGTCGTGTGTCACGTTCGTCCGCAAGGTGACCGTCCCCGTGCCGTCGACGGCGACACTGTCCGCGTCGAGCGCCGTCACGCCGACGAACAGCGTCCGGTTGCGGACCGACACCGGCGGTGCGGCGTGGAGAAAGGCGCCGTTACCGGTGTCGCCGATGGTCGCGCCAGTGACGTACCGGACCTGTCGCTGTCCGGCGGTGAAGACGAGACCACCGACCGACCGCTCGAACGCGATGCCGGTTCCGCCGAGCACTCGAAGCGAGCGGTCGACGGTCCGGAGTCGTCCCTCGTGTAGCGCGAGGCGACGTTCGTGGCGGCCGCTCCGCTCGGGGTCGAGGGCGGCGTCCATCGACGCGGCGACCCCACGGGCCTCGGCCTCGGTCGCGCCGTCCTCGACGACCGAGCCGACGGTGACGGTCAGCGCCGACAGACTCACGACGGTCACCGCCAGGAGGATAGCCACGCCGATCGGTGCCGACTGCGCGCGGTCGCTCATATCATTCCCACCCCCACGAAGACGAGATGACAGACGACCACGAGCGATCCGGAGTGCAACAGCGCCTCGTAGCGGCCACGGCTAGCGGTGCCCGCGAACCACCCCGACGCCAGCATCGTCGACTGCGTGACGATGTAGAGCCGGTAGCGCTCGCGCGCCAGATCGATGGCCGACCCTTCGATGACGTAGCCGGAGGGGCCACGGATGGAGGCGAGCTGTTCGAAGCCGTCGAAGACGTGGATGCCGACCGCGACGGCGATCCCGACGACCAGCAGGGCGGTCGTCCACCCGACGGCGACGTACGCCAGCAGGTTCGCCCGGAGTTCGCGTTTCTCGTGGTAGAGTCGCCCGATTTCGGTCTGAAGCGTGTCGAAGACGGTGCCGGCGTCGCTTCCGGAGTCGAGCGCACCCGTCACCAGCCCGACCGTCTGCTCGGCCAGCGGCGTGCCGACCGTCTCGACGAAGCGTTCGAGCGCCGCGGTGCGGACGTTCTCGTCGACGCCCGTCTCGGGCGTGGTGAAGCCCAGATTGAGTGCGAGGTCGGCCACGTCGGGGTCGAGCGGGCCGAAGTCGACGTCACGGGCGACGAGTTCGACCGCTTCCGGAAAGGGCCGGCCGAGGTTGACGTGACCGGAGACGGCGTGGACGAAGTCCTTAATCTCGCGGTCCTTGGCGTCGTCGAGACGGGCCCGACGGACGCCGACGACGCCGACGGGGAGGGCGTACGCGGCGTAGCCGAGGAGTACCACGTCGGCGATGGGGTAGCCGATAGCGTCGAGTGCCACGATGACGGCGAGCGCCGGGAGGACAGCGACGACGGCGGCGCTCGCGGGGTTGTGTGTGGCGGACGCGAGCGTCGCCAACAGGCCCGTCGGCCGGTCGTACTCGACGGTCTGGCCGGGTGGGCGAAGTCCCCCGACGACGATGCTCGCCCCGGCGCCGAGGCCGAGGACGAACAGGGCGCTCGCGTAGACGACGATGGCCCGGGCGGTGGTCGTACCGACCGGCGTCGCGACCGGTTCGGAGAGCGCCGGCGAGATGATGGCGAGGACGGTGAGCACGATGACAAGCAGCGTCGGCAGCACGAGCAACACCATGAACACCTCCGAGAGGAGTTCGAGCAGGCCGGCGGCGCGCTGTCGGGCGCGGTCCTGTCTGTGGGCGAGCATCCGGCTCTCCATCCGGAGGTAGTTCGCGAGCTCCACCTCGCCCTGCTGGGCGTGCTCGCTGAACTTCAGCAGGAAAGGCGCGAGCAGTTCCCGCGAGGGCGTGTCGCGGGCGATGCGGCGAAGCCCTTCGTGGAGGCTCCCGGTGAGCGACGCGGTGTTCAACACCTTCCGGATCGACACCGCCGTCTCGCCGTAGGGGTCGGTGTCGGCCACCTTCCGGAGCATCATCCGGTGGTCGTCGCCGCCGGAGGAGAGGACGTGGAGGTAGCGGGCGGCCCCGGGCAGCGTCCGCTCGATGTCGTTTCGGCGGGCGTTCGCCAGCCAGCGCAGGTAGCCACCGCCGAGGCGCACGGTCGCGGCCTTGGCGAGACCACCGACCGCGAGGCCGGCGACGACCATCACGACGGTCGTGGACGGTGCCGGCAGGCCGAAGCGGGCGAGCGGGAGGCGGTTGCCAACGATGGCCGACACGGAGACCACGTCGGCCAGCATCACGGCGGCGACGACGGTGGGAAGCGTCACGGCGAGTGCGACGACCCACGAGAGTCCGTAGACGCGGGAGAGATACACGTCGAAACTGAGGCGGAGGTCGGTGCCGCGGTAGCGCTTGCGATCCCGAACGTGCCGGCGGTCATCGGCGTGGCGGGCGAATAGGGCGTAAAGCACCCGGTCGAGGGAGTTTCCCGTCGTGCGGACGGACGCCGGGGCGGACGGGGGACCGCCGCGTGTCGCTCCGTCGGCTCGTCGCTGGTCCTCCGTCACGACCGTCCCTCCGATCGGTGGGCGGCGATCCGAGACCGGATCGGCATGGACCGAGGTGCCTCGGCATCGTATATAAACGTTGGACGAGGGTTCTCAGATTTGATTTCGTCGACAGTAGCCGAGACCGCCGAGCCGATGATATAAGACCGAGCCGCCTGAAATGGGGCGCGTGACGCTACTGGTTCCATTCGACGGGTCCGATCTCGCCGAGACCGCCCTGAAGCGTGCCCGGGAGTTCGCCACCTATCGGGACGAGGAGGTGGTCGCGTTGACGGTCGTCCCCGACGACGAGACGTTCGCGGAGGAACGCGGCTGGATCGAGTCAGGCGAGCCGTACGACCCCGAGTCGGTCTGCACGGCGTTCGACCTACGCGTCAAAGAGATCGACGCGGACGCCACATTCCGGTGCGAGCCGGCGATGTCGAGCGAGCATCCGACGGCGACGACCATCGATAACGTCACTCACACGGTCCGCGAGGTAGCCTCGGAACTCGATGTCTCGATCATCTTCATCGGAAGCGAGAACGCCGGCCGCGTCTCGATGCCGGTGACGAGCGTCGGAGGGCCGCTGTCGACGGACGCGAAGTACGACGTCTACATCGTTCGGCGTACGGAGTGAGAGGTGACGGGAGGTCGACCGCGTGACGTCGGTCACGGACCGATCCACCGTGGCGACGGGACCGCCACTCAACACGGCGCCGACGGTGCTCTTTCGCTAGCGGGTCGGATGTCCTGCGGCGAGGTGCAGCGAGTACGCGATTAGCGACAGTCCGACGAGTTGGAGGAGGCGGACGAGCAGCCGGAACACGTTCTGCAGGCTGATCGAGACGATTCTGAAGGCGATCAACCCTTGGCTGACGACCGCCAACAGGTACGTCACGCCGAACAGGAGGATCATGCCGGCGGCGAGATACTGCATCGCGGGCTCGTCGTTGCGGCGGAGGCCGCGGTAGGCCTGATAGCCGATGTAGAGGCCGACGACGGCGGAGCCGGTGGCCGCGGCGCCCGCGAGTACGTCGACTAGCGGGGCGAGCATCTCAGAACTTCCCCCAGAGGCGCGTGAGTTCGTCGGCCACGTCCCGGTCCGTCCGGTCGACGGTCCAGTCGATGTCGCCGTCGTCGACGACGAGTTCGAAGCGTTCGAGGACGGCGACGTAGACGGTGTCGTGGTGGCCGTCGCTCCGCGGTCGCGTCCGCTCGTCGAGCAGGCCGGCGTCGACGAGGCGGTCGAGACGCCGGTAGACGGCTGACGTGGAGACGCCGCACCGCTCGCTCAGGGCTGACGCCGACAGTGGCTCCGCGCTCGTCGCCGCGAGAATCGTACGGACGTGCTCGTCGTCGAGCAGGTCGACGAGTGTGGCGAGGTCCGGATCGGGGTCGGCCACGGGCGAATGAGTCATGCGAGCGGGAAATAAATCGCCCGCCCACCTCGACGGGGCGGGCGCGTCGAGTGGCGAGCGGGCGGTGCGGACGGTCACGCCGGTCCCTCCAGTGGCACCTCGAAGAGCGGTCGGTACGATCCGTCGGGCGCGTACGCCAGCTGCAGCCGGGTTGCCGGCCGCGGTTCGGCGGCCGAGTAGTGGTCCGCGGCGTCCCAGTCGATGTCGTCCGGATGGATCACCGGCACCGTCGGTGTCTTCCGTAGGTCGACCGTCGCCGTGTCGCCGGGCGTGAGGCGGTCGGCGTCGGTCGGGAGCGGCGATGTCTCGGGCAGGCTGTACAGGGGGTCCGGTTCGTCCGTCTCGAACCGGAGATGGAGCGCGTCGGCGGGGACGGGGTCACCGGCCTCGTGGCGGAGGACCAGTGCCCGGGGATCGGTTCGGCGGTCGTAGCCCCACGTGATCTGTGGGGGGTAGGGAGGACTGATCTCGTCGGGAGCGATCCCCTTCCCGGGCGGGACCTTCCCCTCGACGGTGACGAGTCGGTCGTCGACCCGGAGGTCGGAGTGTTCCACTTCGCGGGTCAACACCGTGTCGCCGTAACTCCGCTCCCTAATCCGGCGCTCCGGATCGGTGACTGCGTCCGCGAACAGGAACGTCATCACGTGGTAGGCGGTCCGGCCGTCGAACCGGAACCCCTCGCATTTCTTCCAGTCGCGCGCGCCGTTCGGCGGGAGATACTCGACCATCCGGCTCTCGCCGATGGCGTCGGTGACGCGCTCGACGCCGGCGTCGACCTCGTGGTAGCGGTCGATTCGACCTCCGTGGGCGTCGATCAGGGCCTCGACGGCGGGGGCGGTGTGGACGCGCCGACTCGACCAGACGATGGCTCCGTCGCCCGCCGCCGCGCGCCGGGGCATGTCCTCGCGGGCGAACAGGTCGAACCCGCCGTAGGACCCGTCGGAGGTGTAGCCGCTGTCGGTGAGCGTCTCGGCGACGGCCGCGGGGTCGAACGCGGCTTCGATCGCCGTACCGAGGTCGGTCGCGAGCAGGCGGTCGTAGTTCGTGTAGCCGATACCGAAGTGGTCGAGGTCGGTGAGATGGCGCTTGCGAGGTGTCGTAAAGCGGACGGGGGCGGGATAGTCGATGGAGCCGGGACGACGAAACAGATAGCCGTAGTGGGCGTCGTCGAGGGCGTCGACCGTGCCGGGGGCAGGGAGCCACTCGCGATAGCGAGGTGGATCGGCGTCGGGCACGTCGATCCGACCGAAGCGCTGAGCCGAACCGAGGGGTGGGAGGGCCGAAGCGCACCCGGCAGTCGCAGCCACGACGCTCGCCGCGACGGCGCCCACACCGCGGCGGAGGACGGTGCGGCGCGTGGTGCGGTAGTCGTTGGGAACCATCGCACCGCCACGTACACCCCAGACGGGTATTACTCCCGGTGACGGACTACGCACCGGCGCAGCCCGTCGAAGGGTATATGTATCCGGACCTGCGACGCGGCAGTCGATTGGCGCCGCTGGCCCGTCTGCCACCGGGATATGCTCGATCCCCCTCCTCCTGACGCTCGGATTGCTCGCCGTTGGCGTCGGCGACACTTCGAGTATCATTTCGGAGAACGATCAACACGACGCGGAATGGACCGTCGCGACGACCGGCCGAGTATCCGGACAGTCGTCCGATTTCGTGGTAAATCGTGCCACGCAAAATCCCTCATTCTAGTTTTCACGATTGATTTTGTTGGGGAGTAGCTATATACCGTGATATCGAACTGTGACACAGGAATGGAAGGGCTGTCCGCACGAGCGAGCGGGACGATCATCGCCAGTGCTGGGCTCGTCCTCGCGGCGTTTCACGTGCAGTCGACCGTGAATCTGCAGACGTATCCAACGCTGGTGTTGCTCGAAGCGGTCGTACCGCTGCTGCTGGCACTGGGCGTCGCGGGCACCGGCGCGCTGATCCGTGAGGGCCATGTCGCACCGACGGGATTCGACGAACGGGTGCTCGGCTGGATCGCCGTCGGTATCGTGGCGCTGAGTGGCGCCGTTGGCTGGCTGTTCATCGACAGCATCCTCCGCGGGGAGGCGATTCCGGGGGCGCAGCGTATCGTACTCAACGCCGCGACACTCGGCGCTGCCGTCGGCCTCGTCGTCGGTATCTACGACGCCCGTGGTCAGTGTCAGCGGCGGCGTGCGGAGCAGTTGACCCGCATCAACGATACGCTCCGTATCGCGACCCAGGAGATGGTGAACGCCACCCAACGGGACGAACTCGAAGCGGTAGTCTGTGAGCGCCTGACCGAATCCGATATCTACGACGGCGCGTGGATCGGTCGCTACGCCGCCGGAGACAAGTTCGTGCGGCCGGCAGCGTGGGCGGGCCACGACGACGAGTACATCGCGTCGCTGGATATCACCGTCGATCCGAGCGATCCGATCGGACGGGGTCCGGGCGGCGAGTCGATTCGGACGGGGACGATTCAGCCCGTGCAGGATGTGTTCGACGAGCCGAGTCTGGAGCCGTGGTGGGACATGCTGGCAGAGAAAGACGTCGAGTCGATGGCCGTGGTCCCTCTCACCGGCGCCGAACGCGTCCACGGCTTTCTGAGCGTCTACGCCAATCGTTCGAACGTATTCGACACGGAAGAACAGGAAGCCCTCTCGGAACTCGGCGAGAGTATCGGTCACGCTATCGAATCGATGGCGGCCCGCGACCAGTTGGCGCAGCGCGAACGGGAACTCGCCCGCCAGAACCGACGGCTCGACGAGTTCGCGAGCGTCGTCTCGCACGACCTCCGCAACCCGTTGACCGTCGCCAGCGGCAACCTCGAACTCGTGCAGATGGACCACGACGACGATCGATTGGATCGGGTCGGGGACGCGCTCGCCCGGATGGACGAACTGATCGACGACCTGCTCACACTGGCTCGATACGGTCGGACGGTGGACGACGTCGAAGTCGTCGATCTCCGGTCGGTCGCCGAGAACGCGTGGACGACCACGACCACCGAACACGCACGGCTTCGGTTCGACGGCGATCCCGGCACCGTCGAGGCCGACGAGAGCCGCCTCGCACAGGTCTTCGAGAACCTGTTTCGGAACTCCGTCGAGCACGGCGCCAGCGAAGCGCCGACGACCAACGGTCCGTCCGACCTCGATTCGACGGGTGGGCCGTCGACGGGCGTGCCGGCCGCGGGCGACGAGTCGGCGGACTTCCGGCGCGGCGGGCACGGCGGGCCCGACGCGTCCGTGACGATCACCGTCGGACGGACCGACGACGGCTTCTACGTTGAGGACGACGGGGCGGGCATTCCCGAGGCGGAACACGAGAAGGCGTTCGAAACGGGCTACTCGACCGATCCCGACGGGACGGGGTTCGGCCTCAACATCGTCCGAACCATTGCGGAGGCCCACGGCTGGCGGGTCGACGTGACGGAGGCGTCGTCGGGCGGCGCACGATTCGAGTTCACGACGGCCGGCGTCGAGCGGAGCGCGCCCGGGGCAGAACACTGAATCACTGTTCGGGGCAACAATTTACCGCCGATGGATCGTATTCGGAACGCTATGACGTCAGACCGCGTCGTCGACCTTCTGCGGAAAGCGTACGGCGACGAAATCGAGACGGTGATGAACTACCAGACGAACGCCATCGTGCTCGACGGCGTGCGTGCCGAAGAGATCAAAGAGAGCCTCCAGCAGGACATTCAGGAGGAATTGGGTCACGCCGAACAGCTGGGACAGCGACTCAAGCAACTGGACGCGCGCCCGCCGGGCTCGGCCGACTTCGTCGCCCGACAGGACACCCTGCAGCCGCCCGAGGATTCGACGGACGTGCTGGCGGTCATCCGGGGTGTTCTCGACGCCGAAGAGGACGCCATCGAGACGTACCGAGCGCTCGTCGGCGCGGCCGAGGACGCGAACGATCCGGTGACGGAGGATCTCGCGGTGACCATCCTCGCGGACGAGGAGGCCCACCGAACCGAGTTCCGCGGCTTCGAGAAGGAGTACCGGACGGAGTAGCGTCGGCCGGCCCACGGGACCGGAAACGGCGACGACCGATCCCGTCTCGGCCCGTCGGCAACGCGCCTCACCGCGGAAGAATGACCGCTCGTCCCTCTATCTCGCCGTGTTCGAGGCGTTCGGCGACGGTGTTGATCTCGTCGAGGTCGTAGCGGGTGGTCCGCAGATCCACGTCGCCGCGTTCGACCAGCGCGACGAGTTCCTGTAGCTCCGCGTAGCGGCCGACGAGCGTCCCGCGGTAGGCGAACTCGCCGTCGACGAGCGCCTGCGACGGCTCGTGGATGTGGCCGCCGTAGCCGACGATGTGGTGGTCGCCGCCGGCGGCTGTAATCGACGGCGCGTAGGCCGTCGTCACGTCCGCGCCGACGAAGTCGAGGACCTGCTGGGCGCCGGCGCCGTCGGTGATGGATTCGATTTCGTCGGCCACGTCGACGCTCGACGGGTCGACAGCGTGGTGGGCTCCGAGGTCGGTTGCGAGAGCGCGGGCCTCCGATTTGAGGTCGAGGGCCGTGATCTCGGCGGCGCTCATCGCGTCGAGACACTGGAGGCCGATGTGGCCGAGGCCGCCGACGCCGATGACGACGGCGTGGTCACCGGGGTTGAGTTCGTCGACCGCCTTCTTGACCGCGTGGTACGCGGTGATGCCGGCGTCGGCGTGGGGCGCGATGTCCGCGGGATCGACGCCGTCCGGAAGGGGAATCACCGCCCGCTCGTTGGTGTGGAGATACTCCGCGAAGCCGCCGTCGGTCGTCAACCCGGGAAACTGGGCGTTCTCGCAGTACATGTCCTCGCCGAGTCGGCAGGGCCGGCAGGTGCCACAGGTCATGTGTGGGTGACAGATGACCTGATCACCCACGTCGACGATGTCGACGTTTTCGCCCACCTCGGCGACCGTCCCCGCGTTCTCGTGGCCGAGCGTCATCGGAAGCGGCTGGGGCGCGTACTCTTCCCACATTCCCTCGATGATGTGATTGTCGGTCTGACACCAGCCGGCGCCCTCGACCTCGACGATCACGTCGTCGGGGCCGTCGGTGGTCGGGCGGTCGACCTCGTCGATGGCGAGTGCCTCGCTCATCTCCTCCGTGTACTCGTGGAGTCGTGCGGCGAGCATACCTGAGGGGTTCGCCCCAGCCGGCAAAAGTGTTTTTCCAGCGACAATCACGAACGACCGGAATAGTTATTTGCTATCATTCCTCACGGACGGTCGTACCATGTACGAGTACGAGGGCGAGGACGTGTTCGTCATCGACTCGCATCTTCACCTGTGGGATGCGACCGAGGAGAACATCGTCCACGAGGGGGGCGAGCAGTTCATCCAGTGTTTCTACGACTACCACACGGCGTTCACGCCGGAGGAG
>Ga0207757_100406_pt1 | contig 29245 bp, 31 predicted proteins | sample A23P3SouthBayCA_2_FD_187752 | JGI IMG/M metagenome (GOLD analysis project Ga0207757, IMG submission 187752) | Aerobic enrichment media microbial communities from Eden Landing Ponds, California, USA - A23 P3 (2) (SPAdes) | ecosystem: Environmental > Aquatic > Marine > Unclassified | place...
GATCTCGGTCCCTTCCGTCAGATCCTCACCGCCAACGTCCTCCATGTGGAAGAAAACGTCGTCGTCAGCATCCTCAGTGTCGATGAAACCGTAGCCGCCTGTGTCGTTGAAGAAATCAACCTTACCGTTTGCCATTGCGGCTGAACGGAGAGCGGAGGGACGGTTAAGCGTTCCGCAATCGTTTTTCCCATTCGTCGATCACGCGGACGATCGTTTCGATATGGATTTATTTGTGGTTGTTCGTCCGAACACGTCGCTTTCCCCCATCGCTCGGTGCCCGGTCAGTCACGAAGTGGCGCGCCTTCCGACGAGGTCGTCACTCCCGCGAGTCGAACTCCTGATAGATGACGTGCCCGCAGGCCTTGCAGTGTGACGCGTCGGCGTCGTGGGAGGCGAGGCCACAACTGGGGACAGGTGACCTCGACTTTGCCCCTGTATCCCCACTCCCTGACGATCTTGCTCGCCTGCCACGGGATGACGATGACACCCGCGAGGATGGTCGCGACCGTCACCCACCGACCCGCGGTCGTCACCGGCAGGATGTCGCCGAAGCCGACCGTCGAGAGCGTGACCACCGTGTAGTAGAACGCGTCGCCGAAGATGTTCACCGCCGGATTCGCCCGATGTTCGACGCTGTAAAAGAGACCGGCGGCGATGAAAAAGATCACGAGCACCGTCAGGAGGAGCTTCACCGCCCGGAGCGTGTTGTCCGAGATAGTGCCGAAGAAAAACTCCGCGTCGCGGGTGAATCGGTAGAAGCGCAGGACCCGAACCACTCGCACGACACGCAGGAAGCCGACGCCCGCGACGACCGAGAGCGGCGACACGAGGACGACGAGCGTCGGCAGGACCGCCAGCAGGTCGACCATGGTGTCGCCGTTGAAAAACTCCGCCACCCGGTTCTCGGCGCCGTAGAGTCGGAGGACGTACTCCACGAGGAAGACGGACGCGACGGCGACTTCGAGTTCCCACAGCGCGGCGTCGGTGCCGGAAGAGAGCGGATACGTCTCCGCCACGAACACGCTGACGAACACCAGATTCAGCACCAGCAACGCCACGTCGATCACCTTCCCCAGCGGGGTTCGGTGATCCAGCAGGTAGAAGCGGACGAGATCGCGGGTGTCGCGGTCGTCGCCTGTCGACGCGGCCGTCATACCCCCACCTCCGTCGGGCAGCCACGTAGTCCCTCGAATACTATCGGTCGCCCGCCAGCCGTCCCACTGACTCGCTCAGATCCCCCACCATGGCGGCCTGCTCTTCCGTGTTGGCGACGATAGTGTCGACCGACTCGCTGACCGTCTCGGCCTGTTCGACAGCCTCGTCGACCATCGCCGCGATTTCCTCGGTGCTGGCCGCCTGATCGTCGGTCGCGTCGGAGACCTGCTGGATGCCGTCCGCGACTTCCCTGACCGCCTCGACGATTTCGTCGAATCGCGTGATTGCGTCTTCCACCTGTTCGATGCTGTCCTCGATCCGCTCGGTCGTCGTCGCGAGGTTCTCGACCGTGTCCTCCGTTTCCGCCTGGATGGCGGTCACCTTTTCCTCGATCTCCGTGGCGTGATCCTGGGACTCCTCGGCGAGGGATTTGACCTCGTCGGCGACGACGGCGAACCCCTCGCCGGCTTCGCCGGCGCGTGCGGCCTCGATGGAGGCGTTCAGCGCCAGCAGGTTCGTCTGGTCGGCGATGTCGTTGATGACCGTCACGACCTCGTCGATTTCGTCCATCCGACCCCGGAGCGACGTGACGTCGTCGGTGACCGAGTCGGCCGACTCCGACACCTTTTCCAGCACCGACGCGGCCTCGTGGGCGCGGTCGGCACCCTGTTCGGCCAGCGTTTCGGCCTCGTCGCTGTTGGTCGCGACTACCTCCGCGGTCGAGGCGATTTCCTCGATGGTCGCGCTCATGTCCGAGACTTCGCTCGATATCGTCGTCATGTTCGACGCCTGCTCGCTCGACACGTCGTTGATCTCTTGGGAGTGTTCGGCGATGTCGTCGGCGGAGCGCTGGAGCCGGCGGGTGTCGTCCTGCACCTCCTGTACGAGGTCGTCGATTGCGGCGCCCATCTCGTTGACCGCGTCGACGACGTGGAGAAACTTCGGTTCGAGGAGGCTGTCAGTCGTGTCGAACGCCACGCGCGCCGAGAACTCGCCCCGCTCGTAAGCCTCGATCGTGTCGGTCAGTTCGCTGAACAGCGTCTCGAGTTCCTCTTGGTAGCGGGCGGAACTCGTGAGGTCCTGGACGATTTCGACGACGCCGACGAGTTCGCCGTCCCTGAACACGGGCGTCGCGATGAACCAGATGTCGGTGCCGTTGATCGTGCTCGTGTCCTCGTAGACGTACTCGCCGTCGAGCAGCGCGTAGTCGCTCTCCGTCCGGTCGACCTCCGGATACTCTTCCTGGGCGCCCTCGGGGCTCCGAACCACCTTCTCCGCGAGCGTGAGGTTGCGCTGATCGTCGCCGTACAGCTCGTCGCCGAGCGAGTCGGTCCCGAGCACCTGCTCGCGCGGCGCGTCGAGCAACGCCGCGATCTGTTCGTCCCACGCGACCACCTCGTGTCGTGGGTTGAGGGCGAACGCGGGGAGATCGAAGGTGTCGAGGAGAACCTGTAGCGTGAACTCGTGAGCGCCTTCGTCCGACTCGCCTGCCGCCGGTGTCGCCGACTGGCTCATAGTCGTGTGGCTGACGTAACAGTTAAAAAATGATGTTCGCGATTTCTACGAATTGATAACGCCGTGACCCCGAACGACCCGGTGGCGGCGGGCCGTCGTCGACTGCCCCACACGGTTCGAACGGCGCGTCGGCGGGACGCGGAAACTCAAGAACTGCACCGGGTACATAGACTGGCCCGCCCGCGGCGTCTACTTCTTCCTCGAACCGGGCGAAAGACGCGATTCGACCGACCAGCCGCGCGTCACCCGCGTCGGGACCCACGACCTGCTTGAACGGATCCTCATCCAGAATCGTCTCGGCTACCTGATTCAACTCTCGGGCCTCCGCCCGGCTGTACGCATCGCCGACGATCCCAACGGAAGGATCCAACTCCTCGAACCGATCCAAGTACCGATCCAGATCCGGGTCGCGGAAATCGTTGTCCAAGATATTCACCGGCAGCTCGACGTTCCTGTACTCCTCCACCTGATACCCGTAATCCTCTCTCACACCGACCGCGAAACCCAGTTCGTAGGCCTCAGTAGCAAACGGATGCCGATGCAAAAACCCGATATACTCCGCCTGACGCGCCTCCTCAACCGATCTGATTTAGTAGACCACCTAACACCGAATAAGACTGAACTAAAATTACTCGCTACTGGGAGGCCTGGTTTCACTTCGGATATGTATCTACGGCTTCCAGCAGGAAGTACCGGGCGGAGCAGCCAGTGAACTCACACCGGGCACGGAAAGATGGAAGTACGACGGAGGATCCGCCCAACCAGTAACCGGAAACAACCTGGGATACATCGTAGAAGGATCCAGCTTCGAAGGCCAGATCAAGGACACCAACTCCACCATGGAAGTAACAGACCAAGAACGCCCCGACATCACCACACCAAAGATCAACCAAGACCTCGGAACCAACACCCAACCATCCCAACAACAATGGCTGAAACAACAAGCCCAGAACACCGCCACAACCAACCAAGAACTCTGGAAAAACTTCCCAGAAGGAGGATCCGGGCCTTCACCATCAACAAGTAATCCCAGAAAAGACCCTTTGGCAACCTTCCTGAATTCTCCTTTATCGCCTTAATTTATGGTTCAGGCGCGAAAGGCTGGCTATTGTCATACTGATCTTGAGGAACTCCTGTTACTTGAAGTTCGCCGTCTTCTGCGTAAATTAGACCGATTTCATCTGTAGCCACATTGTTGCTGAATCCTTCGTGCATCTGTTTGTACGGAGTAATCCCAATGAAATCCTCATCTTTCAATTCTCCCGTACTACTATAACTCTCCACAACCATCTCATCGAGCAACTTTGCACCGGACTCTGCAAGCCAAGCCTGCGGCCTTGCAGGAATTTTTCCAGCAGGATAGAGATCAGGAACTAACTTTCCTGCTTGGGTATGGTACCAGTCTACGTCAACAGGAGAGTGGCCTACTTCTTGTATTGATTCAACCCAACGATCGTAATGTTCAACCCTGTAGTCCACATCGGCGTTTTGTTCATTTTCTAGTTGAACGGTTGATTGGATGAATCCTTCTACGCTTTCTACTTTTTCGTCCGGGCTCTCTCCGGCGTATAGGATATTTTCTGGTGAAGTCTTTCCGTATTCTGCGGCCATAGTTGTCCGGCCATGGGAATCTAAGAAGTCTACACCGTGTTTTTGTTTGCCTGAGAGGACGAGTGGTACTGGCATGACGTGGACTGAGTTGCTGTCCTCCGGATCAACTGATTCACCCATTATTTCCGTGACAGCGTACTGGGCCGCCCGAGCAGTATCATAGGCTTGGCTCCAGGACGTACCGGTATCCACGCCCGGAATACTGTCCATCTGCATCAACACCTGCTCACCGGCCTGAGGACTACTCATATCCACCGCATCAGTATCGAAATTGTTCGCAATCTTCCGGGCCTGCTCACCGCTCGGAAGATACTCTTCTTCGATAAATTCGAGATACGGCCTGTCAACGTTGAACGGATCCGAAGGTGCCGCTGTTGCCGTTTCTGTAGGCTCTTCCGTGGCTGTCGCCGTTGGCGTATCAGTAGCCGTCGCAGTCCCGGTCGCGGTAGCTGTATCCGTAGCTGTCGACGTTACCGTGCCCCCGCTACTTGAAGACGAACAACCCCCGAGAAGTGCTGTGATACTCGTCCCCGCCAAGCCAAGAAAGTGGCGTCGATCCATACAGAATCCCTTTGTTGCTACTGTGTGATATGCCAACTGTTAAAAATATTTCAGCGTTAACACACTTACTGCGTCGGCTCGTCCGGTTTCTTCAGGTCGCGCCTCGCCAAGTGAGCTTTCCGGACTTCGTCGTTGTCGAGCTCGACGGAGTCGGTGAATTCGATGCCGAACCGGTGAAATCAGTCGACTACTCGACACCGAGTCGAGAGAGTGAGGCTTGAATCGTCGCCGGATCCTCTCCGATCAGCGCGGCCGCTTGGCTCCGGACTGTCTCGTCGACGGCTTCCGAGAGCCGATCAATATCATTCTGTGAAATGTAGCTGTTCAGTTCTTGAATCACTTCGTTGAGTTCCAGGCCTCCATACCAGAGGAGTGCATGAAGATCCGCAACGTCCTTCACACGCTTCTGTGTCTTTTCCCGATCAGGAAGGGACCGCGCCTTCATCGCCGCCAGTACCGGAACGTCCGCTATCAACACATCGGGAATATCCCACTCCACCGCGTCTCTCAGCGGTTTTCCTGCACCGTCCTCGAATACTGGCTGGAGAAGCGGTTCAGCCGGAGGCCTGAATCCGAACGCCGCCTCGAAGTTCTCGGGCTCCCTCCGATCAGGAATCACGTCGATATAGATCTCGAACAGTTCGTGCATCCCGTACTCCTGCGCTTCGTCTTCGGTCAGCGTCTCTCCCGAATCCCGATGGACGCTCTTCTTGAATCCGAACCGATGAGAGACAAATCCAAGTCCTTCGATTCCTCTCATCGTCTGGCCGACCGGGCCTTGTTCCAGTTCCTCGGCAGAACTCCTGGGATCGACGTGGATACCGAGGTCGATGTCTCTGGACCCGATGTAATCCTGCCCTCTCGATTCCCGGAACGCCGGGTTGACGTGAAAATGCACTGCCCAGCCCCCGAGCAGGCATACCGGAGGCTGTGCGGCCCGAAGGACGGACTGTAGCTCGGATCGAGAGTACCGGGTTATCTCGTCGACGTAGTACTGCTCCACCATTACGATCCCCCGTGGAACTTGTCGATGAGTTTCTCCGCAGCTTCCTCACACGGCCCTCCCTCGTCCAACAGGTCGACGATCAGCTGTGGAACCGAGACAGTGTCCAGCTCTCGAACGTGACTTTTCTCGTAGAAGACGTGGCTCTCCGTTGCCAAGAGACGGGTGTTGCCGCCGCCGATCATCCCCTTCTCCTCCACTATTTTCAGCCAGTCCTCGATCTGGTCCGGGTGAACGTAGAAATCAGTCCGAGAACTGAACAGGAAGCCCTGGTGAAGGTTTTCCGCCGCGTAGGTCGTCGTGGCGTAATCCAGCTCCGTCTCCCGCAGCAGTTTCTCAGGTTGTTGCAGCGCTACATCGAGCTTGTTCGGCTCAATACGTATCCGCTGCCACTCCTCGTACAGCTTCCGAGGCTCCAAGACCTCAGTATCGTCCAACAGTCCTCGATCCTCGAGTTTCGACGTGTACTCCCTGGTCCACGCCTCGCTCGTCTCGGCCTCCTTCGCAACACGGTACTTCGTAACCTCACCGCCGTCACAGTTCAGCAGGACACGGATGATCCGCTCCTTCGCAAACCCGCGTTTCCTATCCGGCTTTTCCAACAGCATATGCATAGGTTATCCTCCAAATTTAAATACCTAACCTATGCATCGGTAATTTGAGAAAATTATATACACAAGCTATGCACTGGCTAACCTCCTGTTCTGATGCGAACTGGAAGATCCTGAGTTAGCCAATTTCTCAGGAGTTCTCTCCACCTCCGTTTTCACCAGTACTCTACGCCGAGATCTAGATCGTACATTTCGTCTACTACCTCCAACTCGGGCCGGAAGTTCGCCCTGTACTCCTGCGTCTACGGATTCAGTCAGAAAGTACCTCAATCCGAGATAAGCCAACTAAGAAATGATGTAAAACTTTACAAGTACAGCGGAGGATCTGTACAGGACTTCTCCTCAGGTTCGGAAAGCGCCTACATAATCGAAGGCAGAAACGATATAGGAAAACTCGAGATGCAAAACAGCACACTCAACCTAGGCCCCGAACTACCCGAAGTCGACTACCAACGCGAACCCCCTACAGGCCCCAGACTGGCAGCCGTAGCAAACTGCGCCGAAGAAAACACCGGGGACGAAAACTGCAACAACTACTACCCCACCGAACAAGAATACCTGAAACAGAAAGCCCAAGCCACCACTACCGGCCAAACACTCTGGCAAAACTATCCAAAAGGAGGGTCATCACTAGCTGCTTCTCTGCCTGAGAAAGATCCTTTAATATCTTTCAAAGACGTTTTTGGCCTGATCCCTTAGACAATCTGCTTGGGTCTTTTTTCAAAGTCAATTTCTTCTGGATGGCTGGCTTCTATTCTGAAATTCTGATATCTGCTTGACTCTGATCCAACCTTGAAGCCGACATCGTCTGGAATACCGCCTTCAGCATACGGGTCGTACTCTGTCTGTTCATCTATCGCATCCGCCAATTTCATGTATGGAAGTTGGTGAATGACCGCCGCTGTACCATCCTCCATCTCTGGTTTGCCATAATGAGCTAGAACCTTGTTCCCATTCTCAGTCACCTGGAACAACAAGTTGTCCCTTTCACCTTGATTAACAGGCTGGAAATTATGCCCAAAGAATTCATTCAGGCCTCTAATCCCGGCTGGTGAGGCATTTTCATGGTGGATACTGACTGACTCCCAAAGACAAAGATCATAGGTGGTGGATACTCCCGGACCTCTACCCCTTTCCGTAGTAATCCAAGTTTGACCTATATAGGACTCTTCAACTTCTAGATCTCCTGTATCTCCATTCGAATAATCAAATATTTCGAAGGTGTTGCCGGTTCGGTTTTCGTTAAATATGGCATCGACTGGGTGGGTCATTGATAGTTTGCTTTGATTTACTCCTACGATGCTCTGAGATGGTATTCCTCTATGTGCAAAGGTTCTGGATTGAGGGAATACTGTATTGTAGCCATCTTCTTCGGTTAGATCATTGTCTTCTTTGGCTGCTATTTGAGGTATATCTCTTTGGAAGATTCGCCTCAGGTCTTGAGCTGCTTTATCAGTGTATTCTCTCGGTGGCTGACCGAAATCTTGGCCCATGCTTCCAGGATAGTCGCCACCATCAAGCAATGAAGCCGCTCTTTCAAGCTGCTGACCTTCTTTGCCCGCTAAAATAAATTCCACTTGATCCAGAGATAAGCCGTAAGTATCCGCTGGTATCTCCTCATTGAACAGATACTGAACGCCTTTTAAACTCAAATCAAGGTCATCCGCCATTCTCTGTTTAACCGTGTCGCTCCGGCCCTCAGGCGTAGCACTCGGCGTTGCTGTGGGAGTTGGTGTTGAGGTGATTGTCGGCGTCTCGGTGCCTACGGGCGTTGGCGTCCCGGTCTCGTTTTGGAAGGGTGTATCAGTATACGTTTCAGTAGAACCATTTCCGGTATCGCCATCAGAACCACCGCCTTCACCGGTCGTAGTGCATCCGCCGAGAAGTGCCGTGATACTCGTCCCCGTCAGTCCGAGGAAGTGGCGTCGATCCATACAGAACCCCTTTGTTGCTACTGTGTGATGTGGCAACTGTTAAAAATATTTCAGCGTTAACGACGCCAGGATTCGGCTTTCGGAGAGGGTATGGGCGCGACGGGGATCACTCTGTGACGTGTTCGAGGAGTTTGTCCTGCGCGAGGGCGGTGATCAAGAGGATTCGTTCCTGCGCATTCATTTCTGCGAAGGCGTTTTTGTAGCGGTTGATGGTGTCACGTGAGACGCCGAGTTCGTCTGCTGTCTGGGTCTGGTTCATGCGTGTAATCGCGTCAACATACTGCTGGGCGGTTCCCTTGGTGAGGGAGTATTTGGATAGTACGTCGTCGACGTTAGTCATCGCTCTTCGGGCCTCTCGCGGTCCACGACCGAGATTTTCTAAAGAAATATTAAATAGGCGAGGGGTGTGCCAGGCCGTTACTGTTTGAGGTTGTCGGGCCATCTTTCGTCTTTGACGTACTGTTCGAGATTTTGGATCACCGTCTCCACTATCTCGTCGAACCTGCCGAGGATTTCCCGAGGACTGAGTTCGCCATCTTCGATGAGCTCGATTGTTTCGAGGTAGTCCCCGCTGTGGGCGTCTTCCCTGAATTGTTTGGCGAGGGCTGCGTACCGCCCGTTCTTCTCGCTCCATATCCGGGTAATCATCTTCCGGTCCAATTCGGTGAGGGTGCTGTACCCGGCCTCCCTCGCCTCTTCGACGGCAGTGTCTGCATCCTCGATATCTACGAATACCTCTCGGTCTCCGGTGTCGATCCGGAGCGTCTTTTGATCGAAGAGCTGGATGGAGTAGGCCTCGGTTTCGACGAGGGTGTCGGTGATTTCCTCGCTCTTCAGTTCCATCGACGTCACCCTTCAACGGCCTCCCTCACGCTGGACGGGTTTCGATCGATCAATTCGTCCAGTCGCTGCTTCAGGTCCCGCGGTGAGTCGAAGGCTGTGATGGTGTAGCTTTCGACTACTTTGCCGTCCCGGTTCCTGACGTTGTATTCGTCGTGTTCGGGATGGCTCCAGTCCACTTTTTCGAGGGTGTAGCCCCGGTATTCTACGGTGTGGCCGCAGGGCCTGTTGAGTGCGTAGTTGTACAGGGTTTCGAACTTCTCCAACTGGTGTTCGTGTGTGCCGACTTGCGTCAAAACAAACCACCTTATCTTACAAATAGTATACAACTTTTAAATAACTATCTGACACTTAGACAGATGAGGGTCTGAAAACCGGCCCCGAAACAGCTCTCAATTCCGCACACAGGGATGCAACGACAGGCCTGAAACAGGTTAGAACAGCACTCGACAGCTCAGAGGGACAGCTTTGAAACAGTACTGAGAGACTAACGACTTACTACTGTACGTTGGTCTTGGAGGATTCAGAGCCGGGTGTCTCTCAGGGCCTATTTCGCGATGGACTTCTGCAAATACTTCTCAGTGGGTTAATCGTCGGCCTGTATTTCGAGCCTGCCCTGTCTCTCCAGTCGTTCGACTTCCTCGGGAGTGAGGAAGACGGTGCCGCCGATCAACTCGTTGTCTGCGTTGAAGACTTTGCCAACGTCGTGTTCGATTCGTGATTCACCTCCGTAGTTAGAGTTCCAGTTTTTTGATGCACTCCAGGTATTCTTCTCGGGCCTCCGTCCGGTCGACGCGGGTGTACACGTCCATGATGTCCTGTTCCGAGTCGCCGCGGATGTACTGTAGGATGTGGTCGCTCATGCCTTGGTTCCGCATCAGCGTGGTGAAGACGCTGCGGAAGGTGTGGGGCGTGAACTTCTTGTGGAAACGGGTTTCTCCCTCCTCCATCACGTCGGCGCGGACTGCGGCGCTTCTGATGGTTCGCCGGATTCGCTCCCGGCCGATCCTGTTGCCCTTCATCGAGACGAACATATCCTCGGTGTCGCCGTGGCGGAGGACTTCGAACCGCTGGAAGGCCCGGATCATCTCGCCGTCGATGGGGACGACGGTCTGTTTCCCGCCCTTGCGTTCCCTGAGGCGGACGAATCCGTCGTCGGTCATCACGTCGTCTCTGCGGATGTGGACAGCTTCCGTTACCCTGCACCCGGTTTTGGCGAGGAAGGCGGCGATGACCTTGTCGCGTGGGTCGTTGATGGCCTCGACGACCTTCTTCGCGTTCTCCCAGGTGGCGCAGTCGGGCCGGTTCCGCACCTGTTTCGGGATGTCCTCCAGCAGGACCGCCGCCGGATTCCCGTTGATGTCTTCGAACCGTGGGCGTTTCATCGCCCAAGTGAAGAAGGCGGACAGGGATTCGAGGTAGCGCCGTTTCGTGTTCTGGGTCAGGCCTCGGTGGTTGAGCGCTCCGAGGTACTGTTCGACGTGGCGTACCTCCGTCTCCTGCGGTGTGAGATCGGGGAAGTGTTCGTGGTAGAACTTCTGGAGGATCCGGCTGTACGCGTTGAGCGTCCGTTTCGACTTCCCCGTGTTTTCCTTGCTCTGGAGGAACTGGTTGACGGCGTCGTGCTTGTTGTCGAGGACGGTCTTCTCCCACTCCTTCATCGGCGGTCACCTCCGGTGAGCCGCCAGCCTGCGCCGCGTTGGAACTCGACTTCTTTCTCCGCCGCCAGTTCGTAGAGCCGTGTCTCGACCGGTTCGCGGATCAACTGGTCGACGGCCACGTCCTCGACGAGTTCGCGGAGTATCTCCTCTAGGGTCTTGCAGCGGTGGGAGAGGTTCTGCTTCACCGCTCCATCTTCGAGGATCGAGACGGTTGCGGAGGCTTCGGGTTGTCTGGCCCGTGCCTCGTCCAGCTGGTCTTCGAGTTCCGCGATCCGTTGCTGGAGTTTCTCGACTTCCTCCGTGTTGCTGGTCTGCGGGACTTGCTGCTGTGCGCGTGCCTGCTCGACCTTCGCGGCGACGTACTTGGAGAGGGAGACGCCTTGTTCGTCCGCCTCTTCCTTCCAGGTCTCTTTGACCTGGTCGGGGACGTACGACTTCACGAGCGCCATGTCCTCCGACATCCCCATGTTCTGCTTCCAACCAGTCATCGTTCTGCACCTCCAGTCAGCCAACCGCGGACGAACGCGGTTAACTTATGAAAATAATACGCGCAGCTTTCTTTTTTAACTCTAGGGGCGATTCTGGTACCAGAAAATGGGCCTCGGCACTCATAGGGCTCGTCGTCGCCGGGTGCCACCCCGGCTCGGAGCGGTGCGCTCGTCATCGGCCGGTCGACGCTCCGCTCCGCAGGAACAAATGTCCCCCGACCCGCTTTTTATCGCTCCGGCGCGTAGCGCGGATCGATGACCGAGACGGACACCGATATCGTCCTCTACGGGGGAAAAGGCGGCGTCGGGAAGACGACCTGTGCGGCGGCGCACGCGCTCGCCGGGTCGCGAACCGGCGAGCGGACGCTCGTCGTCTCCACCGACCCCGCCCACTCGCTGGGGGACGCGTTCGACCGCGAGTTGGGGCCCGATCCCACCGAGATTCGTGACTCGCTCGCGGCGGTCGAAGTCGACTCCAAGACGGGCCAGGACGCCTATCGCGGCGTCGTCGAGGCGCTGGTCGCCGAGTTCCGGTCGGCCGGGCTCCGCCTCGACGATGCCGACCTCGAACGGCTCTTCGAGGCGGGACTGATCCCCGGCGGCGACGAGGTGGCGGCGCTTGAGTACGTCGCCCGGTACGCGGGCGGTGACTACGACACGGTCGTCTTCGACACGGCGCCGACGGGCCACACCCTGCGCCTGCTGGACCTGCCGGACGTACTGGCGGAGACGCTGGGCGTCGCGGGCGACGTGCAACGGCGGGTGCGACGGACCGCCCGCGCCGCCCGGAGCGTGGTCCTCGGCCCGGCGGCGTACTGGGGGAGCGGTGACGGAGACGGGGATGGGAATGCCGTGACCGACCTCCGCGACCGCGTCGCGGCGGTGGGGGCGCTCCTGCGCGACCCCGGGCGTACTCGCTTCCGGGTCGTTCTGACGCCCGAACGGATGGCCATCGCGGAGAGCGAGCGCCTCGTTTCCCGGCTGCGCGAGGCGGCGGTGCCGGTCGACTCACTCGTCGTGAACCGCGTGTTCACGAACCCGAACGACTGCGACTGCGACCGCTGTCGGCGCGACGCGACGCGCCACGCCAACCGCCTCGCGGCGGTAGACGAAGCGTTCGATCTGCCGGTCCGGCGTGTGCCGGAGCTCCCCGGCGAGTCGCAGGGGCTGGCCGCGCTGGAGCGGGTCGCGGACGCGCTCTATAGTAACGATTGAAACTGTCTGCCCACCCGATCGCACGCTGCCGTGCGATCGGGTGTGCGATGACTTTCAAACGTCACTATCGTCGATCCGGTCGCGCGCACCGGCGACGAGGAGTGGGAGGGTGATCGTCGCGTCGCCGAGGACGGTGACGTTCTTCGCGGATTTCTCCAGTTTGCCCCAGGATCGAGCCTCGTCGAGCGTCGCGCCCGAGAGGCCGCCGGTCGAGGCGGGGTCGGTGGTGAGCTGGACGCCGTAGTCGTACGCTTCGGGCACTGTGAGCATCGTCTGGAGGGTGAAGTTCTTGGGGACGCCGCCGCCGACGACGGTGGCGCCGGCCTTCTCGGCGTCGAAGGCGATGTCGGTGATGTTCGTCAGGTCCGCGAGGGCGTCGAGGGTAAAGGCCGACACCTGCGAGTGCATCCACGCCTGAATCCCGAGCACCGAGTCCTGAATCGCCGGGACGAACACGGGCACGTCGTGTTCGTACGCGGCGGCGGCGATGCCGGCGTCCTCCTCGACACCGTTCGCTTCGTTGGCCGCCAGATTCGCTCGCCCCAGTTCCTGCGTGAACTCGCTGGTGGCGACGACGCCGTCGAACTCGGGGAAGACGCGCTCCCGGAGGTGGCTCTCGAACAGTGTGAAATGTTCCTGCGGGAGGTAGACGTTGTAGATGCGGTCGACGCCTTCGTCGCGGAGTCGTTCGTCGTGTTCGCGCTCGTGCCCCGCCTCGGCGGTCCGACCGTGGTGGTGTTTGCCGCCGACGGCCTCGATCGAGTCGTGGGTGAGGTTCGCGCCCGTCGTCACCAGCACGTCGATGTAGCCGTCGCGGATGAGCTCCGTCACCACCGACCGCATCCCGCCGGGCACCATCGCACCTGCGAGACCGAAGAAGTTGGTCACGTCGTCGCGGTCGAGCATCTCCGCGTACACGTCGACGGCGCGGCCCAGCTCCGCCGCCCCGATGCCTGCCTTGCCGTACTCGTCGGCGAGGTCGCCCACGCTCATGCCCGCCCACACGTCGGCGTGGCCGAGCGGGTTCTCGTGAAACTCCTCGCGGGGGGTGTGTCCCCCATCGTGTTCGTCAGCGTTCGCACCTGCGTCGTCGTCGGTCATCGTCCGACCTGGGCGCTCCGGGGGTTTCAACGGCGCGATTCACCACGCTACGAGTCGCCGGAGTCCGGGCCACGGGCTGTACGACGCCCCGTGGTCGGCGACGTACGCCCGCGTCCGGCGCTTGCCGTCGACGACGAACCGGCGTCGGTCCAGCGGCGTCCGGTTGCGCAGGTGGACGGAAATCGCGGGGTCGAACCACACGTCGTCGCCGTCGAGCCGACACCGTCTCGTCCGTGTGGACGAGGTTGTCCGCGACCACGCTGTCCGTGTCGAAGTGTAGACCAAATCATAATATCGGGTCTGGCTGTTTCCCCGATATCGAAGGCGTGAATCGGCTGATTCGATTCTCGACAGTCGGTTCAGATACCTGTCGGATGGTCGATGTACGTCGTTTCGAGTCCCCACTTCTCGGCGACCCGACCGAGCGCGCGAACGCCGAACGTCTCTGTGGCGTAGTGGCCAGCGAGGAAGACGTTCAGTCCGAGGTCCCGGGCCTCGTGGTACGCCTTCTGCTTTCCTTCGCCCGTCACGAGGGCGTCGAGGCCCGCGTCGGCCGCCGCCTGGATGAAGTCCGCGCCGCTGCCCGTGATGATGCCCACGTCCGCTATCTCGTCGGGACCGAAGCCAAGTACCTGCGTCTCGGTGTCGAGTTCCCGGTCGAGCAGCGTGGCTACCTCGTCGGCGTCGTAGGCATCGATCGCCGTCCCGCGTGTGCCGATGTACTCCGGGCCGTACTCGCCGAACGGCTCCCGGCTCTCCAGTCCGAGTACATCCGCGAGCCCCGCGGCGTTGCCGAGCTCCTGGTGGCCATCGAGCGGGAGGTGCGAGACGTACAGCGCCACGTCGTTCCCCACGAGCGGTTCGATCCGATCGTAGTTGAGGCCGGTGAGGTGGTCGAACCCTCCCCACGCGAGGCCGTGGTGGACGACCAGCACGTCGGCGTCGCGGTCGACCGCCTCCTCGACGGTCGCCGTCGCGGCGTCGACGGCGAGGGCGACACGCTCGACGGTGCCTTCCGCACGGCCGACCTGCAGGCCGTTCGCGCTCGCGTCCACGTCCGCGTAGTCGTCGGTGCGAAGCCGGTCGTCCAGCCGGTCGACAAACTCCGTTCGATCCATACCGGCCACTCGGACGGCATGGGTTTGTATTCACCCGTTCGCGTGCGCGAATACGAACGCCCGCAACAGATGCCCGCCCAGCGTCGCCGCCTGTCCGTCGTCGCGGTCGTTCACCTCGACCACGTCGGCGCCGTCGGCGTGGGGCGCGACGGCACGGACGACCGTCCGCATCTCACGGGCCGACAGCCCGCCGGGTTCCATCGTCCCCGTCCCCGGCGCGACGCCGGGGTCGGCGGCGTCGATATCGACGCTCAGATACGTCGAGGCGGCGGCAAGATCACCGACGGCCGCGTCCGCGGCGTCGACGACGGCCGCCACTCCGCGCTCCCGTACCGTCTCGGGTTCGATGACAGTCACGTCGGCCTCGCGTGCTCGCTCCCACTCCGCCTCGCTCCCGGCGCGCGCGCCGACGATCACGGCGTGGTTCGCCGTCGACAGCGCCCGGTGGGTCACGCAGGCGTGACTCCACGGATTCCCGTCGAAATCGGTCCGGAGGTCGAGATGTGCGTCGAGACAGACGAAGAGATCGGGGTCGACCGCGCGGACCCCGGCGACCGAGACGGTGTGTTCACCACCCAGCAAGAGGGGGATGGCGCCGCCGTTGCGGGCGTCGCGGAGGGTGCCCGCCAGGTAGTCGACGTACTCGGCGGCGTCGTTCCACGCGTGGATATCTCCGGCGTCGTGGACAGCGAGATCGGAGAACTGTCGATCGGTTCGGTGGTCGTAATCCTCGAAAGAGCCGGCGAACTGCCGGATTCGGTCGGGACCGAACCGGGTGCCGGGCTGAAACGTCGTGGAGACATCGAGCGGTGCGCCGACGACGACGTAGTTCGCGTTCTCGCGGTCGGCGGTCGCACCGGGGAACGTCATAATGGTGGTTGGGAGTCGGTACCGACGCCCATTATCCGAGGATCTTTCGCTGGCCCTCGTACTCCAGATACTCGATTTCGTCGTCCGGTGACAGGGATTCGCCCTCGGGGACGCGCATCGTGAACGTCTCGTAGGTGTCGAGGTCCATGATCTGGGCGTCGTCGCCGGAGACGGAGACGACCTGCCCGCCCTTGCGCTCGACGATCGGGACCCACACCTTGGCGTCGACCGGCTGACTGAGCGATCGCTTCTTGCTGTCGAAGACGCCCTTGCCCTCGATTCGAGCCTTGGCACTGCCGTGTTTTCCGGGTTTGGCCGTGCTGTACGCGTTGATCTTACAGGGGGCGTCCTCCATCATGACGTAGCTCCCCTCCTGCAGTTCCCGCACCTGCTTTTGCTCTCGCGCCATACGGATCGATAACGGAAGGTGGTGTATAAACGGTTTGGAAAGCCGCCGATGAGGGCCGTCGCACCTGTTTATCGTTGGTTCGACCGCTCGCGACGGCCCGGACGCGCCGCCGTCTACTCGTCACCGCGCCGCCGCCGCATCTCCTGTCTGGTGAACTGGGGACGCGCCCGGACACCCTTTTTGTCCCGGAGTGACCGATAGAGCAGAAATCCGACGGGGACGGTGATGATCCCCGCGACGGCCGCCGCCTCCGGCGCCTGGTTGAACGAGTAGAGGAGGGCCGTCGACAGGACGCCAACCGCCGCGAGGATGCTGTAGGCGATGCGTTTCGCCAACTGATCCAACACGTCGTGTTGGTCGCCGAGTTTCACCTCGACGGTCAGATCGTCGCGGTTCACCCGGTCCAGCGCCTCGTCGAGTTTCGGCGGCACCGTTACCAGCGACCGTGCCGTCCGCTCTAGCTGGTCGCCCGCGGATTCGACGGCCTGCTTGACCCCTTCCTCGCGGTACCCCTGTTCGGTGAGGTAGTCGGTGGCGACGCTGATGAAGTCGAAGTCGGGGTCGAGTGTGACACACACGCCCTCGACTACCGTCGCGACCCGCATGATGAGCGCGAAGTTCCGTGGGAGTCGGAGTGGGAACTCGTAGATGGTGTCCTCGACCTGCTGGATCACCTGCTGGACGCGGTACTGCTCCAAGTCCTCGCCGCGCACGTCCGCGATGGCGAGTTGCATCACGTTGCCCATCACCTCGCGGTCGGCAGTGGGGCTGAGCGTCCCCATCTCGACCATGGCGTCGAGGATGCCGTCGATGTCCTGATTCGCCACCGCGATGTAGAACTCGACGATCTTGTCCTGGAAGAAGGCGTCTACCCGCCCGCTCATCCCGAAGTCATAGAAGATGATCGATCCGTCGTCCATGACCGACAGATTCCCCGGGTGCGGGTCGGCGTGGAAGACGCCGTCCTCGATGATCATCTGGAGGTAGATGCGCTGGAGGCTCTCCGCGAGGTCGCTCCGGTCGATCCCCTGGTCGTCGAGCGCCTCCACGTCGTTGATCTTGATCCCGCCGAGATACTCCATCGTCAACACGCGATTGCCTGAGAGTTCGTCGACCGCCTCGGGGATACGGATGCGGTCGTTGTCGGCGAAGTTCTCCCGAATCTCGCCGAGCATCCGGCGCTCGCGCCCGTAGTCCATCTCCTGTCTGATCGTCGTGTCGAACTCCTCGGCGACGTTTTCGAGCGAGAACCGCCGCGCTTCGTCGATAAAGCGGAGGAGAACGGGCAGGAGCCACTTGAGCGCCCGGAGGTCCGCCTCGACGAGAGCCTCCACGCCCGGGCGACGGACCTTGATCGCCACGTCCTCGCCCTCGTAAGTGGCCCGATACACCTGGCCGAGGCTGGCACCACTGATGGCCTCGCGGTCGAAGCCGTCGAACACCTCGTCGACCGGACCGACTTCGGATTCGAGGACGGGTTTGGCCTCCGCCCACGGCGCCGGCGGTACGTCGTCCTGCAGACTGCTCAACACGTCAATGTACGCCGGCGGGAGGACGTCCGGCCGGGTCGACAGTAGCTGTCCGAGTTTGATGAACGTCGGACCCAGCGTGAGCAGGGACGTGAGCAGGCGGTCCGCTCGCTTGCGCTGTGTCTCGGGGGCGACGCTCCGTGACCCGCCGAACAGCAGGTATTTCCGACGGTCGCGGGCGTAGGTGACGATCAGCGGGAGGAACTGGTGGATGACGCGAACGAACCGCCAGTATGCGCGGAGGTTGACCAGCGTGACCACCCGGGCTTACGCGTCCTCGATCGGAATCGACTGCTCCGGCGCGGCCTCGTACTTGGGGAGGCGGAGTTCGAGGACACCCCGCTCCATCGACCCCTCGGCGCCCGCGCCCGTCGCGTCCGGTGGCAGAGGCAGTTCGGCGTCGAGAAAGAGCGGCCGATCCTCGCGCACGTACTCGAACGACCCGGGAAGCGCCTTCTCGCGGCGCGCCTCGATGTGGAGCCGTCCCTTCTCGACGCGGATATCGACCGTCTCAGCCGTCGCACCGGGCAAGTCGATGACCAGCAGGTACGTGTCGTTGCTCTCGAGCAGGTCCGCGAACACCGCCTCGGGGAGGTCCCGAAGCGCGTCCCGCAGTGCTGACATGGGTCGGGGTAGGGAACGGGCATCGAAAAAGGCCGCGGTGTGTGTGACGGCGTCACTGTCCGTCCGCCCGGACGGGTTTTTGTATCCCCGAGCGCAAGAGCGGGTATGAGCCACGACGATCTCGAACGCGCGGGCTTCAAGGATCGAACCCGCGTCGCCGCGGCCCTGGAGACCGTTCTCGACGCGGTCACGGGCCACGACCGAACCGAGCGAGTGGCGCTGGGACGCGCCGACGGCCGAGTCCTCGCCGAACCCGTGACGGCGCCCACGCCCGTCCCCGGCTACGACCGCGCCGCCATGGACGGCTACGCCGTCCGCGCCGAGGACACCTTCGGCGCCTCCGGCCGGTCGCCCGCCATCCTCCGCGAGGGCGAGGGCGACGGCGCCGTCACCCCCGGCGAGGCAGTCCGCGTCCACACCGGGAGCGACCTCCCCGACGGCGCCGACGCCGTCGTCATGATCGAGGAGACCGAACCCGTCGGCAACGAGGTGGAGGTGTTCGACGCCGTCGCCGAGGGCGAGAACGTCGGCGATGTCGGCGAGGACGTGGCCGAGGGCGAGGAACTCTTCCAGTCCGGGCACCGCATCCGTCCCTCCGATCTCGGCCTCCTGAAGTCCGTCGGCGTCGATCAGGTCGAGGTGTACGACCCACCGACGGTCGGTGTCATCCCGACCGGCGAGGAACTCGTCCAGCGCGACCCCAAACCGGGCGAAGTCATCGAGACCAACGGCCTGACCGTCTCCCGACTGGCCGATCGCTGGGGCGCCGTCCCCGCTTACCGCAACGTCGTCGACGACGACCCCAACGCCATCCGCGCCGCGATCCAGCGTGACCTCGCGAAGGACGTGGTCGTCACCACCGGCGGCTCCTCTGTCGGCGAACGCGACTACACGCCCGAAGTCGTCGACGACATCGGCGAGGTGCTGGTCCACGGCGTCGCCCTCAAACCGGGCCACCCCGTCGCGCTCGGCGTGGTCGAGGAGACGCCCGTGATCATGCTCCCCGGCTACCCCGTCGCCTGCATCATCAACGCCGTCCAGTTCCTACGGCCCGTCCTCAAGACGGCGGGGAACATGCCCGTCCCGCCGCATCCGTCCGTCGAGGCCGAACTGGCGCGGAAGATATCCAGCGAGCCAGGGACGCGGACGTTCGCCCGGGTTCGTCTACGCGAGGAGGACAGCAAGCGCGTCGCCGAACCCACCCGCGCCAGCGGCGCGGGTGTCCTCTCCAGCGTCGCCCTCGCCGACGGCTGGGTGGTCGTCCCGGAGGGTCTCGAGGGGTACGACGCCGGCGACACCGTCGCGGTCGAGGACTGGGAGTGGTCGGCGTGACGGATAGACGCCAGTTCCGCGACCTCCGCCCGCCCGCCGAGGCCCGCGAGGCAATCGAGGATCTCGACCTCACCCCCGACGACGAGACGGTCCCGCTGGACGACGCGCGGGGGCGCGTCCTCGCTGAGCGGATCGACGCCGCCCTCGACGTGCCGGGGTTCGACCGCGCCAGCGTCGACGGCTACGCCGTCCGTGCCCGCGACACCTTCGGCGCCGACGAGGCCGACCCCGCCGTCCTCGATCGGATCGGCACCGTCCACGCCGGCGCCGAACCGGACGTGGAGGTGCGCGAAGGAACCTGCGCCGAGATCTCTACCGGCGCGGTAATGCCCCCCGGCGCCGACGCCGTCGTGATGGTCGAACGCACCGACGAGGTCGACGAGGGCATCGCCATCCGCACGTCCGTCGCTCCGGGCGACCGCGTGATGGTCGCCGGCGCCGACGTGGCCGCGGGATCGCGCGCGCTCGGCCCGGGAACCCTGCTCACGCCCCGGGAGATCGGCCTGCTCTCGGCGCTCGGCGTCGACGAGGTGCCCGTCCGCGGTCGGCCGACGGTCGGCATCGTCTCCACCGGCGACGAACTCGTCCGCCCCGGTGGGGATCTGAACAGCGACGCCGGCCAGATCTACGACGTCAACTCGTACACCATCGCCGCGGGCGTCGAGGAGGCGGGTGGCGAAGCAGTGTTGTATCCCCACGCCGGCGACGACTACGACGAGATGGAGCGCCTGCTCGTCGAGGCAGCCGACGAGTGTGACCTCGTCCTCTCCTCCGGGTCCACGTCCGCCAGCGCCGTCGACGTGATCTACCGCGTCATCGAGGAAGAGGGGGAACTCCTGCTCCACGGCGTCTCGGTCAAGCCGGGGAAGCCGATGCTGATCGGCCGTCTCGACGACTCCGCGTACGTCGGCCTCCCCGGCTATCCGGTGTCGGCGCTCACCATCTTCCGGACGTTCGTCGCGCCGTCGATCCGGTCCGCGGCCGGCCTGCCCGCCCCGCAGACGGCGACCGTCGAGGGTCGGATGGCCGTGCAGGAACGGTACAGCGAGGGGCGCACCCGCCTGATGCCGGTGGGGCTGGTCGACCCCGCGGCCGACGGCGACACCCTCGTCTACCCTGTCGACAAGGGGAGCGGGGCGACGACGAGTCTAGTCGAGGCCGACGGCGTCGTCGAGGTGGACGCCGACACCGAGTACCTCGCCGAGGGCGAGGCGGTGACGGTCCAACTGTTCTCGCCCGACGTGCGCGCGCCGACGCTCCTCGGCGTCGGCGAGGACGACCCCGCGCTCTCGCGGCTCCTCGATCACGTCGATCGCCCCCGCTATCTCGACGTGGGGAGCCGACAGGGCCGTCGCCGCCTGCGAGACGGCGTCCCCGACGTGGCTGTGGTCTCCGGGCCCTCCGACCGCGAGGTGGACGCGGTCGATATCGGCGGCTGGACCCGCGAGTGGGGACTGGTCGTCCCCGCCGGCAACCCGGAGGGCATCGAGGGGCTGGCCGATCTGGTCGATCGCGACCTGCGCTTTATCAACCGCTCGACCGACGCTGGCCTGCGCGCCAGCCTCGACACCGCGCTCGACACCCTCGCCGCCGACCGCGGCGGCGACCGCCACGACCTGACCGACGCCATCGACGGCTACGGACTGACGGTCAAGGGGTTCGAGAGCCCGGCGCGGAAGGTGCTCACGGGCGCCGCGGCCGCCGGACTCGGTCTTCGGGCGACGGCCGACGCCCTCGACTGTGCGTTCGTTCCCCTCGGGACCGAATCCGTCCGCGTGCTGGCCAACCCCGATCGCGTCGACAAACCCGGCGTCGACTCGCTCCGGTCGGTTCTCGACGCCCACCTCGACGACGTCACGGCGTCGCTCACCGGGTTCGACGCCTGAGGCTGCCTGTTCGTCGTCGGTTCCGACCGTCGTCCGCCGGAGAGTATTTGTAAGTCCACTTCTCAATATGTCAGTGTGCCTTCCCAGTGTACCGTCCTGCACGTGGACGACGATCCGGACGTGCTCGAACTATCGAGCGACTGGGCCGGCGCTCGCGACGAATTCGACTGGCTGACGACGTCCGATCCGGACACCGGAATGGAGTTGCTGTCGACACGAGATATCGACTGTCTCGTCAGTGACTCGTTCCGGACCGCCGACGGCGACCCGTTCGTCACCCACGCCGCGGACGCCTTCCCCAACCTGTCGGTCGTCCTGTTCACTTCCATGACTCGCACCGATATCGATCCGGATATCGAGGCGTCGGACGTGCAGTATGTGCGGAAAGGATCGGGCGACCCGTTCGAGACGCTGTTCGACCAGGTGCTGACCCTCGCGGCACCGCCGTCCGTCGACGTGGCACCACGCGCCGCGATGCGCAACGGCCGCGACGACGACGCGACCGACGGCTGGACCCCGATCGCTCGCTACCGCCCCGACGAACGGGACGAACTGTCGACGGTCATCGTCTCCGCCGTCGAGGAGTACACCGGCCGGGACGCCGCGGAGTTCCCACCGTTGTACGAGTCCATCGATGCCGACGCCGTCGCGTCGCTCTGCTATCGCTCCAACGGCGAGCGACGCGACGGCGTGCAGGTCCGCTTCTACTACGCCGACCACGAACTCGCCGTGACCGGCGACGGACTCGTGCTCGTTCGCTCGGACTAGTCGCTCGCTACCCGCTTCGTCCGGAGTTCGTCGAGCGAGTCCACGCGGTAGTCGCCGAGCACGCAGCGTCCCCGGCGGTACGGACCGTGGCGTTCGACGTGGACGCCGTCGAGGCCGGCGTTCCACGCCGCCCCGATGTCGTTCGGCCCGTCGCCCGCCAGGACACCCGCCGCCGAGTCGTCGACCCCGAGGTCGGACATGGCGAGATACACCGGGGCGGGATCGGGCTTCCACCCGACCTCGTGGGTACAGGAGACGACCGTATCGAACCAGTCTCGGATGTCGAGGTGGTCGAGGACTGGATCGACCAGATACTCCTGACAGTGGGTGACCAGCCCCACGGGCCGGTCGAGGTTGGCCACGAACTCGGCGTCCTCGTGGAGATACGTCGCCGCCGCGCGGGCCTCCGGGTCCTCCGCCTCGTGGAGCGCCGCCCAGAACGTCTCGGGGTCGATCCCCCACTCCCGGAGCTGTGGGGTTCGCTCCCCCGACAGGCCGTGCCAGAGGACTTCGACCTCGCGATCCGAGAAGGATCGGCCGAGTCGGTCCCCGACCCGTTCGAACACCGCGTCCGCGTAGTCGGGGTCGACGTCCACGAGCGTCCCGTCGAGGTCGAACAGCCAGAAATCGTAGGCGTGTGCGACCATTCACGCTCCCATAGGCGGGGATCGAACAAGTGCCTTCTGCCCCGCGTCTCACGCCCGAGACTCACTCGACTCGGATCGAACTGCCCAGATGCGCGTGCAGCACCGCCCGCGGGTCGTCGTCGAACGCGTCCGACGTCGTGATGGCGTCCCGGAGCGCGTCGAGATACGCCTCGTCGGCGACCAGTTCGCTGAACGTCACCGACTCCACCGGAACCGAGAGCCAGTCCTCGGCCAGCGACCGGGCGTGGGCCTCGTCGGTCACTGCACCGCGCCAGAGCGCCGCCTCGAAGAACCGCCACCCATCGGTCCCCGGTTCCGCGGCGGGGTTTCGGACGACCGTCTCGAACCGCGCGGGGTCGACGTCGACCACCGGCGCGTCCAGGCCGAACGTGACGCGGAAGACGTACGCTGCGTCCATCAGCGCTCGTCGTCGAACAACGCGGCTAGTCGAACGTCCGTGTCGGTAATCCCGCCCGCCTCGTGGTTCGTCAGGCGTACCTCCACCTCGTCGTAGCGGATGCGGATCTCGGGGTGGTGGAACTCCTCGTCGGCGACTTCCGCGACGCGAGTGGCGAAGGTGACGCCGTCGAGGTAGTCGTCGAACGGGTAGACGCGGACGATTTCGTCCTCCTCACGAACCCACTCGTCGGGGAGCCGTCGTTCGATTTCGTCGTCGTCGAGCAAGGTGGTCATACCGACGGATCGGCCGCGCGAAGAATAATGGTTGGGACTGGCCCGATCGATACCGGTCGTCGTCCGTCGCGGTCGGCCGTTCGCAAGCACGATTCGGCGAACCGCCGGAACCCCGTTCCGCTCACTCGTCGCCGAGACGATCGAGAACGTGTTGGGGGATGTCGTCGGCGCCGTCCATCGACTCGCGGGGGCGCTCGGCCGTCGCTGGCGTCGAGTCGTCGCCGCCGAACTCGGGATCGAACAGGCCAAGCGCCGTCTGGATGGTCGTCCAGTCGTCTTCCGCGGCGGCGTCGCGGAGGCTCTTGGTCGGCGCCGCGAGCAACTTCCCGACGAGCGCGTCCGCCAGCGACGCCACCGTCTCACGCTGTTCCTCGGTCAAATCGCCCTGGGCCTCCAGCCGGGAGACTGCAGTGCGGAGTTCCCGCTCTTTGACCATCTCGGCGCTCTCGTACATCGCGCTGATGGCCTCGTCGGCCTGCCGGCGCTTGAACGAGTCGAGCAGGCGGTCGAACTCCTCTTGAATCATCGCTTCGACGCTCGCGGCGGCCTCGCGGCGCTGCGCCCGTGTCTCGTCGGTTATCGCCTCCAGCGAGTCGATATCGTAGGCGTCGACGCCGTCGAGGTCGCTCACCGCCGGATCCACGTCTCGTGGCTGTGCGAGGTCGATGACGAGCGTCGAGCCGGCACCGTCGAGTGCCGACCGATCGAGAACGGGGTCGGGACTGTCGGTGGCGGTGACGAGTACGTCCGCCCCTTGGGCGGCGTCGTCGGCGGCGTCGAGCGGGACGGCCGTCGCTGCCGTCGCCACCTCGTCGGCAAGGAGGGCGGCGTTCGGCACCGTCCGGTTGGCGACGACGAGTTGCGAGACGCCCGTGTCGTCGAACGCCTGCGCGGCGAGGCGGCCCATCTCGCCGGCGCCGACGACCAGCGCCGTCGCCCCGTCGAGGTCGAGTTCCTGTCCGGCGAGTTCGACGGCTGCGCTTCCCAGCGACACCACGCCTTCGTTGATCGTCGTCTCGGTCCGGGCCCGTTCACCCACGTGGATCGCTTTCGTGATCGCGGGATCGAGCACCGGGCCGATGCCGCCGACGCCCCGCGCCGTCTCGAACGCCGTGCGGAGTTGGCCGATTATCTGATCCTCGCCGAGAACGAGTGACTCCAGCCCTGCGGCGACCCGCATCAGGTGTCGCAGGCTCGTCTCGTGGTCCATCTCGCGAACCGCGCCGTCGCGAACGTCGGGGGCGAAGTCGTCGAGCGCCGCCAGGCCGTGGGCGGCCGACTCCGTGACGACGTACGCCTCCGTCCGATTGCAGGTCTGCAAGGCGAACGCCTCCTCGACGCCCTCGCGCACCAGCAGGTCGCGGACCGCAGTCTCTTCGTCCGCAACCGCCGCCGACTCGATTTCGTCGACGGTGGCCCGTTGGTGGGAGACCGTTACCCCCCGAATGACGCCCGTCGTCACCGTCGATCACTCCGAGACACGCCTGTCATACTCTCCGTTTCGCGCCGCACTTTGCGCCCGCTCTACCTAAACTCTTCCAATGACGTCTCCCCCGCGACGGCGTTTCGACGCTCGCGCCGGCAGGTGACGAGCGTGGCGGCGCCGTCGACGTGGGCGACCGACGACTCCCACGACTCCGTTCCATACACGTCACTCTTCGATGCGGGGGCTTAAACGTCTCGTCGTCTCCCGACGACTGAAAACTCGCTGACGCGAGCCGTGCGGAAGCCTCATGTCCGTGCATTTCGTAGCGGCGAGTCGATGCGCTCTCGACGCACGGTCCTCGCGGGTGCCGGCGCGGCTCTCGGCGGCGTCGCCGGCTGTCTCGGCGGCGGTGGCAGTGGCGGTGCCTCGACACTCGACGGCTACCAGGCGGTCAGCGTCGACGGCCAGTCGGTGCCGCTCGCCCCCATCGCCGACGTGCACGACTGGTACGAGTCGGATCGCGCGCGCTTCGTCGACGCGCGGTCCCAGGCCGCCTACGTCCAGTCCCACATCGACGGCGCCGTCTGGAGTCCCGCTCGCAACGGACAGGAACAGGACGACCCCGTTGCCGACTGGGACGTCGACACGCTCGTCGTCACGTACTGTGGCTGTCCGCACCACCTCTCGTCGATGCGCGCGGCAGCGCTGCTCGACGCGGGATACGAGAACGTCGCCGCCCTCGACGAGGGGTTCTGGGCGTGGCAGGACGAGGGGTATCCGATCGCCGGCGGGCGCCCGGACTACGAGCCCCCGCTTCGCGTCGTCGAGGGAAGAACCGACCCCGACCTCGCCGGGGAGTGGGCGTGGGCTCGCCACGACGCCACCGGCCAGCGCGAGGTCACCCCAATCGCCGACGACGGCTCCTACGCGCTCAACGTCCGCTTTGCCGCCGTGGCCGGCGACGATCCGGTTCGGATCACGACCCCGGCGTACGAACTGTCGGCGCCAGTCGCCGAGTTGGCGGCAGGTCTCGTCGGCGTCGACGGTCGGCTTCGTTAGCCCTCGACTTCCATCTTGTCGTCGGCGTCGAGAACGACGCTCGTCACCTCGTACCCTCGGTTCCGGATCGCCTCGACCAGCGCGTCCTGGTCGAGGTCCGCCTCGTAGTAGAACACAATGTCGAAGGTGCCGTTCCGGAGGAGCTGCTGGCACTCCCAGACGAACGCGTCGTCCTCGACGGCTCGGCCCTGGAACTGGTTCGACGAGAAGTCGGAGTCGTCGTTGCCGGCGTAGATGTACGCCTCGCCCTTCCCGGCGTGAGCGGCGATCACCTCGTTCAACTCGACCGTCAGTTCGTGCATCTCCAGGTCCTCCTGTCCCGAGAGGTCGGTGTGGACGATGGCGCCCGCGAGGTCGATGTCGCCGGGTTCGAGCAGCGCCTTGGTTCGTCGGTAGAGGTCGGCATCGAGTACGTCGGAGTCGCTCATGCCCGTATGTCTGCCGGCGTTGGTTTACCGATGACGGTTTACCCTAGCCGCTCGTCCAGAATCAGCCGCGTTTTCGTGTTCTGCACCTCGTCCAAGTCCCTCGCTTTCGTGATGAGGTCGTTCACCGCGCCGGTATCGGCCGCGTCCACCACCATGACGATGTCGGCCTCGCCGGAGACCTGCCAGACGAAATCCACCTCGTTCCACTCGGCCATCCGCGCGGACACGTCGGTCGTGTCCACGTCGACGGCGACCGACACCTCGATCATCGCCTTTACGTTTCCCGTCCGCGTTGCGACGGTGAACCGCTCGATGATTCCCTCGTCGACGAGACGTTCGACCCGGTTGCGGACCGTCCCCTCCGACGTGCCGACGGTGTCGGCGATCTCCGTGTACGGCGTCCGCGAGTCCCGCCGGAGGATCCCCAGAATCCGCCGGTCCAGCTCGTCCATACCTCGCGTACCGCCGGAAGCGACTTACCGATTACGAAATTCGTAACTCAACTTCGAAAGGAAGGCTTAATGGCCGCGGATAACTGTGTATCTCGTAATGTCGGACGCCTACCTTGCCCTGGAAGACGGCCGCGTCGTCGAGGCGCGTGGTCGTGTTTCGGGTCGGACGCGTGGCGAACTGGTCTTCACGACCGCGTACACCGGATACGAAGAGAGTCTGACCGATCCGTCCTACGAGGAGCAGGTGCTCACGTTCTCTTACCCACTGATCGGCAACTACGGCGTCCGAGAGGAACGATTCGAGTCCGACCGGATTCACCCCCGCGCCGCCATCGCCCGTGAGTTCACCGAGGAGATCGTCGACTGGTTGGACACGGAGGACGTGCCCGCCATCGACCACCTCGACACGCGCGAACTCGTCACTTCGATCCGCGAGGAGGGGGCGATGAAGTGTGGCATCGCCGTTGGCCCCGACGCGACGCCCGAGGCGGCGAAGGACGAACTCGCCGCTTGCAAGGGGATGAGCGAGCACACGAACATCGGTGCGCAGGTGAGCGCCGACGACCCCGTCGTCTACGAGGGTGGGTCGGCCGCGACGGTCGCCCTGATCGACTGTGGCGCCAAAGGCTCGATCGTCGACTCGCTGCTCGAACGCGACGCGACCGTTCACGTCCTGCCGTACGACGCGACCCGTGCCGACGTCGAGGCCGTCGACCCCGACCTCCTCTTCATCTCGAACGGTCCCGGCGACCCCGAGAACTTCGAGGCCGCCGAAGCGCTCGTCGACGACTACATCGGCGACCTGCCCGTGGCGGGCATCTGTCTCGGCCAGCAGGTCGTCGCCAACGCCCTCGGCGGGAGCACCGAGAAGATGGCCTTCGGCCACCGTGGCGTCAACCAGCCGGTTCGCGACCTGGACTCCGGGCGCGTCGTCATGACGACGCAGAATCACGGCTACACCGTCGGCGAACCCGGCGACCAACTCGACGTGACGCAGGTGAACGTCAACGACGGCACCGCCGAAGGGCTCGAAAACGAGGAACTCGGCGTCATCACGCGTCAGTACCACCCCGAGGCCAACCCCGGCCCGCACGACTCGCTCGACTTCTTCGACGAGGTGCTCGATCTCGTGTCGACCGGTACCGCGGTCGCCGCGTCGGACTAACCGCCGCTCGATCTCGTGTCGACCGGTACCGCGGTCGCCGCGTCGGACTAACCGCCGCTCGCTTCTCCGTCGCGTGCGATTCCGACCAGCAGCGCGACGACCGGAAGGACGACCAGCGCCCCGGCGACGAACGGCGACCAGTAGACGAGCGCGTACAGCGCCGCCGCGACCGGCGGGCCAACGGTTCGACCGAGGCTCCCCGCACCCTGTGTGACGCCGAAGGCAGCGCCCTGCCGGTCCCCGCTTGCACTCGCCGACACGAGCGTCGCCAGCGACGGGTTCAGGAGGCCGTTGCCGAACGACAGGAGACCGAGCACGGCGAGCAACGCGACGAGTTCGCGGGTGAGCCACGCCGGCCCGTCGGGCACGAACGCGGGAAGTAACCCCCCGAGTTCCGGTGCGAACGGCAGCGCCGCGAGCGCGGCGAGGAGGATGCCCGCGCCGACGACGGCGAGCCGTGCCGACCCGAACCGCTCGGCGAGGTGTCCGACGAGCACGCCCTGATTCACCGCGCCGAGGACGCCGACGTAGGTGAGCAGGAGGGCGGCGGCCGAGGCGTCGAACCCGTACGCACTCGCGTCGGCGACGAAGGGGATGAACATGACCTGCACGCCCGCGAAGGCGACGGAGACGAGGAAAAAGGCGAGGACGAGGCCGCGGAGTGCGGGGTCACGGAGCGCGGTCGCGAAGTCGCCGACGAGTGTCGACCGCGCACCGGTCGTTCGGTGGCGGTCGGGTTCGTCGAGCGCGACGAGTGCGACGCCGAGGGCGACGAGGCTCATCGCCGCTGCGCCGAACGCGGGGAGCGAGAACCGCGTCGCGGGGATCGGGAGGCCGGCCGCCGCGCGCACGGCCGTCTCGCTCGCCAGCGCGCCGCCGATGGCCGGGCCGAAGATGAACCCGAGGCTGAACGACGCGCCGACCAGGCCGAGCGCCCCCGCCCGCTCGTCGGGGGCCGTCACGTCCGCGACGTACGCCTGTGCGGCGGCGATGTTGCCACCCATCGCCCCGGCGAGGGCGCGGGCGGCAAAGAGCGTCGCGACGCCGACGGGCGGTGTTCAGATAAGGATGAAGGATGAGGCGGTACGATTTTTGAGTGCTCTATGCTCGAAATCGCCCGCCTCAACGATGATAGCGACCGCTT
>Ga0207757_100407_pt1 | contig 29221 bp, 33 predicted proteins | sample A23P3SouthBayCA_2_FD_187752 | JGI IMG/M metagenome (GOLD analysis project Ga0207757, IMG submission 187752) | Aerobic enrichment media microbial communities from Eden Landing Ponds, California, USA - A23 P3 (2) (SPAdes) | ecosystem: Environmental > Aquatic > Marine > Unclassified | place...
GATCTCGGTCCCTTCCGTCAGATCCTCACCGCCAACGTCCTCCATGTGGAAGAAAACGTCGTCGTCAGCATCCTCAGTGTCGATGAAACCGTAGCCGCCAGTGTCGTTGAAGAAATCAACCTTACCGTTTGCCATTGCAATTACGACGAGGGACAGCCGACGGTTAAGGGTTGTGTATTCGTTTTCCAAATCCGAGATTTCGAATTCGAATGTCTCGAAACAACCTGTCTTGGTGGATATCTCTTCAAATAATCGGTTTCTCGGGGAGTTGGATGACTACTTCGGCACCGAGGAGCGTCAGTTCCGACGAGTCCACAGTTCACTCCCGCGAGTCGAACTCTTGGTAGATGACGTGGCCACAGGCCTTGCAGTGTGACGCGTCGGCGTCGTGGTAGGCGAGGCCACAGCTCGGACAGGTGACCTCGACCTTCCCCTTGTGGCCCCACTCCTTGACGATCTTGCTCGCCTGCCACGGAATGACGATGATTCCCGCGAGGATGGTGGCCACCGTCACCCACCGCCCCGCTGGCGTCACCGGCAGGATGTCGCCGAAGCCGACCGTCGAGAGCGTCACGACCGTGTAGTAGAACGCGTCGCCGAAGGTGTTCACCGCCGGGTTCGCCGCGTGTTCGGCGCTGTAGAAGAGGCCAGCCGAGACGAAGAAGATCACCAGCACCGTCAGGAGCAGTTTGACCGCACGGAGCGTGTTGTCCGTGACGGTGCCGAAGAAAAACTCCGCGTCGCGGGTGAAGCGGTAGAACCGCAGGACGCGCACGACCCGGACCACACGCAGGAAGCCGACGTTGATCGCTACCGCGGACAGCGGCGCGACGAACACCGCGAGCGTCGGTAGGATCGCCAGCAGGTCGATCATCGTGTAGCCGTTGAAAAACTCCGCGACGCGGTTCTCCGCGCCGTAGAGGCGGAGCACGTACTCCACTAGGAAGACCAGCGCGATGGCGACTTCGAGGTCCCACAGGAGCGTGCCCGTCTCGGACGAATGCGGATACGTCTCCGCGACGAAGACGCCGACGAACACCAGATTCAGCGCCAGCAACGCCACGTCGATCACCTTCCCCAGCGGCGTCCGATGGTCGAGCAGGTAGAAGCGGACGATATCGCGAGTGTCGCGGTCGTCGCCGGTCGACGCGGCCGTCATACCTCCCTCTCCGTCGTCGACCTACGTAGAGCCTCGGGTCGGCCACCCAGAGTTAAGCTGCATGACACGTAACCTCTAGGAATGGCCGCAATCTCGGACTGGGACTTCAGGGGGGTAGAGAACGGGTTCGAGCTGTTCATCGCGGAGATCGGTAACGGAACCGACGACGAGGTCGGCGACGTGCTGAATGCGGCGTTTCACGACTTCGGCGAGGTCGAATCGCTCCTGTATCTCCGTGCGCGGAACACGCAAGCCCAGCGCGATCTGGTGGAGTCACTCGGCCTCGACTGGGATCCCGTCTACATGCCGTGGCTGCTGGTTCTGGAGGACCACCCGAACGAGGTTCGGGAGGGCGACCGGGCGATCATCTTTCGCTTGGGACATCTCGACGGCGCCGACGAAGTCGAGACGGTGACGAAGAAGCTGATGGCCGCCTCGATGGAGGCGAACGCCATACGGACGCTGACGTGGGAGAAGCGAAAAGAGCGGTTCCGGGAGCTGATGCCCGTCCTCCGAGACACTGCCGACTTCGCCATCGCCGTCGTCGGCGTACTGTGACGGATCGGAAGGTTGGCCACGAGACGGTGAATCCGTTAGATGATGAGTGTATCCGGGCGATTCAACGGTTGCAGGCGGTTTCCTCTGACGATTCAGAGTATCTGTTTACTGCTATCCACGGAGGTCGTGTGAAGCGTGAGAGGATTCGGAGAGAGGTTCGTAGAGGAGCTGTCGAAGCCGGTGTAATGGAACACGAGGGTGAGGATCGATGGCATCACAAGTTTACTCCACACTACTACAGGACGATCTTCACCTCCCAGATGAGGAACAACGGGATGCCGGATCACTACACTCGGTACCTGCGTGGGCACGGAGATCAGGAGGTAATGGACTTGTATACCAAGATTCCCCGTGACAAAGTCAGGGACGAGTACTTGGAGATCATCAAACCCCTCAACCTGTACGCCAGGATAGATGGCGGAGGTGAGATACAATCGGAGAGCACGAAGTCAACCCGGTCACCGATAGAGAGGGAGAAATCGTCGGTGCCCCTATCCTACTATCCCCAGGAGAAGTAGCAGAGCTACAGGAGACCGGAAAAACTGAGATAACTGTGAAAAGATAAGGAGAACCACAAGAAATGATGAATCAGGCCCAGGAAGAGAAGTGGAGTGATTTGAGAAGTGATTATCCGGAGGTGGCGGAGGCCTTGATGAGCCACGCAGGGTTCACCGAGTACTTCGTCTCTCCGGATCTTACGGAGGAAGACGAGTTCTTACTGGACTTGTTCAAGCACGAGTTCGACCAGGGTTCTGGTGATGACCTGTTCGACGAGATCGAGAGAAGCAGGGGAGATGAACTGGAGGAGAACTCCCGAATCCGGGAACGAGAGTTCGTTGATGAACGGCTTGACCACTTGGCCACACAGGGATTGGTGGGTCGTGTTCCGTTGAAGCAGGGCGGGTATCACTACGGGCCTCTGCGTATGTGCGTCCACTACTTGATGGATCGTGGTGAGACGGATGAAGTCGTGGTTGATGACCTGTACTGGTTTGAGGATGTGACCGGGATTCCTGTGCAGAAATTGGTGTTGACTGTATTGTCGGTGGTGGAGGCCTCGTTGACTCTGGACAGCGATTGAAGCAGCGAGCGGTTTCTTAAATCTCCAAGCCGAGATACTTTGTAAGGAAAATGGTGCTTTTCGGGTTTGAGACGGATCCTTTCGAATACTTGGACGAGGCAGTAACCGACTTAGAGACAGAGCTGGGTTCTGAAGACGCTGTCGTCGGTGTGAGGCCTGGATACGATGATGCGCCGAAGCGTTATGATTTGTGGACGGTGGCAGGCTTGGCGTTCAACGGCGAAGAGGGAGATAATGATGGTGCGCCCTGGCAGTTCCAGGAACTGGAAGAGTTCTTGGAGGAGTCTTTTGACTCGGGTACGTACCTGGACTGGACTGTAGGCAGCGGGTTCAGGGAGTACCGTTCCGTGGAACAGGAAGGGTTTGAGTACTCGGGGGAGGGAAGTTTGACTGTAAGGGTGTACGAGGAAGGTTGGAACGGCCACGCCATCCTCAGACTATAGAATATATGAGAATCAGGGCTTTCTACTGCGATACCTGCAGCTTCGAGATGCCGTCCGGTTTCGGAGAGTACAGGTACGTCGTGACTGACGACGGGGAGCGGAAGGTCGCTCGGCATCCCGGTGAAATCTTGGATATCTACTCCGTCTTGGGATGGGATGCATCGGACGAATTGATCGAGGAGCGTACGGGCTACACTGCGTTCTATGCCTGCCGTGACTGTGCTGAAGTCTTTGAGAAAGATAGGGAGGACGAGGAGACCTGTCCCGGATGCGGCAGCGGGAACGTCGTCTCAGAGGTTGACTTGGTTGGTGAGACGTGTCCTGACTGCGGTGAAGGCACGTTTGTAAGTGAAGATAGGGGTGTTGCTTAGCGCCGGAGTGATAGACTGAATAGAGTCGATTCCCCGTTCACCGGCTACAACTTTATAACTCTGTAGGTACAATGTATGTACAATCAGGGTGTTGTTGAGAATGGGGACGAAGAAAGTCAATTTCAGGCTGCCGGACGAACTCGTGGAGAAGGCGGACGTCGCCGCCGAAGTCACGCACAAAAACCGGACGGAAATAATCAAAGAGGCGCTTCAAAAATATCTGCAGGAGGTCGAGGACGATGAGAAATTCAAGGAAGACGTCGTCGAGCTCTACCTCAACGATAAGATCGGGTTCGACACCCTGAAACAGTTCATCGGACGGCAAGACGCGGAAAGCGTTCGGGCATCGAAAGCTCTTCTCGAACGGGGAGACGACCTGGCCGACGAACTCGCAGGCCTCTAGAGAGACTTGGTTTTTTGAATGATTGTGGTCGATACCTCTGCCTTCATCTCGCTTACAGCAGCCCGTACACTCGACTTGTTTCTCGAAGAGTTCGATGTCCACACAACCTCTACCGTCATCGATGAACTGGAGGACGTAGCCCAGTATAGTGATGAAACCGCGAGCCATGCAGAACAAGTCCTCGATTCTCAGGAGCGGACCACGGTCCACGAGGTAGACGTCCCTGAGTTTCAGTCTTCGCGGATCGATGACGGTGAGGGCAGTTGCATACAACTCACCCAGAACACTGACGCGGACTTCCTGATTACCGACGATCTCCGCGCACTACCCGAGCTTCAGACTTTGACGGAGACACGGATTGCGATCTCGCCTATCGTGTTGAAAGCATTGGTGCAGAGAGACGTCCTCAAACGAGAAGAGGCGTTGGACCGGTTGGAAGATGCCGCCAAGAAACGGGACTGGCTGAACGCACCGATCTACCGGAAAGCACGGGACCTATTCGACCAGTAAAACAAAGCAAGGGGACTGGCTTAGAAAGGAATCGGTGCTGAACACGAATCCGGGTTAGAAAACCGGTTTTGAAACAGGTTGGGAACAGGGAACGACTGTATACTGTCCCCCGGAAAAAAGGTGAGTGACAAAGTTTAGAGGTCGAGTTTTTTGATGCAGTCTAAGTATTCGGTTCGTGCTTGTGTTCTGTCGATGTGTGTGTAGATGTCCATGGTTTCTGTTTCGGAGTCTCCTCGGATGTATTGGAGTGTGTGGTCGTTCATTCCTTGGTTCCGCATCAGGGTGGTGAACACGGTTCGAAAGGTGTGTGGCGTGAATTTTCGGTGGAACCGTGTCTCTCCTTGTTCCATGACTCCGGTTTCGACAGCGGCTTCTCGTACTTTCCGCCGGATCCGTTCTCGTCCGAGCTGGTTGCCGGTACGGTAGGAAGCGAACAGGTAGTCCGACTGGCTCTGGTCGATGAATTGGAGGTGTTGGATCATCTGGATGGTTTCGTTGTCGATGGGTATGACGGTGGTTTTGCCTCCTTTCCTGTTTTGCAGTCGGATGATGCCTTCTTCGAGCAACAGGTCTTCTTCCGTGATTGAGAGTGCTTCTGTTACTTGGGCACCCGTTTTAGCGAGGAGTGTGGCAACGGGTGGCTCTCGGGAGGATATAATTTCACCAGCGAAGTGTCCTCACTCAGTCCCATCGAAGATTTCCAATCAGACATTTAAAGCTCAATCCTCCTATTAGACATATGTCCAGTAATTCTTAATAGTCTATGCTTAGAACGAAGGCCTCGGCACTCATAGGGCTCGTCACTATCGGGTGCCACCCCGACTCGGAGCGGTGCGCTCGTCATCGGCCATCCGGTACTCGGACCTGCGACACCAAATGTCCCCCGACCCGCGACTTTGTGTCCCTCCGGCGCGTACCGAGGGGCGATGACCGACGGGACAGACATCGTCCTCTACGGCGGGAAGGGGGGCGTCGGCAAGACGACCTGTGCGGCGGCCCACGCGCTGGCGGCGTCCCGAGCGGGCGAGCGAACGCTCGTCGTCTCGACCGATCCCGCCCACTCGTTGGGGGACTCGTTCGGCCGCTCGCTGACCGCGGAGCCGACCGAAGTCGACGACGCGCTGTTCGCCGCCGAGGTGGACCCGGAGACGGGACAGGACGCGTTCCGAAACGTCGTCGAGGCGTTGGTGGCCGAGTTCCGCGACGCCGGCCTCCGCCTCGACGAGTCGGACCTCGAACGGCTCTTCGAAGCCGGACTGATCCCCGGCGGCGACGAGGTGGCGGCGCTAGAGTATATCGCCCGTTACGCCGACGCCGACTACGACACCGTGGTCTTCGACACGGCGCCGACGGGCCACACCCTGCGCTTGCTCGACTTGCCCGAGGTACTGGCGGAGACGCTGGGCGTCGCCGGCGACGTGCAACGACGGGTGCGTCGGACCGCCCGCGCCGCGCGGAGCATGGTCCTCGGGCCGGCGGCCTACTGGGGCAGTGGGGACGACGAGTCGGACGCGGTCGTGACCCTCCACGACCGCGTCGAGGCGGTGGGGACGCTCCTGCGCGACCCCGACCGCACCCGATTCCGGGTCGTCCTCACGCCCGAGCGGATGGCCATCGCGGAGAGCGAACGGCTCGTCGCCCGTCTGCGCGAGGCCGACGTGCCGGTCGACGCGCTGGTCGTGAATCGGCTGTTCACGAATCCCGTGGACTGCGACTGCGACCGGTGCCGACGCGACGCAACGCGACACGCCGAGCGGCTGGCAGCGGTGAGGGAGCGGTTCGACCTACCGGTCCGGCGCGTGCCGGAACTCGACGGGGAGGCGCAGGGGCTGGCCGCGCTGGAGCGGGTGGCGGCCGCGCTGACGTAGCTACGACTCGATCCGATCCCGTGCCGCGGCGACGAGGAGGGGGAGGGTGATCGTCGCGTCGCCGAGGACGGTGACGTTTTTCGCGGACTTCTCCAGTTTCCCCCAGGATCGCGCCTCGTCGAGCGTCGCGCCCGAGAGGCCGCCGGTCGAGGCGGGGTCGGTGGTGAGCTGGACGCCGTAGTCGTACGCGTCGGGCACCGTGAGCATCGTCTGGAGGACGAAGTTCTTGGGGACGCCGCCGCCGACGACGGTGGCGCCCGCCTCGTCGGCGTCGAACGCGACGTCCGTGATGTTCGTCAGGTCCGCGAGGGCATCGAGGGTAAAGGCCGACACCTGCGAGTGCATCCACGCCTGAATCCCCAGCACGGAGTCCTGAATCCCCGGGACGAAGATGGGCACGTCGTGTTCGTACGCGGCGGCGGCGATGCCGGCGTCCTCCTCGACGCCCTCCTCCTCGTTGGCTTCGAGGTTCGCTCGGCCCAGCGCCTCCGTGAACTCGCTGGTGGCGACGACGCCGTCGAATTCGGGGAAGACGCGGTCCCTGAGGTGCCCCTCGAACAGCGTGAAGTGTTCCTGCGGGAGGTAGACGTTGTAGATGCGATCCACCCCTTCGTCGCGGAGGCGTTCGTCGTGTTCGCGCTCGTGGCCCGCCGCCGCGGTCCGGCCGTGGTGGTGCTTGCCGCCGACGGCCTCGATGGAGTCGTGGGTGAGGTTCGCGCCCGTCGTCACCAGCACGTCGATGTGGCCGTCACGGATGAGGTCGGTCACGATCTGTCGCATTCCGCCGGGGACCATCGCGCCCGCGAGGCCGAAGAAGTTGGTCACGTCGCCCCGGTCGAGCATCTCGGCGTACACGTCGACTGCACGGCCCATCTCCGCGGCGCCGATGCCCGCCTTGCCGTACTCGCCGGCGAGGTCGCCGACGCTCATGCCCGCCCACACGTCGGCGTGGCCGAGCGGGTTCTCGTGGAACGCTTCGCGGTGGCCGCCCTCGTCCGCGTCGTCGTCGGTCATTGTACGCGCTCCGAACTCTGGGGGCTTCAACGGCGCGATCCGATCCGAGCCGATCTGATCCGATCCGATCCGATGCGGCCTCGCCAGCCTCACCACCCCGCCAGCGTCCGGAGGCCCGGCCACGGGCGGTACGTCTCCTCCCGATCCGCGAAATACCGCCGCGTCCGCCGTTTCCCATCGACGACGAACCGGAGCCGATCCAGCGCCGTCCGGTTGCGCAGGTGGTGGGAACTGGCGGGGGCGAACCACCACTCGTCGCCGTCGCGCCGACACCGGCCCCGAACCAGTCGCTGTTCGAGCGCCGAGAGGTCGTCGTCGTGCCAGTGACAGAGGACACAGGCCGGCTGGCCGTCCACGGGCGACACGTCGTCCGGCGGCGTGAGGCGGAGCCGGCCGTTCCGGACGGTCGGCGTCGACAGCGGCCAGCTCCGCGGCCAGCCGTCCGCGACGAGCGTCGCGACGACCCGGTCGTACGTCGCGGCCTCGCTCGCGTCCACGTCGGCCGCGGGCCACGCCGGCACCGTCGCCTCGCTGCCCGTGGGAACGCGCTCGACCGACGCCGGCTCGATTTCGATCAGGATGCGCAGGCCGTACCAGTCGAGGGACAGGAGGCCGAGTCGGGTGTTCAGGAAGTCGGCGGCGGCGGTCATCGCTGCCCGTTTCGGCGTCGGCGGCTCCGACCGGAGCAGGCGCTCGACGACGGCGCCGTTGGCCTCCAGATCCGTATCGCGAATCGTCGCCCGTCCGGACACGAGGAGCCGGTCCCCCTCGCCGTGCAACAGGAGCGACACGCACGGATCGGCGGCCGAGCGCTCGGCTTTCCCCGCGAACGCGGGCGACGCCGTCACGACGACCGTCCCCCGGTCGTAGAATGGCGTCACCGGCACCGTCGCCGGCCGACCGTTCACCGCCGTCGCGAACTCCGCCGTGAGCGACCCGTACACTGCGTCACGGACGGCGTCGTCGGTCATCCCCAGAGTCCCCGGATCGTCTTCCGCAGGCCGCGTTCGGCCTCGCCCGGGTGGGGGAGGCCGAGTTTGAACGCGACTTCGTCCTGCCCCTTCGGCGGGTCGAACAGCCGGGGTTCGTCCAGCCCCCACACCCGCGGCGGGTCGGCGTCGGCGCCAGCGCGGTCGACGATGCCGCGGACCGCCCGCCGGGCCGCTTCGTTCGCGCTCTCCATCGTCGCGAGGTCCGTCTCCGTCCGTACGTAGTCCGCGGCGAGGACGAGATTCGGCGCCTCCGTCACCGCGCGCGGCCGGTGCCGGAGCGAGTCGACCGTGTTGATCAACAGGGGTTCGGTGTTCGCCATCCCGTCCTCGGCTTCGACGATGGCGGGGTCGAGCACCCAGTCGTAGAGCACGTCCGCCGAGAGGCGCTCGGCGTCGCGGTTCAGGTGCGCCGCGAGCTGGTGCCACACCTCCGTTTTGATCTCCTCGCGACTGCACTCGCGGGCGGGTTTGTCGTAGACGAGGCCCGGCGTCTCCCAGTCGGAGACGATGACGGAGAGGACGCCCTGCACCGCGCCCGCGCTCCCTGCCGCCACGTCGAACGGGCCGTCGTCCCAGAACTGCCGCTGGGAGATGGCGGTCAGCGCCCACGGCGAGTCGGTGTAGGCTTGGTGGCCGCGCGCGAGCGGCACGTCCTCGGTCAGGTAGAACTGGATGCCGTTCATCCACGCGGTGTCGAGGCGCTCGACGTGCGAGAGCGACGGCGCTGCGCGTCTGAGTTCGGGGGTCACCAGCGACGCCATCACCTCGACCGGGAGGGCGGCGACGTAGTGGTCGGCGGTCACCGTCTCGCCGCTCGCGAGTTCGACGCCGGTCACGCGCTCGCCGTCCGAGTCGATGCGCGTCACCGCCGAGTCCGTGTGGAAGTCGACGCCCAGCGACTCCAGATGAGCGATCCACGGATCGATCCACACGTCGCTCGTCGGGCCGTTGAGCACCGCCTCGGTGGGGCGGTTGGGGTCGATCTGGTCCAGCATCAACTGCACGTAAATCTGGCCGATGGTGCGGGCGCTCCCGCGCTGGGGCTGGAGCGCCACCAGCGCCTGCGTGCTCTCCGCGAGGTGCTTGCGGTAGGCGGGCGACTGCGACTCGGCGTCGACGAACGCCCACCACGAAATCCGGTCGAGTTCGCGCTCCCGCCGCGCCCGGCAGCTGGTCAGGAGAACGAGCAGGCGACGCAGGAAGTAGTTCGTCTCGGCCGGCGTCAGGTCGCCGCCGCCGATGGTCGGCTTGAACGCTTCGGCCCACTCCCCGACCGTCTGCGGCGTCCGCGTCTCCGACACCGTCTCCTGCCCCTCAGTCGCCGCGATCAGCGTCTCGTCCGTGTGGACGAGGTTGTCCGCGACGACTCCGCCCTCGGGCAGCGGAATCCGCTCCATCGTCTCCCGCAGGTTCCGATAGAAGCCGGGGAAGAAGCGAAAGCCGTGTTCGGCCGGGACCGTGCCGCCGTCGGGCGTCGAGACGGGGAAGCTCCGGGCCTTCCCGCCGAGTCGTTCCTTGGCCTCGTAGACGGTGACGGCGAACTCGCGCGCCGCGAGTTCGTGGGCGGCGCTCAGGCCACCGATCCCCCCACCGAGCACGACGACGCGCGGCGTCCGTGTCGACATGTAAATTCGATAGTGGGATCGAGCATAACTGTTTCCCCGGCACTGACTGGTCTGAACGTCTCGATTAGAATTTTGACTGTCCGACTAGAGACCTGTCGGATGTTCGATGAATGTCGTCTCGAGTCCCCACTCTTCGGCGATATCGCCGACCGCGCGGACGCCGAGTGTCTCCGTGGCGTAGTGGCCCGCGAGGAAGACGTTCACGCCGAGGTCACGCGCCTCGTGGTAGGATTCGTGTTTCCCTTCGCCGGTGATGAAGGCGTCGAGCCCCGACTCCGCGGCCGCCTCGATCCAGTCGACGCCCCGGCCGGTGATGATGCCCACGTCCTCCACCTCCTCCGGGCCGAAGTCGAGCACCCGCGTCTCGGTGTCGAGTTCCGCGTCCAGCCAAGACGACAGGTCGTCGACGCCGTAGGGGTCACTCGCCGTTCCCCGGACGCCGACGTACTCCGTCCCGTACTCCCCGAAGGGTTCCTGGGCCGCCAGTTCCAGTCGATCCGCGAGCACCGCCGCGTTGCCGAGTTCTTGGTGGCCGTCGAGGGGCAGGTGCGAGACGTAGAGGGCCACGTCGTTCTCGACGAGGGGTTCGATCCGGTCGTAGTGGAGGCCGGTGAGGCGGTCGAAGCCGTCCCACGCGAGGCCGTGGTGGACGAGCAGTACGTCGGCGTCGCGCTCGACGGCTTCTTCGATGGTCGCTTCCGCGGCGTCGACGGCGATGGCGACTCGCTCGACGGTGCCCGAACGTCGTCCTACTTGCAGGCCGTTCGCGCTCGCGTCGAGGTCTGCGTAGTCGTCGGTACGAAGCCGTTCGTCCAGTCGGTCGACGAACTCCTGTCGGTCCATACCGGCCACTCGGTCGGTGGGGATTAGTGCTCTTCGCTGGTCCCGTGGGTCGCTTCCCTCGCACATAAGATATTTTTCGCCGATGGGCGAGGGAGGGGACGTGAACCGGCGTTCGTTCCTCGCGTGCTGTGGTACGGCGCTCGGCGCCTGTGCGGGATGTCTCGACGACACGGCCGGAGAACGGCGAACCGGGACGCCGACGGCGACGGCGACGCCAACGCCGACCGACACCTCGACGGTGACCGACACGCCCTCTCCGGGCTCGCCGGACTCCGAACGGAACGCCAGTCCTCACGAGTTCGTCCACGTCGAGCGCGTCTCGAACCGGACGGCGACGACGGCCCCCGCGAACGAGACGGTGACGTTCGAGAACCTGAGCCGTCAGCGCCGACGGACGTTCGAGGCGGCACTACAGCGGGAACGCGTGGCTGCAGACGGGTGGAGCTTCTACAACGAGTCCCGGCCGACGTACGTACGCTTCGACGGGACATGGTATCGCGTCCTCGTCGCCGTTCACTGACCGTCCGCGTGCGCGAACACGAACGCCCGCAACAGGTGGCCGCCGAGCGTCGCCGCCTGCCCGTCGTCTCGGTCGTTCACCTCGACCACGTCGGCGCCGTCGGCGTACGGCGCAATCGCGCGGACCACGGCCCCCATCTCGTGGGCTGCCAGCCCCCCGGGCTCCATCGTCCCCGTCCCCGGCGCGACGCCGGGGTCCGCGGCGTCGATGTCGATACTCAGGTACGTCGTCGCGGCGGCGAGGTCGCCGACGGCCGCGCCCGCGGCGTCGACGACGGCGGCCGCACCACGCTCCCGCACCGTCTCCGGGTCGACGACGGTCACGTCGTCTTCGCGTGCCCGTTCCCACTCGGCCTCGCTGCCGGCACGCGCGCCGACGATCACGGCGTGGTCCGCCCGCTCCAGCGCCCGGTGGGTCACGCAGGCGTGACTCCACGGGTTCCCGTCGAACGCGGTCCGGAGGTCGAGGTGGGCGTCCAGACAGACGAACAGCTCCGGATCGACCGCGCGGACGCCCGCGACGGTGACGGTGTGTTCGCCGCCCAGCAGGAGGGGGACGGCGTCGTCGTCGACGACGTCGCGGAGGGCGCCCGCCACGTATTCGACGTACTCGGCGGCGTCGTCCCACGCGTGCACGTCGTCGGCGTCGTGGACAGCGAGGGAGGAAAAGTGCTGGTCAGTTCGGTGGTCGTAATCCTCGAAGGAGCCGGCGAACTGCCGGATTCGGTCGGGGCCGAACCGGGTGCCGGGCTGAAACGTCGTGGAGAGATCGAGCGGTGCGCCGACGACGACGTAGTTCGCGTCCGTGCGGTCGGCGGTCGCACCGGGGAACATCGACACCGACCTCAGACGATTTTCCGCTGGCCCTCGTACTCCAGATATTCGATTTCGTCGTCGGGCGACAGGCTCTCGCCTTCGGGGATGCGCATCGTGAACGTCTCGTAGGTGTCGAGGTCCATGATCTGGGCGTCGTCGCCGGAGACGGAGACGACCTGTCCGCCTTTGCGCTCGACGATCGGCACCCACACCTTCGCGTCGACCGGCTGGCTGAGCGAGCGCTTCTTCGCGTCGAAGACGCCCTTGCCCTCGATTCGGGCCTTGGCACTGCCGTGTTTCCCGGGCTTGGCCGTGCTGTACGCGTTGATCTTGCAGGGGGCGTCTTCCATCATGACGTAGCTCCCCTCCTGCAGTTCCCGCACCTGCTTTTGCTCTCGCGCCATACCGTCCGATAACAGAAGGCGGTGTATAAACGGTTTGGAACGCCGCTGAGCGGTCACTCGTCGCCGCGTCGCCGCCGCATCTCCTGTCGGGTGAACTGCGGGCGTGCCCTGACACCCCGCTTCTGACGGAGCGACCGGTAGAGCAGGACGCCGACCGGTAGCGTGACGGCACCGGCGACGGCCGCCGCCTCCGGTGCCTCGTTGAACGAGTAGAGGATGGCTGTCGAGAGCAGGCCGACGGCGACGAGGATGCTGTACGCGATGCGTTTCGCGAGCTGGTCCAGCACGTCGTGCTGGTCGGCGAGTTTCACCTCGACGGTCAGGTCGTCGCGGTTGACCCGGTCCAGCACCGCGTCGAGTTTCGGCGGCACCGTCACCAGCGACCGCGCCGTCTCCTCTAGCTGGTCGCCCGCGGACTCGACGGCCTGCTTGACTCCCTCCTCGCGGTAGCCCTGTTCGGTGAGGTACTCCGTAGCGACGCTGATGAAGTCGAAGTCGGGGTCGAGCGTGACACAGACCCCCTCCACGACCGTCGCGACTCGCATGATGAGCGCGAAGTTCCGCGGGAGCCTGAGCGGGAACTCGTAGATGGTGTCTTCGACCTGCTGGATGACCTGCTGGACGCGGTACTGCTCCAAGTCCTCGCCGCGCACGTCGGCGATGGCGAGTTCCATCACGTTGCCCATCACCTCGCGGTCGGCGTCGGGGCTGAGCGTCCCCATCTCGATCATCGCGTCGAGGATGCCGTCGATGTTCTGATTCGCCACGGCGATGTAGAACTCGACGATTTTGTCTTGGAAGAAGGCGTCCACGCGTCCGCTCATCCCGAAGTCGTAGAAGATGATCGCGCCGTCGTCGTCGACGGACAGGTTCCCCGGGTGCGGGTCCGCGTGGAAGACGCCGTCCTCGATGATCATCTGGAGATAGATGCGCTGGAGGCTCTCCGCGAGTTCGCTCCGATCCAGCCCCCGTTCGTCCAGCCGCTCCACGTCGTTGATCTTGATGCCGCCGATGTACTCCATCGTCAGCACCCGTTCCCCGGAGAGTTCGTCGACGGCCTCGGGGATGCGGATGCGGTCGTTGTCCTCGAAGTTCGCCCGAATCTCGCCGAGCATCCGTCGTTCGCGCCCGTAGTCCATCTCCTGTCGGATCGTCGTATCGAACTCGTCGGCGAGATTCGACAGCGAGAAGCGCCGCGCCTCGTCGGTGAAGCGCAGGAGGACTGGCAGGATCCACTTGAGCGCCCGGAGGTCGGCCTCGACGAGTGCCTCGATGCCCGGGCGGCGCACTTTGATCGCCACCTCGTCGCCCTCGTAGGTGGCGCGGTACACTTGGCCGAGGCTGGCGCCGCTGATGGCCTCGTGGTCGAACTCGTCGAACACCTCGTCGATGGGGCCGACTTCCGCCTCCAGCACCGGCTTGGCCTCCTCCCACGGTGCCGGCGGCACGTCGTCTTGCAGGCTGGTCAACACCTCGATGTACGCCGGTGGGAGCACGTCCGGCCGCGTCGACAGCAGTTGCCCGAGTTTGATGAACGTCGGCCCGAGGGTGAGCAACGAGGAGAGGAGGCGATTCGCCCGCTTGCGTTGCGTCTCGGGGCCGACGCTGCGGGACCCGCCGAACAGGAGGAACCGCCGCCGGTCACGGGCGTAAGTGACGATCAGCGGGAGGAACTGGTGGAGGACGCGAACGAACCGCCAGTAGGCACGGAGATTGACCAGCGTGACCACCCGGGCTTACGCGTCCTCGATGGGGATGGACTGCTCCGGCGCGGCCTCGTACTTGGGGAGACGGAGTTCGAGGACGCCCCGCTCCATCGACCCCTCGGCGCCCGCGCCCGTCGCGTCCGGCGGCAGGGGGAGTTCGGCGTCGAGAAAGAGCGGCCGATCCTCGCGCACGTACTCGAACGACGCGGGGAGCGCCTTCTCACGGCGCGCCTCGATGCGGAGGCGGCCTTTCTCGACGCGGATGTCGACCGTCTCCGCCGTCGCGCCGGGGAGGTCGATGACCAGCAGGTACGCGTCGTCGCTCTCGAGCAGGTCCGCGAACACTGCCTCGGGGAGGTCCCGAAGCGCGTCCCGCAGTGCTGACATGGGTCGGGATAAGGAACGGGCATCGAAAAAGGCCGCGGTGTGAGAGGGTCCCCACCCGCTCGCTCGGTGCCACCCCGGACGGGTTTTTGTATCCCCGAACGCAAGGGCGGGTATGAGTCACGACGATCTCGAACGCGCGGGCTTCAAGGACCGCACCCGCGTCGACGAGGCACTGGAGACCGTCCTCGACGCGGTCGCGGGCCACGACCGAACGGAGCGGGTGGCGCTCGGCCGCGCCGACGGGCGCGTCCTCGCCGAAGCCGTCACCGCTCCCACGCCCGTCCCGGGCTACGACCGTGCCGCCATGGACGGCTACGCCGTCCGCGCGGAGGACACCTTCGGCGCGACCGGCCGCTCGCCCACCATCCTCCGCGAGGGCGAGGGGGCGGTCGCTCCCGGCGAGGCAGTCCGCGTCCACACCGGGAGCGACCTGCCCGACGGTGCCGACGCCGTCGTCATGATCGAAGAGACCGACCCCGTCGGCGACGAGGTGGAAGTGTTCGACGCCGTGGCGGAAGGTGAAAACGTCGGCGACGTGGGCGAGGACGTCGCCGAGGGACAGGAACTCTACCAGCCCGGCCACCGCATCCGACCCTCCGACCTCGGTCTCCTGAAGTCCGTCGGCGTCGACCAAGTCGAGGTGTACGAACCGCCGACGGTCGGCGTGATTCCGACGGGCGAGGAACTCGTCCAGCGCGACCCTGAGCCGGGCGAGGTCATCGAGACCAACGGGCTCACCGTCTCCCGACTGGCCAGTCGCTGGGGCGGCGTCCCCGCCTACCGCAACGTCGTCGACGACGACCCAAACGCCATCCGCGCCGCCATCCAGCGCGACCTCGCGAAGGACGTGGTCGTCACCACCGGTGGCTCGTCGGTCGGCGAACGCGACTACACGCCCGAAGTCGTCGACGAACTGGGTGAGGTACTGGTCCACGGCGTCGCCCTCAAACCGGGCCACCCCGTCGCGCTCGGTGTCGTCGAAGAGACGCCCGTGATCATGCTCCCCGGCTACCCCGTCGCCTGCATCATCAACGCCGTGCAGTTCCTGCGGCCCGTTCTCAAGACGGCGGGGAACATGCCGATCCCCCCGCACCCGACCGTCGAGGCGGAACTGGAGCGGAAAATCTCCAGCGACCCCGGCACGCGGACGTTCGCGCGGGTCCGACTGACGGAGACCGAGGACGGGGACGGCTACACCGCCGAACCCACCCGCGCCAGCGGGTCGGGCGTCCTCTCCAGCGTCGCCCTCGCGGACGGCTGGGTCGTCGTCCCCGAAGGGCGGGAGGGCTACGACGCCGGCGAGACCGTCGCGGTCGAGGACTGGGAGTGGTCGGCATGAGCGACTTCAGGAAGACGATGGCGCTCGCCGGCTCACGGCTCCGCCGTTCGCCGCATCGCGCCCTGCGACTTCCAGCGTCCGTAATCGGAGGTGCCCTCCGATGACGGATAGGCGGCAGTTCCGCGACCTCCAGTCCCCCGCGGAGGCCCGCGAGGCCATCCAGAGCCTCGACCTCTCGCCGGACGCCGAGACGGTCCCGCTCGACGAGGCACGGGGACGGGTCCTCGCGGAGCGGATCGACGCCACCCTCGACGTGCCGGGGTTCGACCGCGCCAGCGTCGACGGCTACGCCGTCCGCGCCGCCGACACCTTCGGCGCCGACGAGGCCGACCCCGTCGTCCTCGATCAGATCGGGACGGTCCACGCCGGCGCGGAGCCGGACGTGGAAGTGACAGAGGGCACCTGCGCCGAGATTTCGACCGGTGCCGTGATGCCCGACGGCGCCGACGCCGTCGTGATGGTCGAGCGGACCGACGAGGTGGACGCCGGCATCGCCATCCGCACCGCCGTCGCCCCCGGCGACCGCGTGATGGTCGCGGGCGCGGACGTGGCCGCCGGGTCCCGCGCGCTCGGCCCCGGAACCCTGCTCACGCCCCGCGAGATCGGCCTGCTGTCGGCGCTCGGCGTCGACGAGGTGCCCGTCCGGGGCAAGCCCACGGTCGGCATCGTCTCGACCGGCGACGAACTCGTGCGCCCCGGCGGGGACCTGAACAGCGACGCCGGCCAGATCTACGACGTGAACTCATACACCATCGCCGCCGGCGTGGAGGAAGCCGGTGGCGAGGCCGTCCTCTACCCGCACGCCGGCGACGACTACGACGAGATGGAGCGCCTCCTCGTCGAGGCCGCCGAGGAGTGTGACCTCGTGCTCTCCTCCGGGTCCACGTCGGCCAGCGCCGTCGACGTGATCTACCGCGTCATCGAGGAGGAGGGCGAACTCCTGCTTCACGGCGTCTCGGTCAAGCCGGGGAAGCCGATGCTCGTCGGCCGCCTCGGCGAGGCCGGTGGCGCCTCGCACTCCGCGTACGTCGGCCTCCCCGGCTACCCCGTCTCCGCGCTCACTATCTTCCGCACGTTCGTCGCGCCGTCGATCCGCTCGGCGGCCGGGCTGCCCGACCCACAGACCGCGACCGTCGCGGGCCGGATGGCCGTGCAGGAACGCTACAGCGAGGGACGCACCCGGCTGATGCCCGTCGGGCTCGTCGACGACGGCGCGGGCCAGACCCTCGTCTACCCCGTCGACAAGGGGAGCGGCGCGACGACGAGCCTCGTCGAGGCCGACGGCGTCGTCGAGGTGGACGCCGACACCGAGTACCTCGCGGAGGGGGAGACGGTGACGGTCCAGTTGTTCTCGCCCGACGTGCGCGCGCCGACGCTCTTCGGCGTCGGTGAGGACGACCCTGCGCTCTCGCGGCTCCTCGATCACGTCGAGCGCCCCCGCTATCTCGACGTGGGGAGCCGACAGGGACGGCGCCGCCTGCGCGACGGCGTCCCCGACGTGGCCGTCGTCGCCGGCCCCTCCGACCGCGAGGTGGACGCCGTCGACATCGGGGGCTGGACCCGCGAATGGGGGCTGGTCGTCCCCGCCGGCAATCCCGAGGGGATCGAGGGGTTGTCCGATCTGGTCGACCGCGACCTCCGATTTATCAACCGCGCGACGGACTTCGGCTTGCGCGCCAGCCTCGATGCCGCCCTCGATTCCCTCGCCGACGACCGCGATACCGACCGCCGCGACCTGACCGACGCCATCGACGGCTACAGCCTGACGGTCAAAGGGTTCGAGAGCCCGGCGCGGAAGGTGCTCGCGGGTGCGGCGGCCGCCGGCCTCGGCCTCCGGGTGACCGCCGACGCCCTCGACTGTGATTTCGTCCCCCTCGGTACCGAATCGGTCCGCGTGTTAGCGAACCCGGAGCGGACCGACAAGCCGGGCGTCGAGTCGCTCCGGTCGGTTCTCGACGCCCACCTCGACGACACGGTGGCGTCGCTCGCCGGGTTCGACGCCTGACTGGCGAATCGGCCGTGCGACGCCGCGGTCGAGCCAGAGGGTATTTGTAATCCACTCCCGAATCCCACGGTGTGTCTTCCCAGTGTACCGTCCTGCACGTGGACGACGACCCGGACGTGCTCGAACTGTCGAGCGATTGGGCCGGCGTTCGCGACGAGATCACTTGGTTGACGGCGTCCGACCCGAACACCGGGCAGGAGCTGCTGTCGACCCGCGACATCGACTGCCTCGTGAGCGACTCGTTCCGGACCGCCGACGGTGAGCCGTTCGTCACGCACGCAGCCGACGCGTTCCCCGAACTGCCGGTCGTCCTGTTCACGTCATTGGATCACGACTCTCTCGATCCGGAGATTCGGGAGTCGAGCGTACAGTACGTGAAGAAACACTCGAACGACGCGTTCGATACGCTGTTCGACCGGGTGCTCTCGCTCGCGGACGTGTCGCCGCCGACCGACGAGGTGGCACCACGGGCCACCACGCGTGCCGGGGGGAGTGACGACCTCCAGACGGCGGAACACTGGGTACCCATCGCCAACTTCCAGCCGGACGAGTGGTCCGATCTGGCGGTCGTCATCGTCTCCGCCCTTCAGGACTACACCGACCGGGATGCCGAGGAGTTCCCGCCGCTGTACGACTCCGTCGACGCCGACGCGCTCGCGGCTCTCTGTCAACAGTCGAGCGGCGGCGCCCGTGACGGCGTGCAGGTCCGCTTTTTCTACGCCGACCACGAACTCGCCGTGACCGGCGAGGGACTCGTCCTCGTCCGCTCGGACTAGTCGCTCGCTGCCTGTCGTTTCGCCCGAAGTTCGTCGAGCGACTCCACGCGGTAGTCGCCGAGGACACAGCGGCCGCGCCGGTACGGATCGTGGCGTTCGACGTGGACGCCGTCGAGGCCGGCGTTCCACGCCGCGCCGATGTCGTTCGGCCCGTCGCCTGCGAGAACGCCCGTGGCCGCGTCGTCGACGCCCAGATCGGACATGGCGAGATACACCGGTGCGGGATCTGGTTTCCACCCGACTTCGTGGGTACAGGAGACGACCGTGTCGAACCAGTCGCGGATGTCGAGCTGGTCGAGCACCGGATCGACCAGATACTGCTGACAGTGCGTGACCAGCCCCACGGGTCGGTCGAGGTCGGCCACGAAGTCGGCGTCGTCGTGGAGGAAAGTTGCGTCCGCGCGGGCCTCGGGGTCTTCGGCCTCGTGGAGGGCTGCCCAGAACGCGTCGGGGTCGATGCCCCACTCCCGCAACTGCGGGGTGCGCTCCCCCGACAGGCCGTGCCAGAGGACTTCGACCTCTCGATCCGAGAAGGACCGGCCGAGTCGGTTCCCGACCCGGTCGAACACCGCGTCGGCGTAGTCGGGGTCGACGTCCACGAGCGTCCCGTCGAGGTCGAACAGCCAGAAATCGTAGGCGTGTGCGACCATTCACCCCTCGATAGGTGGCGACCGAACAAGTGTGTTCCGCCCGCTACGCCACCCGGATCGAACTCCCGAGGTGCGCGTGCAGGACCGTCTGCGGCGGATCGTCGAACGCGTCCGACGCTTCGATGGCCTCTCGGAGCGCGTCTAGATACGCCTCGTCGGTCCGCAACTCGCTGAACGTGATCGACTCCACGGGGACCGACAGCCAGTCTTCGGCCAGCGACCGCAGGTGCGCCGCGTCGTTCACCTCGCCACGCCAGAGCGCGTCCTCGAAGAACCGCCACCCTTCCGTCCCCGGTTCGGACGCGGGCTTCCGGACGACCGTCTCGAACCGCTCGGGATCGACTTCGACCGCCGGCGCGTCGAGCCGAAACGTGACGCGGAAGACGTACGCGGCGTCCATCAGCGTTCGTCGTCGAACAGCGCGGCCAGTCGCATATCCGTGTCGGTGATCCCGCCCGCCTCGTGACTCGTCAGGCGCACCTCCACCTCGTCGTAGCGGATGCAGATCTCGGGGTGGTGGAACTCCTCGTCGGCGACCTCCCCGACGCGAGTGGCGAAGGTGACGCCGTCGAGATAGTCGTCGAACGGGTAGATGCGGACGATCTCGTCGCCGTCTCGCTCCCACCCGTTCGGGAGCTGTCGCTCGATTTCGTCGTCGTCGAGCACGTTGGGCATACCGAGGCGTCGGCCGCGCGAAGAATAACGGTTGGGGTGAGTGAGATGTGGCCCCCGTTCCCGCCGGCTTCGTCCGGCGCAGTGCTTTTGCCACTGTGAGTGAACTGTCGGATAGTACAGATGCCACACGACGACCGCCCCGAACTACTGGACGGATCGACGAATGGGCAGTGATCGCTCGGACTTCCAGACGATTGCCGGTGACGCCCTCCGCCCGGACGAACTCCTCGGCTCCGCGGTCCAGCGTCGGGAGGACCCCCACCTCCTCACTGGCGACGCCGAGTACACCGACGACATCGGCTACCCGGACGAGACACACCTCGCCCTCCTCGGCAGCCAGTACGGTCACGCGACCGTCGAATCCATCGACGTGAGCGAGGCGCGGGCGATGGACGGCGTCCTCGCGGTCTACACGTGGGCCGACATCCGCGAGTCGTCGGCTCCGGGCTACCTCCCGACGGACGATCCGGCCGGGGGGTCGACCGAGTCGGACGCCGAGACGGGTGCGACCGTGCCGGACCACCCACTGCTGGCCGACGGCCGCGCCGTCTATCAGGGCCAGCCACTCGCAGCCGTCGTCGCCGAGGACCGCTACACGGCCCACGACGCCCTCGACGGGATCGACGTGGACTACGACCGCCGTGACGCGGTGGTCGACCCGCGGGAAGCGACGACGGCCGACGCACCCTCCGTCCACGACGACGCGCCCGCGAACGTCGCGTTCACGTGGGATACCGGCGACGAGGCGGCGGCCGAGGCGGCGCTCGACGCCGCCGACAACGTCGTCGAGCTGGACCTCGAAATCAACCGCGTGGTGCCGACGGCGATGGAGCCCCGCGCAGCCGTCGCACGCTACCGGGCCGCGGACGACGAACTCGCCGTCGAACTGTCGACGCAGAAGCCCCACGGGATGCAGGCGGACCTCGCCGAGACGCTCGGGCTGCCGGATCACCGCATCCGGGTACGCGCGCCGGACGTGGGCGGCGGATTCGGCGCCAAACTCTTCCCGTACACCGGTTACCTGCTCGCCGGGTGGTGTGCCACGCGACTGGAGCGCCCGGTGAAGTGGGTCGCCCCACGCACCGAGGACTTCCTGTCGATGATTCACGGCCGCCACCACCTCGTCGAGGCCGAGGCAGCCGTCGACGACGACGGCACGATCCGGGGATTCCGCGCGGAGACGACGGCGCCCGTCGGGGGCTTTCTCGTCCCCGCCGGCTCCGGCGTCCCGACCAATCTCGGCCTGATGGCCAACGGCCAGTACGACGTGCCCGGAGCGTACGTTCACACGACGGGCGTGTTCACCAACACCGCGCCGCTCTCGGCCTACCGCGGCGCGGGACGCCCCGAGGCCACCTACTTTATCGAGCGCCTGATCCACACGGTGGCGCGCGAACTCGATCTGGACCCCGTGGCCGTTCGCCGAACGAACTTCATCCCCGAGGACGCCTTCCCGTTCGAGACGGGGCTCGGCCGCACCTACGACTCCGGCGCGTACGACGAGACGCTCACGAAGGTGCTGGAGATGGTCGACTACGAGGCCTTTCGGGACCGACAGGCTGCGGCCCGCGAGGAGGGTCGCTACCTCGGTATCGGCCTCTCGTGTTACGTGGAGGCCTGCGGTAACGCGCCCGGGATGTACGAGAACGGCGTCGTCCACGTCAAACCCTCCGGGCGGGTCGTGGTCAGGGTCGGCACCGCCGAAATCGGGACGGGCCACCGTACCGGCTACACGCAGATCGTCGCCGACGAACTCGGCGTCCCGTTCGAGGACGTGGAGGTCCGCGAGGGCGACACCGCGGCGACCGACGAGGGCAACGGCACCGGCGGGAGTCGCGCGATGGCCGTCGGCGGCGTCGCCGTCAAGCGGAGCGCCGAGAAGGTGGTCGAGAAGGCACGCCGGATCGCGGCCCACCGCCTCGAAGCCGCCGAGGCGGACGTCGAATTCGAGGGGGGAGAGTTCTTCGTCACGGGGGCGCCGACCCGGACGATCACGTTCGCGGAGGTGGTCGAGACGGCCTACGCGGGCACCGACGCCCTGCCCGACGGGATGGAACCGGGCCTCGACGCCGACACGTACTTCGATCCCTCGAACTACACCTTCCCCTTCGGAACCCACGCCGCCGTCGTCGAAGTCGATCCGACGACGGGCGAAATCGACATCGAACGCTACGTCGCCGTCGACGACGTGGGCACGCAGATCAACCCCTCTCTCGTCGAGGGGCAGATTCACGGCGGCGTCGCACAGGGAATCGGTCAGGCGCTTCAGGAGGAGGCGGTCTACGACGACAACGGCAACCTGTTGACCGGGTCGTTGCAGGACTACGCGATGCCCACCGCCGTGGACGTTCCGGAGATCGAGTGGGCGTCGACGGTGACGCCCTGTCCACACAATCCGCTGGGCGTGAAAGGCGTCGGGGAGGCGGGTGCCATCGCCGCGCCGCCGGCGGTCGTGAACGCGGTGCTCGACGCGCTCGCGCCGCTGGGCGTCGACAGTATCGACATGCCGCTCACGGCCGAGCGGGTCTGGTCGGCGGCCGACGCCGCCTGAGACGGCGCGTCAGAACTGTTTCACGTGGGTCACAAAGGCCGTCCGGCGACCAGCGGTACCGACGGACGATCTACTCGTCGCCGAGGCGGTCGAGCACGTGTTGTGGGATGTCGTCGGCGTCGTCGAGCGCCTCGCGGGGGTGCTCGGTCGTCGCGGGCGTCGGGTCGTCGCCGCCGAACTCGGGGTCGAACAGGCCGAGCGCGGTCTGGATCGTCGTCCAGTCGTCCTCGGCGGCGGCGTCGCGGAGGCTCTTCGTCGGCGCCGCGAGCAACTGCCCGACGAGCGCGTCCGCCAGCGCCGCCACCGTCTCCCGCTGTTCCTCGGTCAGGTCGCCCTGTGCCTCCAGCCGGGAGACGGCGGTGCGGAGTTCCCGCTCTTTGACCATCTCGGCGCTCTCGTACATCGCGCTGATGGCTTCGTCGGCTTGGCGGCGCTTGAAGGAGTCGAGCAGGCGGTCGAACTCCTCGTCGATCATCGCCTCGACGTTCGCGGCGGCCTCGCGCCGCTGGGCGCGCGTCTCGTCGGTGATCGCCTCCAGCGAGTCGATGTCGTAGGCGTCGATTCCGTCGAGGTCTCGGACCGACGGATCCACGTCCCGCGGCTGGGCGAGGTCGATGACGAGCGTCCGCCCGGCGTCGGCGAGGTCCGCGGGGTCGAGGACGGGGTCGGGGCTGCCGGTGGCAGTGACGAGCACGTCCGCCCGTTCGGCGGCGTCGGCGGTGGCATCGAGCGAGACGGCCGTCGCCGTCGTCTCCACCTCGTCCGCGAGGAGGGCGGCGTTCGGCACCGTCCGGTTGGCGACGACGAGTTTCGCGACGCCCGTGTCGTCGAACGCTTGCGCGGCGAGGCGGCCCATCTCCCCGGCGCCGACGACGAGTGCCGTTGCGCCGTCGAGGTCACGCTCGCGCCGGGTGAGTTCGACGGCGGCGCTCCCCAGCGACACCACGCCCTCGTTGATCGTCGTCTCTGTCCGCGCGCGCTCGCCCACGTGGATGGCCTTCGTGATGGCGGGATCGAGTACCGGGCCGATGCCGCCGACGCCCCGTGCCGTCTCGAACGCTCGGCGGAGCTGGCCGATGATCTGGTCCTCGCCGAGGACGAGCGACTCCAGTCCGGCGGCGACCCGCATCAGGTGTCGCAGGCCTGCCTCGTGGTCGAGCTCGCGGACCGCGCCGTCGCGGACCTCGGGCGCGAAGTCGTCGAGCGCCGCCCGCCCGTCGGCGGCCGACTCCGTGACGACGTACGCCTCCGCCCGGTTACAGGTCTGGAGGGCGAAGGCCTCGTCGACGCCCTCGCGTGCCAGCAGGTCGCGGACGGCGGCCTCCTCGTCCTCGGCGGCCGCCGACTCGACCTCGTCGACGGTCGCTCGCTGGTGGGAGACCGTCACTCCCTGAATCACGCCCGTCGTCATCGTGGACCTCCCCGAGACACGCCTGTCATACACTCCGTTTCGCGTCGCATTTTGCGCCCGTCCTACCTAAACTCTTCCAATGTCGCGCCCGCGCTGGCGTCGTGTCCGCGTTCGCGCCCGGCGGCTGTGAAGGCGACGCCGCCGGTGTGAGCGGCCGGCGAACCCCACGGATTCGTAGCATACACGTGCTTCCTCGATGCGGGGGCTTAAACGTCCCGTCGTCTCCCGGGAGCTGGAAACCGCTGGACGCGGCCCCCGTTCCCGCTGCCGCCGTGCGGAAGGCTCATGCGCGTCCGTTTCGTACCGTGGCGCCGATGACGCTCCCCCGACGAACGGTGCTCGCGAGTGCGGGCGCGGCCCTCGGCGGCGTCGCTGGCTGTCTCGGCGGCGGTGGCGGCGGCAGTGCCTCGAACCTCGACGGCTACGACACCATCTCCGTCGACGGCCAGTCGGTGCCGCTGGCTCCCCTCGCCGACGTTCACGACTGGTACGAGTCGGACCGCGCCCGCTTCGCGGACGCGCGCTCCCGCTCGGCTTACGTCCAGTCCCACATCGAGGGCGCCGTCTGGAGCCCCGCCCGTTACGGACAGACGGAGGACGACCCCGTCGCCGACTGGGAGACCGACACGCTCGTCGTCACGTACTGTGGCTGCCCGCACCACCTCTCCTCGATGCGCGCCGCGGCGCTCATCGACGCAGGCTACGAGAACGTCGCCGCCCTCGACGACGGCTTCTGGGCGTGGCAGGACGAAGGCTACCCCATCGCTGGCGGCCGCCCCGACTACGAACCGCCGCTCCGGGTCGTCGAGGGGCGGACCGATCCGGGCCTCGCCGGCGAGTGGGCGTGGGCGCGCCACGACCCCTCCGGCCAGCGCGAGGTGACGCCCATCGCCGACGACGGCTCGTACGCGCTCAACGTTCGGTTCGCGGACGTGGCCGACGACGAGCCGATTCGCATCACGACACCCGCCTACGAACTGTCGGCACCCATCGCCGACCTCGCGACGGGACTCGTCGGCATCGACGGCCAGCTGCGCTAGCCCTCGACTTCCAGTTCGTCCTCGTCGTCGAGCACGACGCTCGTCACCTCGTATCCCCGGTCCCGAATCGCCTCGACTAGCGCGTCCTGATCGAGGTCCGCCTCGTAGTAGAACACGAGGTCGAACGTGCCCTCGCGGAGCAGTTGCTGACACTCCCAGACGAAGGAGTCGTCCTCGACGGCGCGGCCTTGGAACTGATTCGACGAGAAGTCGGGGTCGTCGTTGCCGGCGTAGATGTACGCTTCCCCCGTCCCGGCGTGGGCGGCGATGACCTCGTTGAGCTCGACCGTCAGTTCGTGCATCTCCAGATCCTCTTGCCCCGTGAGGTCGGTGTGGACGATGACGCCCGCGAGGTCGATGTCGCCGGGTTCGAGCAGCGCCTTCGTCCGGCGGTAGAGATCGGCGTCGAGTACGTCGGAACTGTCGCTCATACGCGTATCTCCACCGGAATCGGTTTACCGATGACGGTTTCGCCGTCGCGGGTCGTGCCCACCGTTCGCCGCCGTCCGTCGAAACGATTGATACGACGGAGCACTAACAGTTACGGGTGACAGAGAAATCGTATCAGACGGGCATCGGGGGGGAACTGGCCGACGGCATCGTGAGTGCCGCCCGAACCAGCCTCGGGGACACCCTCCGGAGCGTCGTGTATTTCACCCCGTCGGCGTTCGATGTCCTGTACACCCGGCGGGATCTGTACGCGTCCGACGAGGGCATGACCGAGGCCAAAGCGCGGCTCGTCGAGTTCGAACGAACCGGCTTCGCCGAGGGGCCGATCCGGACCGTGCTCGCCGGCATGGAGGGCGGGTCGGACCTCGGCCGCTACGAGTTCACCGTCAGATTCCACGAGAACGGGTTCGTGGTCCGCATCATCGGGGGCGACGACGGCGTGCTCTTCACCACGGACGACATGGACGTGACTGCCTTCGACGACGCCGCCAGCGCCATCGGGCGGCTGCTGACCGAGGATACGGCGTGAGCTCAGCCTAGCTGCTCGTCCAGAATCAGCCGCGTCTTCGTGTTCTGCACCTCGTCCAAGTCCCGCGCTTTCGTGATGAGGTCGTTCACTGCCTGCGTGTCCGTGGCGTCGACGACCATGACGATGTCCTCCTCGCCCGAGACCTGCCAGACGAAGTCCACTTCGTTCCACTCGGCCATCCGCGCGGACACGTCGGTCGTGTCCACGTCGACGGCGACCGACACCTCGATCATCGCCTTTACGTTTCCCGTCCGCGTTGCCACGGTGAACCGCTCGATGATCCCCTCGTCGACGAGGCGCTCGACCCGGTTGCGGACCGTCCCCTCCGACGTGCCGACCCGGTCCGCGATCTCCGTGTACGGCGTCCGCGAGTCTCGCCGGAGGATTCCCAGAATCCGCCGGTCCAGCTCGTCCATACCCCGCGTATCCGCGGAAGCGACTTACCGATTACGAAATTCGTAACTCAGCTTCGAAAGCAAGGCTTAATGGCCGCGGATCACTGTGTATCTCGTAATGTCGGACGCCTACCTTGCCCTAGAAGACGGCCGCGTCGTCGAGGCGCGTGGCCGTGTTCCGGGTCGGACGCGTGGCGAACTGGTCTTCACGACCGCGTACACTGGATACGAGGAGAGTCTGACCGACCCCTCTTACGAGGAGCAGGTCCTCACGTTCTCCTACCCGCTGATCGGTAACTACGGCGTCCGAGAGGAGCGATTCGAATCCGACCGGATTCACCCCCGCGCCGCCATCTCCCGCGAGTTCACGGAGGAAATCGTCGAGTGGCTAGACGAGGAGGGCATCCCCGCCATCGACCACCTCGACACGCGTGACCTCGTCACCTCCATCCGCGAGGAGGGGGCGATGAAGTGTGGGCTGGCGGTCGGCCCCGACGCGACGCCCGAGGCGGCGAAGGAGGAACTCGCCAACTGCAAGGGTATGAGCGAGCACACGGAGATCGGCGCGCAGGTGAGCGTCGACGAACCGCAGGTGTACGAGGGCGGCGACGCGGCCACGGTCGCGCTGATCGACTGCGGTGCGAAGGGATCGATCATCGACTCCCTGCTCGAACGCGACGCGACCGTCCACGTCCTGCCCTACGACGCGACGCCCGAGGACGTGGCTGCCGTCGACCCCGACCTCCTCTTCATCTCGAACGGTCCCGGCGATCCGGAGAACTTCGAGGCGGCCGAGGCGCTGGTCGACGCCTACGTCGGCGACCTGCCCGTCGCCGGCATCTGTCTCGGCCAGCAGGTCGTCGCCAACGCCCTCGGCGGCAGTACGGAGAAGATGGCCTTCGGCCACCGCGGCGTCAACCAGCCGGTCCGTGATCTGGACTCCGGGCGCGTCGTCATGACCACCCAGAACCACGGCTACACGGTCGGCGAACCCGGCGACCAACTGAACGTGACGCAGGTGAACGTCAACGACGGCACCGCCGAAGGCCTCGAAAACGAGGAACTGAACGTCATCACTCGTCAGTACCACCCCGAGGCCAACCCCGGCCCGCACGACTCGCTCGACTTCTTCGACGACGTACTGGACCTCGTGTCGACCGATACGACGGTCGCCACGTCGGATTAAGCGGTTTCCACGTCCCCTTCTCCACCGCGTGCAACCCCGACCAGCAACGCGATCACCGGAAGCACGAGGACCGCACCGGCGACGAACGGCGACCAGTAGACGAGCGCGTACAGCGCCGCCGCGGCCGGCGGGCCGACGGTCCGTCCCAGACTCCCCGCGCCCTGCGTGACGCCGAAGGCGGTGCCCTGCCGGTCCGCGCCGGCGCTCGACGATACCAGCGCCGCCAGCGACGGGTTCAGGAGGCCGTTGCCGAACGAGAGCAGGCCCAGTACGGCGAGCAACGCGACCAGTTCCGGCGTGAGCCACGCGGGACCGGTGAGCGCCGGGACGAGCGCCCCGAGCGCCGGCGCGAACGGTAGGGCGGCGAGCGCGACGCACAGAATCGTCGCGCCGGCGACGGCGAGGCGGCCCGAGCCGAACCGGTCGGCGAGGCGGCCGACCAGCACCCCCTGATTCACCGCGCCGAGGACGCCGACGTAGGTGAGCAGGAGGGCGGCGGCCGAGGCGTCGAAGCCGTACGCGCCCGCGTCGGCGACGAAGGGGATGAACATGACTTGCACGCCCGCGAAGGCGACGGAGACGAGGAAAAAGGCGAGGACGAGGCCGCGGAGCGCCGGGTCGCGGAGCGCGGTCACGAAGTCGGCGACGAGCGTCGACCGCTCCCCGTTCGCCCGGTGTCGGGTGGGTTCGTCGAGGGCCACGAGTGCGACGGCGAGGGCGGCGAGACTCATCGCCGCCGCACCGAACGCGGGAAGCGAGAAGCGCGTCGCCGGGATGGGGATGCCGGCTGCCGCGTTGACGGCCGTCTCGCTCGCCAGCGCGCCGCCGATAGCGGGGCCGAAGATGAACCCGAGGCTGAACGAGGCGCCGACGAGGCCGAGCGCCCTCGCTCGGTCCTCCGGCGCCGTCACGTCTGCGACGTACGCCTGCGCGGCGGCGATGTTGCCGCCCATCGCCCCGGCGAGCGCGCGGGCGACGAAGAGCGTGGCGACGCCGACGGCCGGCCCCGCCGCCTCACCTGCGGCGTCGCCGAGGCCGAATATCGTCCACGCGACGGCGCTCCCGGCGAGCGACAGCGTGACGACCGGGCGACGCCCCCAGCGGTCCGAGGCGCGGCCGAGCGTCGGCGCGGCGAGAAACTGCGTCAGCGAGTACGTCGCCGCCAGCAGTCCGATGAACACGTCGCCCACGCCGAAGCTCCGCACGTAGTAGGGGAGGATGGGAATGACGATGCCGAAGCCGACGAGGTCGAGGAAGACGACGAACACCACCGTCGCGACGGCGCGGCGGGGGCGGTCGACGGTCGCCGTCGCCCCCGTGGGGAGGGCCATACCGTCACGGGCGGGAGCAGTGACCCTATAAGTTGGCCCTCACGGTCCGGCCGCGTCGTGTCCGGGTGTTGACGGCTCTCGCCGCCCCGAACCTTCGGCAGGTTTTTGACCCGACTCGCGCAATCCCGGGGCATGGTTACGGTCAGGGCTCCGGCCACGAGTGCGAACCTCGGGAGCGGGTTCG
>Ga0207757_100408_pt1 | contig 29198 bp, 28 predicted proteins | sample A23P3SouthBayCA_2_FD_187752 | JGI IMG/M metagenome (GOLD analysis project Ga0207757, IMG submission 187752) | Aerobic enrichment media microbial communities from Eden Landing Ponds, California, USA - A23 P3 (2) (SPAdes) | ecosystem: Environmental > Aquatic > Marine > Unclassified | place...
ACACCTCACGGAGTACGGCCACCGCTGGGAGATCGAGAGCGGGTACAAATCGATTAAGCGGTTCATGGCTGCGACGACCTCGAAAGATTTCGGGCTCAGATTCTTTTACTTCGCATTCGCTTGTCTCCTCTACTCAATCTGGCGGGCTGTCGATCTACTCGTCCAAGCCGAGTTGACTGGCGAGTATGAGCACTCACCGGTGATTACAGCGGACAACACGCTGACGCTGCTGAAGAAGGAAACTGGAATCGGGTAGTGAGGAACTCTGTTCGGGTTAGCGTGCCGTCTGAGTGGCTACGCTACTGGAAGCCTCGAAAATTTGCCCATATCGTTGGGTGGGTGACAAGAATAGCCGCTTGGAGGGCCATCTAGGGCAGTACCCGCTGACCGAATCGGTTAAATTCACGCATCACAGCCCTGCTAAACCCGCTGTAGTCTCAACTTCCAAAATGGCGGAACAGAATGGTTTCCAAGTTATCACGAATGTTCAACTACGATGATATCTTACATGACACGTGATGGATTCGTTCAATTATCTCGGATACGCTGGTACTGCCGTGAAATAGTGACCGTACTCACGCCCGCCGCCTCAGCGACTTCTGCTTGAGTGAGCGACGTGCCGCACATTTGGGCAGCGGCGTACAGTGAAGCCGCTACGATCCCCGAGGGGCTTTGACCGATGTGGGTTCCATTGTCAGTCACGTCCTCCAAAAGTAGACGAGCACGGCGCTGGACACGGAACGAGACATCGGCGGAAGTAGCGATTTTCGGGATGAACTCAGCTGGTTCCGGTGGGCGAAGTCCAAGACCGAGCTCTTGGAGTAGCGTCCGGTAATCACTGGAGATGCGCGTTTCGGATACAGGAGATGCCGCGGCCACGTCCGTCAGCGTGACCGGTTGACCGTAGCGACGAGCAGCAGTATACACACACGCACCAGCTATACCTTCTCGTGATCTCCCCTGCAAGAGATTGTCACCAGCAGCCTGTCGATAAAGGTAGGACGCCCGCTCCTCGGTCGGATCCGAAAGTTCACAGGCAGTACAGAGGTCACGAACCTCTCGCAAGCCGTCCTTGAGCGACCGTGTTGAGTAGGTGAGTCGCCTATTGTGACGGGCGAGGATCTGCCCATCGTGATCACCGTAGGAAGCTCCGACAACCGTGCCGACGGATTCACGGCTGACTGAAGATGCAGGGCCGGTCCGTCGCTCCTCATACGGACGCCACCCGGGTTCGCTTCGCTCGATCGGAGCAGCTGATAACACAAGGCCACAGTCATCACAGTAGCTAGCACCATCGGAACTACGACTAATGGCCGTCGTCCCGCAATCGGGACATTCTGTACTGCTATCTGGGGAGTCAACTAGGTGCGGCGCCTGTACTGTTCGAGGGCTGGTCGTGGCTACTGTGGCCTGTTGGATTTGCTGAGACATTGATGGGTGGAACGAACTGAGCAATCCGCAGAACGTGTGCCGACAGCGAGAGCTACGCGCAGTGCTACGAGACGCGTAGCCCGACCCCACATCACGGCCCAGTAGGCACTGTACGGGATCGCAGGTCGGGCACGTCGCGGATGGTGGTTAAACGGCGATTCCAACAGGCCGTCAGCGATCTTTCGACCGCCGGATAGTGAACGAATATTCTTTGTGTGTTGTTATAGTTGTAACGCCGGGGCACCCCGATCACCCCCCTTGGCACCCCTCCCCCCACTGATCGGGGTGACCCGGCGGATTTCACAGAACCAGCATCACTTATAAATTGAAACGAACGCCACAGAGAGGACCCCTCATTCGAAAGTCACCCGTCCGGTGACTCAGCCTGTTTACGGGGATTGCGGCAAGATTTTTAACCAATCCTCGCTCAGGGATAGAGAGACGAACACCTCAGCGAACTGTTGGACTAATGGTTCACCTCACACCCACAGAAGGGGCCTATATTGACGATTTGCTCGCGTGTCTTGCAGCGGCCATCGACAGAAGGGGAGATATCCCGCCCGAGTACGCAAACAAGACGAAACTCCAGAAGCTGCTGTACCTCGCTATCGATGAGTTCGATCTGCCGGTGACCTATAGTTGGTATCTCGCTGGATCCGTCGTTCCAAGCGACCCCGCAACTACAGAGACTCTTGCCACCGCCGGTTTGGATATCTCTCCAAGAGGGCCGTCGATTGATGAAACCCAAGACGAGACGTTCGATCCAGACGCGTCGATTACGACGGGTGAACAATTTGAAGAGGAGACGACGGATACAGGGTTGCCCAAACATCGCGATCGTGATGAAGACAAACCAATTATTGACCCTGTTCTCTTTACGGACTCGCTCTCGTCGAACACATCCGAAAGTGACGACCGGTCTTCCGAGGTGTCCCTTATCGACCATGTTGATAGCCGTGATGTGGTTATCGACTTTTACGTAGAGATTCTCCCAACTGTATGGCATCAGACGACCATGCGGTTCTTACAGAATTTCTACCGGGATCATGCACCAGATCGATACCGATCGCTATACTTGACGAGCATCCACCTTCGAACCCATCTTCTCGATGCCGAGGACGCAGTCCGTGCCTGCGTCGAGGGTGAGCAGCCCACCCGGTCGCTTGCGGATATCGCCGATTCGATTCGTATGGAGGTATCTGATCTCCACTACTATATCCGAGCAAACGACGAATTAGCCGACACACTCGGTGCTGTTGTTGAGGGTACTACGATCATTGAGGATGTATTTATGCTCTTAGAACAGGCAGAGCCGGACGAATTAACAGACACCCATACAGAAGCTATCGAAACACTGCAGGACTTTTTCTATTATCACGTCTGGCGGTATCCGTGTTTGATCATTTCTCGCGAAACGGCTGTTGGACCACAAGCAGAGGAATTACGGACAGAGCGGGACGAGCGTCTCGAAACATTCGGAAGAGAACTGGAAAAGCAGTGTGAGGAAGTGCGAAACGCTCTCGCAGAAATCGATCTCGTTCCTCAGCTTGAGGACTTCCCACCATTGGCGAACGACGATGTTACCGAGGAACTTTCAACCCTGTCCAAGGAATATTTCCAGCAGTAGGGAATGTCTTCTTCATCGCCCCCTTCGGCCGTTTTCCTCGATACCTGTATCCTATTGAACTATCTGTACCAGCCATGGGAAGGGGATAAGGTTTCGCCGTTACTGGAAGAAGACCGCCTCGAACACGTCATTAGCGAGTCGGTTGCCGAGGAATTCGATGTGATCTGTGAGCGACGGAAAGAGATATACCCAGACCTTCTGGATTTCTTGCTCGAAACAGGAGGAAAGGTTGAAACGTTCGATCCGGATGAGCGCGACCTCTGGATCGACGACAACGATCGAAATCACGTGCGGACGCTCTTGGGAACACTCGCTCAACGTGAAGACCGGCGCGAAGTGCAAGCCAAAGTGCGGCGATTTATCCGACGTCTCGACGCTCAAATCCAGCGAATACAAACTGAACTGCTCGATGACGTAGTGGAACAAAATCCCAATCTTAGTGTACAGTTCCGTCTCGCAGATGTAGTGCCCAATCGAGCAGACGTGAAAGTGGTCTGTGATGCAGCGTATTGGTGTGCAGAGGCTGATGGTCACGGGCCGTTCGTAACCCTTGACAAGACGGACATCATCGAGAGACAAGACGAAATCAACACGACTCTTACCGCTGAGCAAGGGGAGGACTGGCGACTAGAGATCAGCGTTCCAATGGAGATAATGAGCGAGTTTGCAAAGGCCGTATCGGATCCCGACAGTTGATCGTCAGTAGACGCATCCGCATGTAAGCAGATCCTATTTGCACCATTGCTGTGTACAGTGAGCGTGATTTTCTAACTCCTCCGTACCCCAAGCGTACTAGATATACGGCTGAGATCGAAAATAATGTTTGTTTTTACATTATTTGGACCGCTCCACTCGGTAACTCGACGAACGAGAGATTCCGACCTGTTCGCCAAGTCAGGTGGAGGATATTCGTGGCGCTACCCCATTAGCCACGAAAGTTTATGCAACTGATGTACATAGAGGAACGGCAACGTGGTTTCGATTTATATGCGATGGTCTTCTCACGAGAGTAGCAGTCCCGTTCACCGCCCCGCTGTCCAACAAGTCGGGTCGATCTAGATAACCTACCAATGAGTCAGAGTACACCCACCTCCAGACCGACCGTGAGTCCCAGTGCAATTGGTCAGTTCTACAAACTCCAGCAGTGTCCGATGTATCTCTACCATCGATATATTGACGAAGACTTCGCCGGGATTGCAGACGTATCCCTCAGTCCACTGCTCGCAGCAACCGGAGAAGCCTTCGAAACCAGTCAGCTACAACATCTTCTGGGTGCGCGCGTCCACAGTATCGGCCCCGAATCGAGTGATGTGGGGTTCGATGAATGCTGGGTCGAAGACTGTGAAGCCAACCGGGAACGCATGCGGACGCTGGTCAACGAACTCGCTACAGGAACGCGGACGAAACCGATCGTATTCTATCAACCCAGTGTACAGGGAACTATCGGTTCATGGCCCATCCGAGGCGACACAGATATTGTAATTGCGAAAGCAAACGGAGGATCCTCACAGTCATCCACAGTCGAGATTCGGGTTATGGAACTCAAATCCTCAAGTGCCGTGAAAACCCACCATCAGCTTCAAGCGGCCATCTATTCGCTTCTTTTCGAAACACTGTTCGATGGTATTGACACGCGAGTCACGGGGAGTGTCATTTCACAGGACCCCGACGATAACGATCTCGGGGCACTACTTACACCCACAGGCGATGTCGACCTTCGGCGTCTCGGTACGTTCAACCTACAAACACGACAAAATGACGTCCAATTACTGCTAGAAGAAGGGGGAACACTAGACGAAGTTCTTCTGCAGGAGGGGACGGTGTTGGAAGAGGGTAATCCAGGGTCGCGACGATGTCCGCCCCGAAATCCAGCTGTAATCCGAGGATGCTCTTCGGGTCCGTATAGAGCCCCCACTCGTTGGGGACGCCGCCTTCTTGCGGAGCGTCACCGAACGTGTTCGAATTCATCAGTTTGAACCCGCCCGAGTCGATGAAGATGGGCGCGTTCAGCTCCTCGAAGCGCTCGTGAAACGTCTCAGTTCGCCAAAAGTCGTTCAGATTGTCCGGAGAGACGCCGTAGTCGGTGAAACTCATCGCCTGGAACATTATCCCTTGGAGATGGTCCTTCGAGATGAGTTTGTCCCGCATGCGCCGCCACACGCCTCCGGATTTCTCGGTGGTGCCGCCGATCAGGTTGACGACAGGAAAGAGAGCAGGAGTTTCGACAGGGCCATGGGGAACATCGAGTTCCCCGAGTCGGCCGTAGCCATCGTCTCCGACGAGCTTCACGCTGAACGATGCCATCAATCACTGCCCATTACTGAACCACGGTGGATAGGCGCTTCGTTTTCCTTAATTTGGGATGGTCACCCGGACGCAGTCACGCGGATTCGGCACGAACAGAGCGATAAGAGTACACGGTCACTCTGTAACCCAACCAGTCGCCGCCTCCACCCCGAACTGCTCCCCTACTTACAAGATAGTCGGGCCCGCCAACCAAGCTAATGAGGAGCCCTGCCCCTATCGACAGGTACGATACCGTTTCGGCGGCGGAAGACGACATCCACAGGCGCTTGGAGTCGTTTCCAAACGTCGATAAGTGGCTCTTGAAACCTATTGCAACGGTGGTCATGCCGACGTGGACGGACGCACTCACGTCGTTCAGCGCGAATTCGACCACGACACGTAGCGAGGCAGTGGCGTTAGATCAAATCGAATCACTGTGGCAGAATACCCAGCCGCTACTCCAACAGCGGGCCGAACTCCTCGGATCCGGGACGATGGACACGCTCGAAGAAAGTCACGTCTTATTCATGGTGCTGTTTCGCGACCTCCAGCGGGAAATCGTCGATCGCGCGAATATGAATCCGCACAAACTGCGGGTTCTGCTCGATGATCGGTATACTGTCGAGTAAGCTTGTTTGTCGGTGGTGAACGGCTGTCGATTACGGGTAGAAATCTTGGAGACATACTGACGGGGTTCTGTTGGGATACTTATAATATTACAAGATTGGTCTGCTGAATACAGAGCGTTTGGGACAGTACATACCACCATATTATCTCACATGGATTTATATAGATATTTGAAAAGCATTGATTGACCTAACTCTTATCAGCAGCAGGTACAACCTATGCTGCTATGGATCGACCAGGGGACGATGCGGACCCGTCCGAAATTGCTAGATGGATGGAACAAGACTTTGCGGAATCTATTGCAGAGGGATTTAAAGAGACACTTGATGATAAAAACACCGCTGAAGCCAAGAAATTACTAATAAGCGCTGTTCAGGAGGTGAAGAAAAAAGAAAATATCGAGAAGAAGCTTGACGAATTAAAACAGAAAGGACAGAAGTGGTGGAAACGTGATGATATCATTTGGTTTGAGATCGTTCTAAGTCTCGCGACGCTGCGTGGATCGTATGGATCCCAGATTGTCGTTGACGATGATGGCGAAATTGATGAGCACAGGTATGGGAGCGTTTCATTTCGAACACTACAACAGGTCGATCCGGATCATCGCACTACGTACTTGGAATCCCGTTTGTACGGAAACGTTGCGATGCATCCCACGAAGGCAGAGGCCTTAGTGACTAATTTTGAGATGATTGAAGAACAATATGGAAACCCTCGTAGCGCGAAAGAAGCATTCAAAAGAGCAGATGGCCCCGAGGCTAAAATAGAATTCCTCAAAAACTTCCACTGGATCGGTGATAAGTATGCCCGCAACATTCCAATGGACCTGTATCATGAAGATTTCCGTCAGTTCATTGCTATTGACACTAGGATTGACGGTATTTTAGAAGAAATCGGATACCGACCTGAGGGACGAGACTACGACGCCAAAGAACAATTTCTCCAGTCCGTTGCGGCCGAGTTAGATATGGAGCCTTGGGAATTGGACCGAACTCTCTACCACTTCAAAGCAGAAATCCTCGCACAATTGTAGGTCACTGTTCTAGTTTATTGATTAATGTTAACGATAGAAATTGCCGAAGAAACACTGTGCATCCAGCAAAGCGTCTGAAGTGTATTCCTCAATCAAGGAGTTCGATAAAGCCGCTGAAGTAAATGACGCCGGAAATTCGTACTGACGTGCTTCAAGCCGTATTTGAGTTGGTCCACGAAAGTATCGATAAATTTTGATTATCTCTCACGTATCATGACTTGGGCTCTGGAAAGAGGCTGGTTTTATTTACCTCCTCGATGATCCAGGGATATGCCCGAGAGAATACTTCAATCATATTCTGAGAATGTACTTTCCGATACTGATGAACGAACACTCCACGTCGGAAGAGACCGCCCGATACGGATTAGCACCGGACACCGAATCCAACACCACGAAGGTAAGTGTAGCCGACCACACGGCCACAATTACGAGATCTCCGTCTCAGTGACCGGTGAACTCACTGACGAGGGCTGGGTCGTCGACAAAGGCGATGTGACTGCTATCATCGACGAGTGGGACCACCGATTTCTACTCGAAGACGGCGACCCCCTCATCGACGCCTTCGAACAGTCGGGCGACAGCAACGCCGTCGTCGTTCTCGATCACCCGCCGACAGCGGAAGTGATGAGCGTCATCCTCGAAAAGCGCCTTGAGGACGAATTGCCCGACACCGTCACCGATGTCGGCGTCGAAGTGGCCGAAACGGGCGAACTCTGTTCCGGTTTCTGAGCTATGCCAGTTAACGCAGAATCCAGTCCCGAAGACGAGGGCGATGTCGATGGCGACGCGCTCCCCATCAACGAACTCTTCTACTCGCTCCAGGGGGAGGGAAAACTCGCCGGCACACCGTCGGTGTTCGTCAGAACCAGTGGCTGCAACCTCCGGTGTTGGTTCTGTGACTCGTACCATACCTCCTGGGAGCCGACCCATTCGTGGATGTCAGTAGACGACATCGTCGACGAAGTCCTCACCTTCGACGCCGCCGACCACGTGGTCCTTACCGGTGGTGAACCCCTACTCCACGAGGAAAGTGTCGCGTTACTGAACGAACTCGCCGACTACGGCTATCACACGACGGTCGAAACGAACGGGACGATCTACCGCGATGCCGCAATCGATCTCGCGAGCATCAGTCCGAAACTCCAGAGTAGTACGCCGACCCCCGACCGTGATCCCGATGGTGGGGGAGAGTGGGCCGAGCGTCACGATCACCGACGAATCGACATGGAGGCACTCGGCCAACTCGTCACGGACTACGAAAGCCAGCTGAAGTTCGTCGTCACGGGTGCTGACGATCTGCCGGAGATAGCCGACCTCGTCGAACGCATTCGAGAGCAGACCACGGCGGCTGTGAGCGACGACGAGGTGCTGCTTATGCCTGAGGGACAGACACGCGACGATCTTGAGGATACACGAACGACCGTCGCCGAACTGGCGATGACTCACGGCTATCGATACACACCTCGACTCCATGTGGATCTCTGGAACGACGCGCCGGGAACCTGATCATGACGAGTGACGACCCCCACCTCGTAGAGACGAATGGTAGTTCCGACCTCGACGCCCCCGAATCGGAAGCCATCGACCATGAGAAGGGCCAGCGAGGAGTCCGACTCCTTCTGGAGGCGATGGGCGAAAATCCGGATCGACCAGAACTCGCGGAGACATGGAAGCGTCGCGTGCCCGACGTGCTGGAGACGTTCAGTGAGGGTGAACGTCCCGACGACAAACCCACCATGCGAACGTTCGATGCGGATTCGAATGGGTTGATCATCAAGACCGGGATTCCAGTGTACAGTCTCTGTGAACACCATCTACTCCCGTATCACGGGGAAGCCCACGTCGCCTATCGGCCCGACGATCGGGTTGTCGGCCTCTCGAAACTCCCGCGATACGTTCGGTGGCAGTCACGCCGACTGACGATGCAAGAGCAGTTGACTCGTGATATCGCGGACGGCCTTGCGGACGAGGTCAATGCGAAAGCAGTGTTGGTAGAGATCACTGCCACGCATATGTGTGAAGCCATGCGCGGCATCGAGACGACGACGGCGACAACGACTCGGGCGACAGTCGGATCGCCGACGGATACGGAACAGCGCCGATTCAGAGACGCGATTCAGCGAACGGAGGATTAGACATGAACACGGAATCCAAACGAGCAGTAGTACTGGTCTCCGGCGGGATGGATAGCGCGACGGCCGTTGCCGAAGCACGCGATCGTGGTTACGAACCGTACTTTTTCCACACCACCTACGGTCAGCAGACCGAGGACAAGGAACTTGAGTGTGCCCGCCAGCTGGCCGACGACTTCGACGCAGCGGACTTCCTGCACGTCGAAACTGAGCATCTGGCGCGGATCGGCGCGTCCTCACTGACGGACGATGAATTGGACGTCGCCGAGGCGGACCTCGAAAGCGACGAAATACCGACATCGTACGTCCCGTTCCGGAACGCGAACCTCCTGTCGATGGCGGTTTCGTACGCCGAAGCGAACGAGTGCACTGCGGTTTTCATGGGTGCACACTCCGAGGACTTCTCCGGCTATCCCGACTGCCGTCCCGAGTTCTTCGAAGCGTTCCAGCACGTCGTCGATATCGGAACGAAACCCGAGACGACGATCAGTATCGAAGCGCCGTTCACCGAGTGGTCGAAGACGGACATCGTGGAACGGGGACTCGAACTCGATGTTCCGTTCGAACACACGTGGTCGTGTTACCGAGAATCCGAGCCGGCCTGTGGCACCTGCGACGCCTGTGCCTTCCGTCTGCAGGCGTTCCAGCGAGCGGGTGTCGAGGATCCGATTGGATACGCTGAACGGCCGGACTACGTGGAGTAACTCGACTGAGGCTTCAATATATTATACGTCGGGCATCGCCGATATAGTATATAGTCTTGTGATTATCAACCAATAAAATCCGTGCGAACATATAAGATTCAGGGCTATCACTCGGAATATATGACAGGTTGCCAGTGTGGAGAATGTGGCGAGACTGTCCCTGAAGCTTGGTTCTGTCCGAATTGTAACTCTGTAATGGCGGTGGATGTCCTTCCACGTACGTATGCGGATGTAGCGGATATGAGCCAGCAATTCTCTGAGCTGGCAGATAACGCGCAACATAAAAGCGTGAGTTTCGACTCACTACGGTCGAACCACGAATCATACGAGCGGCCTCTTGGTACATATCTCCGTGAGGGAGAGCAACCGGAGCGTATTGAGGATATAAAGAAATGCGAGATTAGTGGTATAGATGATAATAGCTGGAAGATTTCGGCTGGAATACTTGATTCAGGCCATCTCATATTAACTGATCAACGCCTCGTTGCAGTTTTTCCCCAAGAGGATGCGCCGCAGGTGATTTCGGTCAAATTAGCCGATATAGTCGAAGTGAAAAGCTCCTCGGGCTGGAGATCTGAGAAGCTCTCTCTGGTTGAGATAGAGGGCTATGAATATGATCTCACGCTGGACGTCAATGAGGAAACTTTAGATGAGATAACAAAATTAACTCGGGATCTACACCACGCGGCAGACTCTGAAGAATCGAGTGCCGCACGGTTCATCAGTCGAATTGACGAGACAATTGATGAGGCCGAAGATGCAGAATCTGCGCTGAGATCGATCGCAGATTTATTTGAACAACGTGAGGAGGATACCCAGTTCGACCAAGCAGTTGCTGAAGCAAGCACTTCCCAGGAACTTATTGCACAAATGGCGGGCGCTGCTACTGCAGGGGGACCTCCGCCTACGTCTGCTCAGGCCGAGGAAACGTCGATGGGGCCTACGGATGGGGTGAGCTCACCTACAATCCGCGAGCGTATCGCTACCACCGCAAGGAATGCCGACCCGAAGAATGTGGGTAGGTACTCTATCGGCGCTGCCGTTGGGCTTAGCACCGCTGCCGTTTCAGCTCCTATTTCAACTCCAATCGGTATTGCCGCATTGTTGGCAGGAGGAGGGGCTGCTGGAGTTTACGCAGATAGCAATCCTGACTCCTTCGTGGCTCAGATTGATCCAATCGAGTTAGCCATGGGCGTGAAATCTCGTGGTTCTCAGGTCAAATCTGCCCCCGGTCCCGGTGGCCACGGGACGGGAGCAGTCCTAAGCATCGCTGAGCATGTCGGAGAAATAAATCAGGACGCTGAAACTGCCAAATGGCTGTCTCAGCTGGATATTGATAAAGTGATTGAAGGCCAAAGAACTGCAGCGAGGTACTCTGAGGAGTTTGATAGCGACTTCCAAGCTAGTCTACTCGGGGGAGCTGCTGGTGCTGCTTACGGCTATGCTGATCTTGATGATGAATTTGATGACGTAGTTGATCAAGATATCGTCGATGAAATAACAGATGAGCATAATAATGATTAGAAAGTTACACTAATTCTCTCTGGAAGTGTTGAGTAACCTTAGACCCCAGCGGAGATTGCGTCGGACCAGTTGTGACAACCCCAGAGAATTGGTCTTGACTATTATATCTGGACTCTGTATTGACGGATTGCGTTTTTGCTGGCCGAGGTTGCCTCGGCGCGCGATATACGCTGTGTATTCAGCACCACCGAAACCTATCCCTGTGGGAGAAGTTCAACAAAGCCGGAATAGAGTAAACTCGCCCCCGGATTCATATTTATATCCAATAGTCTTCCTCGGGGACTGAAGCATGAATACCCACATCACGTTCGTTCTCGACTCATCTGGCTCGATGTCCGCCATCGAAGACGATACCAAGGGCGGATTCAACGCGTTCCTCGAGGATCAAAGGGACGAGGAAGGTTCTGCGACGGTCACGCTATACGACTTCAATACGAACGTTGACCTCGTCTATCGAGAGTATCCCATCGAAGAAGCCCCTAAACTCGACGGCGACAACTACACTCCTGGCGGGAGCACGGCGTTGCACGATGCGATCTATACGGCGGTAACCGAGACAGCGAAGGGACTCTCCCAGAAGGAGCCAGCGAATCGTCCCGACAACGTAATCGTCGTTGTATTGACCGACGGGAAAGAGAACGCATCCGAGACGCATCAAGAGCGCGTGCGCGAGCAAGTCGAGTATCGGCGCAAGGAGTTCGACTGGGAGTTCCTCTTCATCGGCGCCAATCAGGATGCGGCACTCACAGCCGCCAGCATGGGAATGGACGAAGATCGGTCGTTGAACATGTCTCACAGTGGTGAAGGGACGAAAGCTGCCTACGAATCGACATCGGAGCGAATCAGCCAAGCGCGACAAGAAGGGACTACTGGCACGTACGACGAGAAAGATCGAGAGAGACAGCGGGACGCGAAGGATTCGTAAGTCGGTGGTGTCAATCCGTAGGAATCAGTACGCCGTCGTCCGTGTGACATGGACCGTTCCGTCAACTTCGTCACGCATCTGGAAGAGTTTGTAGTCCAGATGGGGAGCGTAGACGGGAGAGTTTCGACAGGCTATGAGACGGTCGATCAGTTCGTCAGCCGCGTAAACGGTCGCCGCCCGGAGTTCGACTTCTTCTCGACTTCCTGCTTCGATCATCGTCCGGGAATCGACCAACTCGGCAAGATGATTCGAATACTCGAGTACGCCCAACTCACGGAGGACGTTTGGAAGGTTGTAATCGACGAATAGCGTGAACGCACCTGGATCCTCGATTCGGAACCATTCCTGATTGTGGAAGCGGCCGTAGGCCATCCCGACCGCGAGCTGAGCACGTTTCCAGAACATCACCTCAAGCGGCGACCCGTCGTCGAGGGTCACGACACTGGAATCCTGAAACGAAGGGAAGTGTGAGACTAACCGGTCGACGATCCCATCACCATCCGCATATAGGCGCGGCTCCGCAGCATCGACGAGATCAGCGAACCGGCCATCGTATCGATCCGTGAGTCGTTCTCCGACCTGTGTGAGGATCCGGTGGCGCTCTTCAAGCATCGGAATCTCCTCACCGTCGGCGGGGTCAAACAGCCGCTCTACATCCGTAAGAGACAGGTTGGAAAGCGTGTCTCCGTGAAGGATCGCCGGATTCTCATCGAATTCGCGGCGCAGGCAGGCCCACATGGCGAAGGCACCGGCCCACTCAGTGCCCGCATAAGTCGCGGTGAACTTGTTCCCTGTGTCGTAATCACGGAACTGGAAATTGATCGCATTACCGAGAAACAGGAATTCGAGGACATCCCGTTCAGAGACGCCCGAAGAACTCTCGTCAGGAAAGACCGGAGCCCGCCACTCCGGAAGTGGAAATTCCTCCTCGACCAACTCTTCGGAGAGGCCATCGATGCCTTCGTCTTGGATATCCACGAACTCCAACGCCGGAAGCAGCGTTCGCACACTCTCTCTGACGGGGGTTGTCGGAAGAGATTGATGACGCGGTGTACCCATTCCTATCCAGTCTTATTCGGGATGGTGTATAATGGTTGAGACGGTGTGTTAGGTGCTTTCAGAGGGAGTGATCTCACGGTAGGCGAGATACCGCCACGAGATGCGGGTCCGATTATGCGTCAGTCTCGTCGCCTGTGAATTCAGGTTCGTTGTTGAGACGCCCGATTGTGCCGTTCATCGCGTAGATGAGTGCCCCTGCTACTTCGAACGCCTCCTCGCGGGAGAGTTGTGAGATCGGCTTCGTCACGAACTCTTCTCCATCGTTGTTCACCCCGGTGATGGGGATAACAGAATATCCATCTCCCATCGTCCCATCGAGTCGAACGAAAATGGTCTCGTCATCGTCGAATACCCATTCGACGTAATACTCGTCGTGGATGTGTTCCGTCCACCCGGAGGGATAATAGTCGAGAAGTTCTGTCTCACTCTCAGGCATCGTTCTATCCCAAAATAGCCGCCAACTTAGATAAAAACGTTCGTCTATGCATATCTCCGGTCGCAACGCCTCCTACCATCTGCACGCGTCTTATGAGACTCAATAACACAATATTGTCAGAAGTAAAATATTCCACTTTTCCAACCAAAGCGACTCAGTCCCTGTCTATGAGAAGACAATTCCGGAAAGTGCCGGAAATTCAGGTTCTCAGAAACAGAAATCGCGTTACTGCACGGGGATGGCGACAGCCGCTGTGGACCCAAATGAATCGTCTCCGGAAACAACCCGGTCACGCTTTTATGACTTGACGAAAAACCAATCTCCCAGCAATAGATGATCCGTGATGCTCGCGTTCTTCGGGCTGGCTTCGTTCCCAGAGAAGTCGAGCATCGCGACGCCGAAGTCAATCACCTCTCTAGTGTTCTCGAGCCAATCGCAAACGGTGAGCCCGCAGATACCGCCGTCGTGACGGGACCGAGCGGTGCCGGGAAAACCTGCATCGCAAAGTTCGTCACTGAACAGCTTCGAGAAGAAATCCTCGATGTTGAGGCGACCTACGTCAACTGCTGGCGGAATTACACCCGGTTCCGAACGCTCTATCAAGTTCTCGACGATCTCGGGGCAACTATCGATATTCACCGGCAGTCAACTCCCCACGACGAACTCGTCGACCGCCTCCAACAGTACGATGGCCCACGACGTGTCGTCATTCTCGACGAGGCCGACCAGCTCGAAGACCCGAGCGTCATTTACGACCTCCACAGTCTCCCGCAGTTCGCGATCATCTGCATCGCCAACAAGGAGGAAGAACTGTTCAGCCGCGTCGACGATCGCCTCGTGAGCCGACTGCGCTCCAGCGAACACGTCCGGATGGACAAATATCACGACGAGCAATTATACGACATCCTGAGTGTCCGGGCAAAGTGGGGCCTCGACGAAGATGTCATCACCGACGATCAGTTGTATCGCATCGCGGATGCGGCCGCCGGCGACGCCCGCCTCGCGATTGGCATTCTTCGAACGGCGGCCAGCAAGGCTGACCGCGAGAACTACGAGGATATCACCGACGACATCCTCCTAGACGCCGCCGAGGATGCCCGCGCTCAGATCAAGCAGAAGAGTCTCGATTCACTCACACCGCACCAGCGGGTCGTCTACGATATTGTTCGTGACCACGGCCCGGTCGGGCCAAGCGAGATCAATGAGCGCTATACCGAGAAGGTTGAGGACCCGCGGACAAAACGGACTGTCCGCACCTATCTCTCGAAAATGGCGCAGTACAACCTGCTCGAGGCGGAAGGCACGAGCCGGGACCGGGAATACTCCCCCGTCGATTCGGCAGCCGCGTCCCCCATGCAATAACCGCCATCTCCCCGAATCTGAATCCGGCGAACTCTGACTGTTTTGCTCCACCGGCACGATACGGGGCCGTCATCGCGGAGATATTAACCTAGCTTAACCAACGCTCGACCACGACAAATCCGATTTGTTGGTTAATACCGTCAAAGCGAGAGAAGCCAATTCTGGAAGCATTCTCGGAAACGAACCGGCAGCGGCTGAAATCAAGAGACAGAGCAGGAATAACGACCAATCACCAGCCTTTCCTGAAAGGCGGAAACGCCACGCTGCGGCTTATCGGAAATGTGCGCCTCTAGTTGAGTATGTCCAAGCAAGTGACGACAGGATCGAGGAGGCTCGCGGTGGGCCAGCCGACTCGAGGCGCAGACAGAAATCGAACCCTCGCTACCCAGGCCGATCCCGCAAGCGACGAGATGCTGCTCCCCTCGCTCGATGACGGTGTTACGCTGCTCGATGTTGACGGCGGTCGTGGCGTCCCGATTCTCCAGTCTATCGTGCTCGACCATCTGCTCCTGAACGACGGCCCCGCCTTCTGGGTCGACGCAAACGGGCACGCGACGACGACCACGCTCTCGCAGATCACGCCAAGCCAGCGATTGCTCGACCGAATCCACGTCGCACGCGGATTTACCGCCTACCAGCATTACGGCGCCGTCTGTGAGCTCCCGGCAGCAGTGAATCAGTCGATTCAGGACACGACACCCGACGGTAGTCCGCGAAGGCGCCAGTCGAGGAGTGGCGAGGACGATACCTCACCACACACGCCATCGCTCATCGTCGCTCCTGCTATCGATGCGCAGTACCGCGCCGACGATACACTCGGTGAGACGCACGCCGAAACGCTCCTGGCCCGAACACTTGCCCGGGCAACAGCCTACGCCGACGGCTACGAGATTCCCGTGCTCGTCACACGAACCGAGTGCGACAACTTCGCGGCACCAATCGCGACAACTGCCGATCAGCACATAGAGTGTGAACACACCCAGATGGGACCACGGATCGTCGGCGACGACTTCGAGACACTCCTCTATCCTGTCAAGGACGGGGCGTACTACCAGACGACTCTCACCTACTGGCGCCAGTTACTCAACGCCCGCGCAACGCAGGTCGGGATTGAACCGACGACCACGTCGCCGTCGACGCCGACACCGGATGGTATCGGGACAGGCATCACAGCTGAGGGCGACCGTGTGTCGACCACTGCAGACCCCTTGCTCGATGCGTGGACGGCCGGGTCCGGAGGGCGCTGACGATGGGACGCACGAATCCGACGTATCGAGATGCACTTCGGGCCATCGAGGACCGCTGGATTGACTTCCGGCGGGCACTTCGTCGTCGCGACCAACCACGGTTCGACCAGTTGTTTGAGTACGCTCGCGAGCACGCCGATGCGAGCGGGCTGTTGAACCATCAGAATCCGCTGCTGCCGGCGCTGTTCAGCATCGACCTCGAACAGGAGGCCCGCCTCGACGACCACGAGGGACGCCTCGAGGAACTCGAAACTGTGGTCGCAGCAAGCGAGGACCAAGAGACAACCCCACCGGACTCGGCCCTGTGACGATGCCACTCAGTATCAACTTTCTGGACGATGGCCGCGTCATCGAGTGGGAGGCAACCGCCGACGGCGCCGTTACGACCGAGCGCGATGACTACACCCCACGCTTCTACGTGGCCCCTCGTGACCCTGGGGCCGACCTCGACCTTACCGCACTCCAGTCGGTGTACGACCAGCATCCGAACGTCGTCGCGACCGAAATAGTGACGCGGCGCCCCGGGTTCCGTCGCGACGAGGAGCCGGTCCTCGCCGTCGACGTGGATCACATCGACCGTGTTACATCGCTCGCTCGGCAGGCACGCCAGCTACCGAACTATCCAGTCGGAGATCTCGCCTGTTTCAACGTCGACTTCTCGCGAGAGTTCCGGTACTGTCTGGAGACCGGCATCGATCCGACGCCGGCGAGCGAACTGTCGACGCTCCGGCTCAGCGTCCCAGTGACCGAAACAGGCAGCGACATCTATGGAGAGTTGGCCGTCGCCGGCGACACCGTCACCGGCTCGCCGATGGATCTCCTGACCGCCGTCCAGGGGGCACTCGAAGCGCACGATCCGGACATCCTGGTCTGCTCAACGAGCGAGATCATCCCGACCCTTCACGAGATGGCGACGGATGCCGGCGTCGACGACTTCTCGCTGAGTCGGTGGCCGGGCGTGGACTACCAGCAGCTCGCCAGCCGGTCGACATACTCGAGTTACGGTCGCGTCGGCCACTCGCCGGCGCGGTACAACGTGCCCGGTCGGGCGATCATCGACGAGTCGAACACGTTCTTCTACGGAGAGACGAACCTCGACGGCGTCCTCGACCTCGTGTCGCGCTCGAAGAAGCCCCTCCAAGAGCTCGCGTGGGCGTCGATCGGGAACGTGCTGACTGCGATCCAGATCTGTGAGGCCCACGACCGCGGCGTCCTCGTGCCCTAGAACTCCTGGCGCCACGAGTTCTACAAGCCGATGGGGACGCTCCACGACGCCGACCGCGGCGGCTTCATCTTCACCCCCGAGGTCGGCCTCCACGAGGACGTCCACGAACTCGACTTTTCGAGCCTGTATCCGAACATCATCTGTACCCGGAACGTCTCGCCGGATGTCATCCGGTGTGACTGCCACAGCGACCGCGACGATGTCCCCGGCCTCGGATACTCGATCTGCGACGACCGGGGCTACCTCGTCGACGTGCTACAGCCGATCATCGACGCGCGCGACGAAATCAAGGCGACCATCCGTCGCGAGAAGGAACGAGACGACCCCGACGACGACCGGCTGGCGGAACTCGAGGGGCGGTCGGGAGCGCTGAAGTGGATTCTCGTCGCCTGCTTCGGGTATCAGGGGTTCAGCAATGCGAAGTTCGGCCGCATCGAGTGCCACGAAGCGATCAACGCGTATGCTCGCGAGATTCTGCTGACGGCGAAACAGCGGCTGGAAGCCGGTGGCTGGCGCGTCGTCCACGGCATCGTCGACTCCATCTGGGTGACACCGGACCCCGACGTCGACGATGATGACCGCGAGAACCTCGAGGCGCTCGCGACAGAGATCACGGAGACCATCGAAATTCGTCTCGAACACGAAGCCCACTATGACTGGGTCGCGTTCGTGCCGCAGCGCGAGAGTGACGCCGGCGCGTTGACGAAGTACTTTGGGAAGGTAGCCGGAGGAGACGACTTCAAGATCAGAGGTATCGAAGCCCGGCAGCGCTCGACCCCGCCGTTCATTGAGGACATCCAGTGGGACTGTCTCGACCGGCTTGATGCGACTCGGTCTCCTGACGCCGTACTCGACTGTCTTCAGAACGCGATCAACCGCCTCCACGCTGGAACGGTGCCGGTCGAGCAGCTCGTCGAACGGAATCGTGTCTCCAAGCCGCTGGAGGGCTATACGCAGAACACCCAGAACGTGGCGGCGCTGAAGCGGGCTCGCGACCAGGATCTAGCCGTCCATCCCGGTCAGGATATCGAGTATGTGGTCGTCGACGACGAGAAGAGCTCACGAGAGCCGGTCGCCCTCGCTCACGAAGAGATCGAGACCTACGACGCCTTGTACTACGAGACGCAGCTCGTCAGAGCTGTCGAAAGTGTGCTGTCACCGCTTGGCTGGGATCGCACGGATATTCGACGGAAAATCGCGAACATTCGGGACACTAACGTGACCGCCTTCACCGGGGCTGACGGAGATTAATCAGCACCATCGAAGTTGCCGGAGATGTATTGGTTGAGAGTCACTGCCAATTGTATTGATTATTCGAATCGAGCCAAAACAGTACAGTGACAGGGGTGAGCGAACACGGAGGCACTGTTGAAATCCTTAGAGACTGACAGGGATGTCGTGTAAGATGCAGAGGGTGAGTTCAGCAGGCGTTCACAAGACAGTCTCGGTCGGGAGATCTACAGGGACCGGTTCGATAATCACGACAGTCACCCCGCTTCGAAGTTGTTTAAGTGGCTTTAGTAGCTTGGACGAGATGCAGAGATATGAACGCACGACAAACGAGCAGCCGTAGCTTCCAGCCCCACCGATGGTGAACGTCGCGCTCTCGCTGGCGCAGGTCATCGTTGCGCTGGCTCTCGTGGTGCTCAACGGCTTTTTCGTCGCTGCAGAGTTCGCCTTCGTACGGATACGAGGGACGTCAGTCGAACAACTTGCTGAAGAGGGGCGCCCTGGATCAGGGATTCTTCAGGAAGTGATGGTAGATCTCGATGACTATCTCGCGACGACGCAGCTTGGCATCACTATCGCCTCGCTCGGATTAGGGTGGGTCGGTGAACCAGCAGTGGCATCGCTCATCGAGCCCGTGCTGGAACCGATTCTCCCGATGAATCTCATCCATCTGGTCGCCTTCGCGATCGGCTTTAGTGTCATCACGTTCCTCCACGTCGTCTTCGGTGAACTCGCACCGAAGACGCTCGCAATCGCCGAGACCGAGCGACTCTCCCTGTTTCTCGCCCCGCCAATGAAGATCTTCTATTACATTCTCTATCCGGGAATCGTCGTCTTCAACGGAGCTGCCAATGCATTCACACGAGCACTCGGCGTGCCACCCGCTTCCGAAACGGACGAGACGCTTGGCGAGCGGGAGCTTCTGCGAGTACTGACTCGATCCGGCGAGGAAGGAGACATCGACGTTGCGGAAGTGAAGATGATCGAGCGAGTCTTTGATCTCGACGACATCGTGGTGAGGGAGGTCATGGTTCCACGACCGGACGTGGTGAGCGTTCCGGCGGATGCCTCGCTCACCGACCTCCAGTCGATCATTCTCGAGGCCGATCATACGCGCTATCCGGTTCTCGATGCCGACGACGGCGACCAGGTAACCGGATTCGTTGACATCAAGGACGTTCTACGAGCTGAGGTGGAGGGCGGGGATGCCGAGTTAGTCGGCGACATCGACCGCGAGATCATTATCGCTCCCGAGACGATGACACTGAGTGATCTTCTGAGGCAGTTCAAGGAAGAGCAACAGCAGATGGCCGCAGTTATCGACGAGTGGGGGGCATTCGAGGGCATTGCAACGGTTGAAGACGTCGTCGAGGCACTCGTCGGAGACATCCGAGATGAGTTCGATGTGGACGAACGTGAGCCTTCGATTCGCCGGCGTGACGACGACGGGTACGACGTTGACGGCAGCGTCCCGTTATCGAAGGTCAACGACATCATCGAGGGGAACGTCACAAGCGACGAGGTTGAAACGATCGGTGGACTGATACTCGAACGACTCAACCGTGCGCCGGAACGTGGCGATCGTGTCGAGATCACCGGGCACGTCCTCGAGGTGACGGGCGTCGAGGGGACCAGGATTTCGACGGTGCGGATCCACGAACACGAGGGGGATGATTCAGCGAGGGACTGAGTGGAGGCACGGAGACCTGGAGAATGCGCGAGCGGCGTTGGGAGATGGCTCCGACCTGATCACGATCGGGACCGGCGTACTTGCCAACCACGACTGGCCCGATCGAGTCCGAACGGGTGAACCGCTGGACGATCTGGACCCGAGCATCGTCTTCGAGCCCGACGCCTCGCTCAGCGATACCGAGATTCCCGGCGACGACTGACAGCGCCGGGGCGATGATCGGCAAGGGATCAGTCCCGCGGCTATCGTCGCCACCGTTCCGGATATCGTTGTGACCGAGTCTTCGTTGTCACTGATCGACTGATATCGAGTGGATATTCGAGGGAATTCGCTGGACTGCGAGCGGTGAGACATATCCAGCGGTCGTGTCTCGAACGGTTCGACGCAACCCGGTTGCCGAAGACAGTCCTCGGCAGTCTCAAAGATGCAATCGACCAGTTACACGCTGGCTACGTCCCGGTCAAGCAGTTCGTTGAACGGAATTGCGTATCGCAGTCACTCGAGGGATACACAAAAGACACGCAGAACGTGGCGGTGCTGAAGCGCGCTCGCGATCAGGACCTCGCCGTCCATCCGGGACAGGACATCGAGTACGTCGTCGACGATGAGAAGCCCTCGCGGGAGCGGGTCGCGTTGGCTTGCGAGGAGGTCGAGATGTACGATCCAGACTACTACGAGACGGAACTCGTCAAAGCTGTCGAAAGGTCGAAGATTCGTCGGAAACTCGCGGAGACACAAGTAACGGGAATTTCGTCAATTACAGAGACCGATTTTTGAGTGACGCTGACTTGAGTTACCCCACGAGACAGCACATTCTGCCCTGTGGGGTAACTTCGCGATCAATCTAATCACACCCCTCTATCGATGTGTTCTATCTGACCGTCACTCTGGGGACAATCCATCAAAAATCCGTGTTCTCAACGTCGTTCGTGAAATGGCTTCGTGTTCAACAACGCGGTAGCACGGAGTCTCCTTCCTCAAACACGACCAGAGCGAGCTTCACGACGAAGTAGGTGATATTCCATATTCCACGTAGTCGACGCGATAGAAATCGAACCACTGAGACGTATGCTGTCGAGGAGTGGCACGCGGGAGCGGTTCCCTCCAAATCGTCGAGAAGACAGACACCCCTCTATCGATGTGTTCGACCTCTATGCTGACAGGGTGAAATAGAACTTCTCGAGGAAGATCATGCGGTCACCAACGAGAATTCCGGCATCACAAGGCTCGTAGACCAAGATACCGACAGAACACGATGCCGCTCACGCACCTCGACTTCTGACGTGAGAGCTGGACAGAATCACGGGCGGATCAAACACATCGAACACATCGATAGAGGGGTGTGTGAGTGGCTAGTCTAGAAAGCTAGAAGAAGAAGGCGAAGACGAGTCTTCGTTGACGGCGTTTGTCGGTGCTGTCCTCCGTGATTTCCGGAAAATCGTGCGGTATCCGGCCTCGTGCAGATCCTGAGAGTGTCTTCTCCGCCCACCCTCTCGAGGCCGTGAACACATCGATAGAGGGGTGTGTCTGTTCCATGGTTCTCTCCAACTTCGTGGAACACTTCGTCAGCCGTTCTCGTTGTCATCACTCATTTCCAGTCGAAGCCGCGATATTTATGAGAATAATCGACTGATTCTCCGGATCTCACTTCGATAGGGGTGGGGAAGATTTTTGTCGCCGGACTGTATGGTTCCCGACATGGGTGCCGAGGATTCCGAGAATTCTCCAGCTGATCTTGAGCAAGGGGGGGACGACTCGTCGACGGATGACGAGACGACGCAGGTCGATCTCGCATCGAGTTCCTCAGATTCTGACCCAAATTCCGCCCACTCACAAACGACGGAATCAGATGCGAATACGTCGCAGTCGATCGAGGAGATGTTGCTCGAATTTGACGAACAGGAAGGACTGATTCGGGACCGTTCACTCCTCGACCCGAATTACGTAGTTGAAGAGGATCGGATCGTCGGTCGCGACGAACAACTCCAGGAAGTGACCAAGATGCTTCGCGTGGCGCTTGGCGATAACCGACCGCCGAATCTCTTTCTTTACGGACCGTCTGGGACGGGGAAGTCGCTCATTACGAAGGCCGTTTGCCACAATATCAGCCGAATCTGTGAGACTCGCGACATTCAATTCGGGACGATAGAAGTCAACTGCCAAGATCTCGACACCCTCGGTGTTGCCGTCTACGAACTGGCGAGCCAAGCCGCTGACGAGGCTGGTGTTGAAATTGACGTTCCGAAACATGGTGTCGCGACCAAGGAGAAGTGGGACGAACTCTATCGCATCGTCAACGAGAACTTCGATTCCGTCGTGTTTGTCCTTGACGAACTCGATATGCTCGTGGGTCGTCGCGATAAACAAGATCCCGCGTTTTCGCGATTACTATACCAACTGTCTCGTGCGGGTGCCAACGACGAACTAACCGCGTACATCTCCGTCGTCGCAATCTCGAACGACGCGAGGATGATGGAGTCCGTCGGCAGTCGTGCGCTGAGTTCGTTCACTCCGGAAGATGTTCACTTCGACGATTACGACGCGAATCAACTCCAGTCGATTCTACGTCGACGGCAGGACGCGTTCCACGACGATGTCCTAGACGGCGACGTAATCCCACTCGCAGCTGCATTCGCCGCGCAAACACATGGTGACGCACGGAAGGCGATCGACCTGATGCGCGTCGCCGGCGAACTCGCCGAGCGAGAAGGTGACGACCGCGTTCGCGAGGAACACGTACGGGAAGCCCAGGACAAAGTCGAGAAGAACCGTGTTCTGGAAGTCGTCCGCGGCATCAGCACACAGAAGAAACTCTGTCTCTACGCGACAGCGGCAGTCGCCGCACAGACCGACGATGGATCGGCTCGCAGCACGACCGGTTACCGAGTCTATCAGTTCCTCACTGACTCGATCGACGCTGATCAATACCATCAGGAAACGTACGTCAACAAGATGAAGGAGTTGACGACGTACTCCCTCGTCGACTTCGAGCGCCGCAGCCACGGCCCCAGTTCCGGGATGTTCCTTGAGTTCCAGTTCGGTGAACGCCCGGAGACGATTCTCGAGACACTTCGCGAAGACTCTCGGATCGACGTTGTCTCGCCGGAAGAAGTCGAATCAGTCGTGAAAGCGCAGATCCGAAACGAAACCTGAGAGTACCCCGTTACTCATTCGATTTAAATTAGGGGACACCCCTCTATCGATGTGTATCGGACGGGTGTTACCGTGCCACATTCCCTATCTTGCGTTCTGCTCATGAGTTCATTTGATCGCCAGCGTCTGACGCACGTCACACACCTCTATCGATGTGTTTTTGTGGTCAATATGCTCTCTATCGGTGGAATTCAGGTATGTCGCGTTTGAATCTCATGCGTTCTCCGATCCGCTACTGACCGGAGACCGTCTCTCGCGCTAACACCATCTGGACTCTGCTAATCTTCGTTCGGACCATAGGGTACACACCGCTATCGATGTGTTCACACGGCCGATTCTTTTCGACACGCCCCTCTATCGATGTGTAAGATGTTGATCGACACCCCTCTATCGATGTGTACTCTCGAAATTCTCGACGAGGTCGATATCTTCGTCCTTTCAGCGTCGGAGTGAGTGATCTCGCCACCCTCGTTCGCGAATCGTCTATTCGTCGGTGTTCACTGGCCCCTTGTATTTGGACTTGATTTTCTCTCCTTCCCGCCATTGCCAGTAGTAATACCGGTTATCGTTGATTTCTTTGATCGTGATTGTGGCCTTTGAGGGAACCTCATCCGGGAGATCGTCGGGGCGTTTTTCGACGTCTTCCTCTGATTGTTCGGCGAGTCGATCCTCTCGTGCTTTGTGTTCAGCTAGCTCTTCGGTGTAGCGAGCAACGTGCCGGAGTTGTTCTGACGGATACTCGTTGAGGGTGTCGATGATCTCTGTCGGAAGTTCCGCCGGTGGTGTCGGTGGCTCGTCAGACATCAAATGGCGCCTCGTGTTAACCAACATCGAGCGCTGTAGCCATAGTTTTGTTGGTTAATCGTGCTAATCCCGTGGACCCGCTGGTAGATAACTGACGGCCGTTGCAGCACCACGACCATTCTTACAGACGGTGGATGTTTGTTTTTGTATGGACATCGACCGCGCCGAAGGCGTAATGCTCGGACTCGCCTGTGGAGATGCACTCGGGCGACCCGTCGAATTCGACTCATCCGAAGGCATCGAGGCAGAGTACGGTACACTCACCGAGATGGTCGGGTACGGAACTTGGCGACAGCCGGCGGGCACGATCACCGACGATACCGCCCAAGCGTTGTGCATCGCCGAGAGTCTCGTTGAGTGTGGAGCGTTCGACCCCAAGGATATCGCTGCTCGGTTCGTCGAGTGGTACGACTCCGATCCGTTCGACATCGGAGGTATGACTCGGCGATCGATCCGAGCGCTCAAACAGGGCCGAGCTTGGGACGAAGCGGGACGTGACGTTTGGGAAGCCAGCTCCGAGGGAAGCAACGCTGGCAATGGAAGCGTTATGCGATGTCCGCCACTCGCCATCGCGTCTGCGGGGGACCGCGAACGACTCGTGGAGGTAAGTCGAGACTCCTCACTCATCACCCACGCCGATCCGCGGTGTACCTACGGCTGTGCGGTCTTGAACCTGACAATCGCCGCGCTAGCAAGCGACGAATCGGAACCACTCCGCGACGCATTGGAAGCCGTTCGCGCTGATGCACCCGACGAACTGGTGAATGCACTCGATCCGATTGCTCGGGGAACCGGTGTCGACACGCTTTCCACATCCGGCTATGTCGTCGATTCATTGCAAACGGCGATTCACGACGGTCTCCACGCTTCTGATCCCGAGGCGGCCATCGTTACTGCCGTCAATCGAGGCGGGGACACGGACACGATTGGTGCGATAGCCGGTGCTGTGGCCGGTGCTCGATTTGGTGCGACCGCTCTGCCGGAACAGTGGCTCGATGCAATTGACGAACGACAGCAACTCGCGGCGCTCGGCCGTGAGATCCAAACGGTGTCGGTTGCGTGACCCGAGATTCGTGAGAGCTTTTGTTGGCGCGTGAGGCGGTCACTCTCGACTCGAGAATCTCCTTTACCCCCTTCTTCCCCAGTCACGTCCTACAGAATCATCCTTTCGGCGTCTGATGAGTCAATCCTCTATTCGTCGCTCAATCAGTTGTATTTTGCTGAAATATGCTTCCTTATCGCGGACAAGTTCGTCTAACGAGGTATTATTTAGGGACAGCTCTTCCTCGATAGTTTCCGGTATGAGCGCGCCCCAGAGATCGACCGTATCTAGGTGTACTCCCGCCACCGTTGCATTCTGGAACGTTGCACCGATTATGCTACTCTCAGTTATTGTCGCGTTAGTGAGGTTGGCGTTGTGGAAGCTCGCACGAGGCAATCGACTGCTGTTGATCGCTCCGTTAGAGAGATTGGCGTTGCTGAAATCCGATAAATAAAGATCACTTTCTTCTACCACAACATCTGTGAGATCAGCATCTGAAAAAGAACAATCCGTGAAACTACACTCCAAGAATATCGCATCGGAGAGGTCGGCACGTTCGAACTGCGATTCCGATCCCTCAACATTTGTGAATACAGTATTTGAGAGAGTTGCATCATTGAGGTACGCCCCGTCAAGAACTGTGTCGTGAATAGTTGCACCGCTCAAATCGACATGCATTAGCATCGCCTCTTGAAGAGTTAGTCGTTCGAGACTCGCGCCGGCAAGTGTAGTCCTTCTTAGATCAGCACCTGACAGATCAGTATCTGCAAGTGCAATTCCCGATAGATTCGATCCGTCTATACTTGCATCGATAAAGATGCTCTCTGGGATGGCTGCATCAGTCAAATCAGTATTTCTGAGAGAGGCGTCGGTGAAATCCACGTTTGTTAGATTGGAATTGGACAGGTCCGTGGCAGAAATGGTAGTATTCGAGAGATTTGCTCCAGTTAGATTCGCTCCGGATAAGTTCGTGTTTTTAAATGTAGCATGAGATAGACTTGAGCCCTGCAGATCAGCATTCTGAAGATTAGCTCCATGGAATTCGGCATTGGTGAGGTTTGCACCGGTAAGATTCGCTTCAGCAAGTGTCGTTCCTGTGCCGAAAGAGACGTCTGATAGATTCGCTCCGGGCGAGATGTCACTTGGCGAGATGCTGCTGTGCGATGGTAGAGAGTATTCCGTTTCTTTAGAATCTGTTCTGTCGACTGCTCCGGAGTCACTCTCTCCCGATAACGAAGCCTTGAGTTGTTTCACTTGGTTCGTTTGAGACCCATCATACGCCCGGAGTATCTTGAGTATTCGCTGTCGTTCGGACTCCGTCAGCTCCGCTGACAAATCTACATCTTTGAACAAATCAGCGACGTCTTCTCTCTGATTCGGGATGTTGTCGATACTGTTCGACGTATACAGAAGTCCGATGTCGTACAGGGACCAAACGACTTTCGTCGGCACCGTGTCGTCGCCGTTGTACCCTAATTCTCTGAGGATCCGTTCTGAGGCAGAAGGAACCTGAAGCGTAACCGGATGTCCGCCTCCAACATTAGCAAGGATATATACGCCTGATTTGTTGCGGTACTCCCGCAGTGTGGGCATAGACTACGACTATACCACCTATACAAAAACCGGTGAGAACCATGAATTGAGAATCTCGGATGGAGCTGTAGTCCGGATATCTAATCATTCACCGATCAAAGATGTACAACCCATTCAACTGGTCGGACCAGTGTCTATCGACGGCAAGACGACAATACGTGTGCGGGTGCCCAAAATTCCGGAGCTGGGGTCACTCAGCCCTGAACTGTTGCCGAGATCATGGGAAGCGTTACGTGCGACGGTCCTGGATCAAGATGGAGTGGTGTGTCAAACGCCTGGGTGTCGAGTCAGCGAACTGGAGGACCTTGACATCCATGTCATCGTCCCGTCACGGACACGCGGGACGGTCACCCCGGACAACTGTACGACGCTCTGCACTCCCTGTCACCAAGCGACGCATACTCGTCGACTATCACCATCCCACTGACTACTATGACTGAACAACCCCATCGATTTGGACCCGCTGTACCGGACGAACCAACTGTTTTCGGCGCTGCTCGCCCCGGCTATCTATCGGGGAAGCGGGACGCAGCCACCGTCGACAACTGGATCAACAAGGTACGCAGTGCGGGTATCTCCCACGTCTGTTGTCTATTAAAAGCCGATCAACTGAACGAATATGACGAGCGTCTCATCGACCGATATCGCACGTCGTTCGATACTGTCGAACATATTCCCATCACGGACCGCCGGTTAATTGAGTCAGAGCCCTTCCAAACGGAAGTCCTTCCGTATCTCCGTCGAATCGACGAAGCCGGAGACTCCGTCGTCGTCCACTGCTCGGCAGGATTGGGACGAACCGGACACATCTTGGCCCTGTGGCTCGCAGCCGAGCGGGGCTACGAACTGGGAACCGCTATAGACCGAGTCTTCGACCAAGGTCGGAACCCTCTGGAAGCACCGGGGGCAACTATCGACGCACTCGCAACGCGACTTCCCGATAGTGACTCATCCAATAGATGAGGCAGGGTGGATCAGCGATATCTCTGCTGGGGCAAGGTGGTAGTGAGAAGTTCCAAAGATCGAACCAGCGCTTGCACACCTCGAAAGACGGTACGGCCCAACGTGACACTTTCCGTCATCTGTGGCGTCGACAATATATTTGCTTGCTGCGACGTACAGGCCACGTAGAACGGAATGGCTGTACTGGACAACCTCTCGGGATTCGAGTTCGAGGATCTGATGGAAGATGTCTTCCGCAACCTCGGCTACGAAAACGTCAGGCAGGCCGAGCGGACAGCCGACGAGGGGCGAGATGTCCTGATGGAGGAAGTCGTCGACGGCACTCGGAGAGCAATTGTCGTCGAGTGTAAGCACACGGGAACCGTCGGCCGGCCGGTCGTCCAGAAGCTCCATTCGGCCATCGCGACGTTCAACTTCGACGGCCCCAAACGCGGGATGGTCGTCACGACCGGCCGGTTCACGAATCCCGCTCAGGAGTATGCCCAGCGGCTCCAGCAGAACGACGACCCATATCCGATCGAGCTGCTAGACGGTGAGGACCTCCGGGAGATCGCTGACGAGATTGGGCTTGACCTCTACAACGGTCGGATTGAGATTCTTTGTGACGAGACGCTGCGGCCGTACGACCCGGCGGCCGATGTCGCTTCGCCCGTTCAGGAGGCGTTCCGCGATATCGAGAATATTGAGGCAGCAGACCTCTCAACGCCGTATTCGCAGGTGACGTTTCGTCCGGTGGTCGCGATCACTGCCGACACGAACGCCATCTTCGAGACCTCTGTTGGCGTCATCCACCGGATCAATGATCGGACGCGATTCGTCGTCCATGCCGACCGCGGTCATCCGCGGGTAGCCGACAACGATGTTTCGACGCTGGTTACTGAGAACTTTCACGCGAGAGTTGATCTTGATATCGAACGATTTGTAGGGACCTTCGACGCTGTTGATGAACGACGCTACGGGCAGACCCAGACCGAGTACAAGGACTGGGCCGTCGACCGACTACAGGATTACCACACGACGACGGTGACCTACACCGGCGACAATAACGTCACGTACAACAAGACCTGCGAGCCGAACCGCTCGGATATCTCCATCCAGTCAATCG